>Ga0206808_1160_pt1 | contig 15038 bp, 9 predicted proteins | sample Alteio_BWOrgCont_58_FD_152899 | JGI IMG/M metagenome (GOLD analysis project Ga0206808, IMG submission 152899) | Enriched cells from forest soil in Barre Woods Harvard Forest LTER site, Petersham, Massachusetts, United States -... | ecosystem: Environmental > Terrestrial > Soil > Temperate forest > O...
TGGAATGTAGCTATTCTCAAACAGGTAATTGCGCAAAAACGTACACCTGTTCATCTAACCCGGGGGGATAGCCAGGTCACCGGTATTTATTACGAAGATAATTCGGGAAATTTCGTCATCATGGTTTCGGCCATCGATAGCAATGGCTACCGCTACATGCATGACCTGGGACTCATCATGTTTTTCTTTTTCCTGGCTTCGTTGTTTATCACTTATTTTATGGGCAACGGCTTTTCACGTATCGCCCTGTTTCCAATCGTTAAAATTACCAATAATTTAAGGCGGATACGCTCCACGAGCCTTGATCTGAGGCTGCCGATCGCACCGAAGAAAACCGACGAAATCGATATCCTTTCCTTATCCATCAATCATTTACTGGAACACCTGGAGCAGTCTTTTGAAAGTCAGAAATCATTTATCGCCCACGCTTCCCACGAACTCCGTACGCCTATCACTACCATACTCGGCGAAGCGGAAATTACTTTAATGCTCGAACGGAAAAATGAAGATTACCAGTCAACGCTCAAAAACATCATAAAGGAAACTGAACGGCTTAACTATATCATCAACAGCCTGATGGACCTTGTACAAACCAATGTTTCGAACTACGAGTTTCAAAGCGTTAGAATGGATGAGTTGCTTTGGGAAATAAAGGATGATCTGTCGGTAAAGGGAAACGAAAACAGGATCACCATCAACTACAATCTGCCTTACGACCCAGAAAGGTACACGTTAATGGGAAACCGGCAGCTATTATTTATAGGGATTAGTAACATCATCAAAAACGCATTAAAGTTTTCGGATAACAAAGAGGTTTATTGCGAAATATTTTGCGATACGAACGGCATTAACCTGCTGATACGCGACAAAGGCATCGGCATCGAGCCAAAAGACCTGAACAACATATTCCAGCCATTTTTCCGATCGTCAAATGCTTTATACTATCCGGGTTATGGCATAGGCCTTTCGCTGACCAGCAATATTGTACGCCTGCATAACGGCAAGATCGAAGTAAAGTCGGAACCTGGCAAGGGAACCGAATTTCATATCATATTCCCGAATTTATAGATTAGTGGGGAAGTTGGGAAGTCCGAAAGTCCGGAAGACCGAAAATCGGAAAGTCTGAAAAGTCCGGAAGAAACTGCGAATGACGTTTCGGCCAGTTGGCGGATAACTTGAAGTCGGAAAGTCTGAAAAGTCCCGATCCCGATAGCTATCGGGACCGGAAGAAACTGCGAATGACGTTTCGGCCAAAACAACCTGCTTTTGTGGAAGATTATAACCAATAGGTTAATTTGTTGCAAAAATCGCAAGTTTAACTCGCATATTAGAACAATTTAATCAACTTCTAATTGCAGTCTAATGCCAGATTAAGTATTCGCTAACTACATCTTCCTACCTTTGCTGCGATAACCGGGCTAAGCAACCGGAGATATGCGTCTACAATGTTTCGAAGAATAGCCCTAACTGCACTACTGATACAAATGGTTTGTTGTGCTATGCCCATGCAGGCACGTGCTCAAACGTCGACCGACACGGCTAAGCTTACTATCAAACAGGCTGAAGCGATGTTTTTGCAAAACAACCTTCAGCTGATGGCCCAGCACTATAATATTGATATTGCCAGTGCGCAGGTTATTACGGCCAAACTGCTGCCGAATCCGGATTTTTCCTTAAGCAACGGTATTGCCGGGACTGACGAGCCGAATCCAACCAATGAGCAGTCGGCCAGTATTTCTCAATTAATTACTACCGCGGGTAAACGAAACAAAAGTATCAAACTGGCGCAAATTGGCGTGGAACAGGCGAAAGAACAGTTTTTCGACCTGATCAGAACTTTAAAATTCGAACTCCGCTCCGACTTTTATTCAGTGTACTATCAAAGGCAATCGGAAAAAGTGTACGACCTGGAAATAAGTTCGCTCAACAAAACGCTTACCGCTTATAGGGAGCAGTATGCGAAGGGTAACATTGCCGAAAAAGAGCTATTGAGGATACAGTCACAACTCTACTCGCTCCAGGTGGAATACAATTCGCTGGAGGTGGGTATAGATACCGTTGAAAGCCAGCTAAAGCTTTTGCTGAAAGTTAACGCCCGCACGAATATTGACCCCATCGTTACCGAGGATATCACCGGGAAAGAAATCTTAACTACGGTCCCCTATCAGCAGATGCTGGATTCGGCTTATGTGAACAGGTACGACCTTAGATACAGCAAAACCACGGTTGACTATAACAATATGAACCTTGAGCTGCAAAAAGCTACAGCTGTGCCTGATTTTTCATTGTCGTTGAATTACGATAAGCTCGGTTCGTACGGAACAAACTTTGTAAGCGCGGGGATTGAATTTAATATACCCTTATTTAACCGCAACCAGGGTAACATTAAACAGGCGCGCTCGCAGGCAGACCAAAGCAAGGTGCAGCTGCAAAGCCAGCAGGACCAGGTTGAAAGTGATGTAGCGACGAACTACAAAGTCGCGATGAAATACGAAAAACTGGCGAACAGCTTCGACCCGAATTTTAAACATGATTTTACGCATTTAGTACAAGAGGTATTTAAAAACTATATGGAACGCAACATCGGCATGCTCGACTTCCTTGATTATTATGATTCTTACAAGACTAATGCTGTGCAGCTGAACAGCCTGCTCCTGAGTCGGGTAACGTCACTGGAACAGCTAAACTATGTTACCGGAACATCTTTTTTTAATCAATAACCTGAAATTGGCTTAGCTATCCCATGAAAAAAAGAACAATCAAATACTGCCTGGTCATTACAGCTGCATGTTTTACAGGCCTTAACCTGTTTTCCTGCTCCAGTAAGACCGATACCGGTGATGTGCGGCAACCTTATGTTATGCCCGACTCGCTTTTGAAGACCCTGGTTATAGATACCGTTAAGACATCGAATATAACGAATGCCATTAAATTTAACGGAATAGTGGATTTTAATGAGGATAAGGTGATCAACGTTTTCCCGTTGGTCAGTGGCAACGTTTCGGGGATAACGGTAATGCCGGGAGACTATGTGAAGGCCGGCCAGGTATTGGGCGTGGTAAAAAGCTCCGAAGTGGCCAATTACAATAACAACGTAGTGAATGCTGAAGCCAATGTCCGTTTAACCGAAAGGCAATTAGAACAGCAAAGAGAGTTGTTTAAAAGCGGGCTCGCCTCGCAGGTTGATATTACCAGCGCCGAAGCAAACTATCAGCAGGCGGTAGCGGCGGAAACTGCTGCAAAAAAAATATTGAGCATCAATGGCGACAATCCCAACGGAGAATTCCTGATAAAAGCACCGATTGAGGGTTTTATCGTTCAAAAGAACGTCAATAACGGCATGTCCATCCGCACTGATAATAGCGGAGCGCTGTTCACTATTTCCGACCTGAAGAATGTTTGGGTACAGGCCAACGTTTATGAGGAGAACATTGCCAAAGTGCACCAGGGGGACGAAGCTGACGTTACAACGATAACCTATCCCGATAAGACTTTTAAGGGCAAGGTAGATAAACTGATGAATGTGCTGGACCCAACCAGCAAAGTGATGAAAATGCGGGTTGTGTTAGACAACCCCGGGTACGAGTTGAAGCCACAAATGTTTGCCACGGTAACGTTGTACAACAAGGAAAATAAGGAAGCAACGGCAATACCCAGCAGCGACCTGGTTTTTGACCACAGCCAATATTTTGTAATTGTCATAAAAAGTAAAAAAGATGTGCAAATAAGGCCTGTCGATATCATCAGTATAAACGGAAAAACAGCTTATATTAAAGATGGCGTAAATCCTGGAGAAACGCTGGTAGGCTCCAATGCCATACTTATATACGGTTCATTAAACAGCTAATTAGACAGCCAAATAACCAGGTAATGATAAAGTTTCTCAGAGGTGTTATCGGTTTTTCGTTAAAAAACAAATACTTCATCTTGTTTTGTGCCGGTATGCTGGCTGTTGCCGGGGTTATTACCTTCCTGCAAATGCCAATTGAGGCATTCCCTGACGTTACCAATACGGAAATTGATATAATAACCCAGTGGCCGGGCCAAAGCGCCGAGGAGGTTGAAAAATTGGTAACAATACCAATTGAAATTGCGCTGAACCCCGTTCAGAAAAAGACCAGTTTACGCTCCAACACTATATTCGGCCTAAGCTACGTTAAGGTAATTTTTGATGACCATGTAACTGATGAGGAAGCACGGGCCCAGGTGATGTTCCTGCTCAACAATGCAGCACTACCTAATGGCATCACACCATCGGTACAACCGCCTACCGGTCCTACCGGAGAAATATTCAGGTACACCCTAAAAAGTACCTTCAGGGACGTGCGGGAACTCAAAACCATACAGGATTGGGTGATCGACCGCCGCTTGCGGGCCATCCCCGGCGTGGGCGATATCAATAGTTTTGGCGGAAAAACCAAATCCTATGAGATCACTGTCGACCCGGGAAAGCTTGCCACTTTAGGTATTACACCCCTTGATGTGTATTCAGCAGTGCAAAAAACAAACCTGAATGTTGGGGGCGACATGATCGTTCAAAATAACCAGGCATTTGCAGTAAGAGGCCTGGGGCTGATCAAGGATGTCCACCAGATCGGCAATATAGTGATCAGCAACAGCAACGGCGTTCCCGTAACAGTAAATGACGTAGCAACAGTTTCCATATCCAATGTACCAAGGCTTGGCTGGATAGGCAGGAGCGACGCCATTGTGGATAAAGATGGCAAACGTACCGTAGTAGATGATCCTGACGCTGTTGAAGCGATCATCGTAATGCGAAAAGGCGAGAATCCCACCGCAGTCGTTAATACATTAAAAGCCGAGATCAATAAACTGAATAACGATATCCTGCCGGCAGATACAAAGATAGTCCCTTATTACGACAGGTCAGACCTGATTGGGTTTGCCACCCATACGGTATTGCACAATCTTATTGAAGGGATACTACTGGTAACGCTGCTGGTGTCGCTATTCATGTTCAATTGGCGTACTACGCTTATCGTTTCTATAATCATTCCGTTAGCGCTATTGTTTGCTTTCATCTGCCTGCATGCCATGGGGATGTCGGCCAACTTACTTTCACTTGGGGCGGTGGACTTTGGGATCATTATCGATGGAGCAGTGGTGATGGTAGAAGGCATGTATGTATTTCTTGACCGGAAAGCCATGCAGGTGGGCATGGAGCGCTTTAACAAATTGGCGAAGCTGAGCATGATCAAAAACGACGGGGCCATGCTTGGTAAAGCAATTTTCTTTGCCAAACTCATCATTATCATGGGTTTGCTGCCGGTGTTCGCGTTCCAGAAGGTGGAGGGTAAATTGTTTTCTCCGCTGGCCTATACCCTCGGTTTTGCCCTTATTGGCGCACTGATCACTACCCTCACGCTGGTGCCGGTGCTCATCAGCATGCTGCTCAATAAGAATGTACACGAAAAACGCAACCCATTTGTACACCATTTGTCGGGCTTTATGCTTTTCGGATTTAACAATGCATTCAAACATAAAACGCTTGTTGTCACAACCTCGATGATTGTTATGGTCATCGGCCTGTATTCTTTCAGGTTCCTCGGAAGTGAATTTTTGCCCGAACTGGATGAAGGCGCGATATGGCTGCGTGTACAGTTGCCTTACAGTGTTTCTCTTGACAAATCAGTCGAAACATCAAAGCAGGTGCGACAAATATTAATGAGTTTCCCCCAGGTGCAGTATGCCGTTTCACAAACCGGAAGGCCGGACGACGGTACGGACGTGGCCGGGTTTTATAACAATGAATTTGACGTATTGATGTACCCCGAGGACGATTGGAAACCCAAAGTTACCAAAGACGAACTGATTAGCCAGATGAACGCCAAATTGGCTAAGCTTCCTGGCGTAGACCTTAATTTTTCTCAGCCGATAAGCGATAACGTAGAAGAAGCTGTTTCCGGCGTGAAGGGTTCGATCGTGGTAAAGGTGTATGGGGATTCTCTGGATTATTCAGAAAAAAAGGTAAATGAAATCTACCAGATATTAAAGAATGTACGTGGCATTGAGGATTTGGGGATGATTGCGAGTATCGGGCTGCCGGAACTCGATATCACGCTTGATCAGCAAAAAATGGCCCAATACGGCGTTGCGGCTACTGACGCGAACTCTGTAATAGCCATGGCCATCGGGGGGCAGGCAGCGTCGACCCTGTATGAAGGCGTCAGAACCTTTGATATAAGAGTCAGGTTTCCGGAAGCCTACCGAAAAACTCCTGATGATATTGGTAATCTGTTAGTGCCAACCCAAAACGGCTCAAAGGTCCCGATAAAAGAAATAGCGAGCATCACCCAAAAAACCGGGCCTTGCCTGATTTTCCGGGACGAGAATGAGCGGTTCGCCACGTTGAAATTTTCTATCCGGGGACGAGACATGGGCAGTACCATTAAAGAAGCGCAACAAAAGGTAAGCGCCAAATTGCAGCTTAAACGCGGCTACCATTTGGCGTGGCAGGGCGACTTTGAAAACCAGCAGCGGGCCGAAAAACGGCTTACACAAGTGGTTCCGGTAAGCCTTGGACTCATCTTCTTATTGCTTTTCGTCATGTTCGGCGACTTAAAAGATGCCGCGCTGGTGTTCCTGAATGTGCCATTCGCTATTGTGGGTGGTATAGCTATGCTATTGATCACCGGAACAAATTTTAGTATTTCGGCGGGTATCGGATTTATCGCGTTGTTTGGGATATGCATTCAAGACGGCGTACTGCTGATAACAGTGTTCAAGCAAAACCTGGAAACGATAAGGGGCGAACGGCTGACCTTGTTTACCGCTATGAAATTGGGTGTAAATTCAAGGATCAGGCCTGTAATGATGACCGCACTGATGGCCGCTATCGGCTTATGCCCGGCTGCGCTTTCGCATGGTATTGGCTCCGAAAGTTCCAGGCCCCTGGCGAGGGTGGTTATCGGTGGCATACTCTGTGCGATGGTGTTCAGCTTGTGGGTTTTCCCGCTCATTTTCGGGTGGGCATACCGAAAAGTTGATCCAACAACCAAATAATAAAGAAACTTAATACCCCTAAAGCGTCTATTATTTGTCGAAGGCAATGCAGCGCCAAGTTGCATTGACCCGACACAACGAAATTTAATTTTAACACCGGTTTTAAAATATTTTGCGGGGGGTGAAACCAACTCTTTGATTTTACGAAAAAAACGGGTAATTTTAGATTTCATAACTATGAAATACATTTACCCGGCAACCAAGCACTTTTTTGCTTTATTTGTAACGATATTTATAACGGGCCAGGCTTTTGGCCAGTTGATGTACCAGCCGTACTCCTACCAGTTCGACCAAAAACTCAACACGGTTGAATATTCCCCGAAAGAAAATTTACATACGGCCGTTAAGCCTTATATTTTCGGCGACTCCAGCGCTATCAGGCACGCCTACGACTCATTATTGTCTGCAAATACGGATACAACCGGCCATCACAGTTGGCTGCACAGGGCATTATTTACTAACCACGATGTGGACGTAAAACACAGTGATTATACTTTGTATGCCGACTTTATGGCCGATCTTGATGCGGGTCGCGAATTTTTTGATAAAACGAGCATTTACCTTAATTCACGCGGTTACCAGGCCGGCGGAACTGTAGGAGACAATTTCTTTTTCTATACCAGCGGCTACGAAAACCAGGGTAAATTCCCGAATTACGAAGCTGCCTATATTAAAACCACCGATATGATCCCGGGCCAGGCCTATGACCGTACCTTTTTGGGTTATAATGATTGGGAGTTCGTAACAGCGATGATGGGGTATAGGGTGAGCCCGAAGTTTATGATAACCCTCGGTGAGGATAAAACTTTCATTGGCGACGGCTATAGGTCGATCCTGTTATCTGACTATGCAGCAGCCTATCCCCAGCTAAAATTAACGATCGACCTGGGCGAAAATGTTCAATATACGGCTATGTGGGCTTATATGGAGGATCAAAACGCGGTCCAATTTGATTCATTTGGCAACTATCGCCGCAAATGGATGGCTTTTCATTATATCGACTGGAATATCACCAACCGGGCTTCAATTGGCTTCTTTAATGCCGTGGTGGATGAAGAAGCAAATGACCAGGGGCAACTTCACGGCTTCGACGCTAATTACATCGATCCCTTATATTTTTCATCTTCTTTGGGGCCTTCAGGATCAGGCACAGTGCCCGACCATACGCTTATCGGCTTTAATGGCAAATACAAAGTTTTGGATAAAACGACTATATATGGGCAGTTGCTTTTTGATCAATCGCTTTCGTCCGTCGACCATAGCAGCGGCAGCGCATGGCAGTTGGGTGTAAGAGGTTCGGACTTATTTAAGGTCAGCCACTTTAACTACCTCTTTGAATATAATACCGCTGCACCTTACACTTATTCGAACCAAACTCCTTTGCTGAATTATGCAGAGTACAGCGAACCGCTCGGCGACCCCCTGGGCGCTAATTTTAAAGAAGGCGTGGCCCTGCTCAATTATTCGATATGGAAGTTCGATCTGCAAGGTGAAATAGACTATGCCAAATACGGCCTTAATATTGGAAACACCAATTATGGTAAAGAATTAACCCTGGCCGACAATACAAATATACCCACGGGAACTGCCGTAACCGGGCAGGGTCTTGCTACAACTTTAAAATATGCCGAAGGCGTAGTTGCTTATGTAATAAACCCCAGATATAATTTCAGGATCGAGGTGAGTGGGTTGCTGCGCCAGGAGGTCAACTCACAAACTGATACGAAAACAGCATATATTATGATCGGATTACGAACCGGCTTTAGGGAATTATACCATGACTTTTAGGAGTTGTATCCGACAAATTTAGTTTATTATGCCAATGAAAAACTTCTACGTTATAAAATATAGTATCATGATCACAATGGCCTGCATATTCATGGCCAATGACGCGCGAGCACAGGATAACTATATGCCTTATTCATTCGATTTTTACCAAAAATTCAACGCCGATCTTTATTCCACTTCAACAAGCGAGCATACGGCATTAAAACCATTTTTTTCAATTGATTCCGTTTTCAAATCGCGCTACGATTCGTTGATGAATTATGGCGCCGACCATAAAGACCACGATTTGGGCTATAAAAAACTATTTAACGAGCACCTGATCGATGTTAAAAGCCTTGGATCGACCTTCTATGCAGATCTTTTACCGGATTTCGAAATTGGCAAGGACTTCTCAGGCAGCAAAAATACCAACATGACTTCGCTGGGTTTCCAGTTGGGCGGCAGTATAGGCGCCAGGTTTTTTTATAACTTCAGCGGTTATGCCGGCGAAGCCGTCTACCCGGAATATTTAAATACTTACATCAACCAGGTTGGAATAGTTCCGGGGCAAGCTTATGACCGGACATTGGGTCAGAATCCCGAGTGGTATTATTTTACCGGCGTCGCATCCTATACGGCCAGCAAATTTCTGAACATCGAGCTTGGCCGCGACAAAACATTCATCGGCGATGGCTATCGCTCCGAGCTGCTTTCTGATAATGCATCACCCTATTTTTTCTTCAGGCTTACCGGCACGCTGGGCAGCATCCGGTACATGGCTATGTGGACCGACATGAACGACCCATCAACTACTTCACAGTACGGCATCAATCGCAATAAATTTGGCGTTTTTCATTACCTGGACTGGAACGTAAGCAAACGCCTTTCTTTCGGGTTCTTTGACAGCCTTATTGGCTTTTATACAGACGACAATGGCGTTGCAAGGCCATTTGATTTCAACTACATTAATCCAATTATTTTCACAAAACCAATAAACAATTCCAGCAACGACCCTGACAAGTCGCTGCTTGGCCTTACCGGCAAATACAAAATCAGCGACGGCCTGACAGCGTATGGCCAATTTGCATTAGATGAATTTCACTCAACCGACTTCTTTTCCGATGACGGCGCTTACGATAATAAATATGCCTGGCAACTTGGTTTTAGAGGAACACATTTGTTCGGTGTAACAAATTTGAATTTTTTGGCAGAATACAATACCGCTAAGCCTTATACCTATTCCGCACGTTCGGCAATTGAAAATTACTCCAATAACGGCGAACCGCTTGCCCAGCCCTGGGGCGCGAACTTCAGGGAATTGGTTGGCCGCTTTAACTATTCGTACGAGCGTTTTGATTTCAGTGCTGAAACCGATTTTGGCAGGTATGGATACGACCTAAACGGTTTAAATGAGGGGAAAGATATTTTTGAATTGTACACCGATCCCGCGCAAACGTATGGAAATTATACCAGTCAGGGTTTAACAACCAATATGGTTTATCTCCAGGGGAAAGTAGCATACATACTAAATCCCAAATACAACCTGCGGCTTGAGCTCGGATTTATATATCGTACGGAGCAGAACAGTGCGTTTGATGACCATACCAACTGGCTTACAATCGGACTGACCAGTTCATTCCGAGACATATACTACGACATCGCGAGTTTTAAACCCCATTGAGGTAAGAATCGCGTCGTAATACTTATATCCAGCGTGCTTAAAATGGGGCTTTTTTGCAAATTTGAGCGAACAGGGTTTTCATGTACCCGATTTGTAACTACGGCGTGTATCCCGTGTCTAAATTCAAACAAGAAAAGATGAACCAGCAAGCAACTGCTATCCTTACAGTTGAAGGGCTTAACGTTAATTACGGCGACTTCCAGGCTGTGAAGAACGTTTCATTCGATGTAAAAAAGGGGGAAATATTCGGCCTCCTGGGTCCAAACGGCGCAGGCAAAACCAGTACGCTCAGCGCGATCGAAGGTCTTTTAAAGCCCCAATCGGGGACCATCACAGTGGACGGGAACAATGCAAGTGAAAAGCCTTTACACGCCCGTGCTTCGTTGGGCGTTCAGCTGCAGTCGACCAGCTTTCAGGCTGAATTGTATGTGATAGAGGTGCTGCAGCTCTATTCGGGCATATACGGCCTGTCGCTCAGCAAAAACGATATTCTGGCTATCCTCAGGGACATCAACCTCGAAGACCAGGCGCAAAAAAAATTCGGGCAGCTATCCGGAGGCCAACAGCAAAGGATTTCATTGGTGATTGCAACCATTCACAACCCGAAACTGGTATTGCTTGACGAACCCACTACCGGGCTCGATCCGCAATCGCGCCGGCAATTGTGGGAGCGCATCGAAGCTATCCGCGATAGAGGGCATGCGGTCCTGCTAACCACTCATTCCATGGAGGAAGCCGAATCTGTTTGTGACCGCATTGCGATCATTGATCATGGAAGCGTCATCGAGATTGATACGCCCCAGGCGTTGATCGACAAACACCGAAATGAACCCGAAGTGATAGCTGTTTCCCGGAGGGGGAGAGTGACATTGGAGGATGTATTTATCGCCTTAACAGGGAAAACGATCAGGGAGTAAATTTTAGCTTGCAGTTTACAGTTATCAGTCGGCAGCCCTGAGCTAAATTAACACGCATTAATAAAAACTTGAATTAATAATGGAGACCGTTGTACCAAAAACATCTGCAGTTTTCTCATCGCTGCTGCGCGCGGATTTTACCACCCAATGGCGAAATCGCCGGGCGGTAGTGCTTACCTTGATCGTACCCGCCATCATACTACTCTCGTGGAAAGGGATAATAGACCAGGTGGGTGGTCCTTTTGTGCTGGCAAATGCCATAACCATCGGCCTTTTTGCATCTGGGCTGATGGGATATTCAAATACCATTGCCCGCGACCGCGACAAGGGAATATTCCAACGCCTACGGGTTGCACCGATACCGTCATGGACGATTATAGGGAGCCGCCTATTGGTGCAGGTTGCTATGATCCTAATTGTCACAACGGTTGTTTTCGTGATCGGACTGGATTACGACAAGATTGGCCTAACGCCGGCTGCTTATGCTATCACCTATTTTACGGCTATTATAGGTGGCTCTGTCGCTTTAAGCCTCGGGCAAATGATCGTGGGCTATATAAAAAATCCCGAAACAGTGAATTCGACCACGCGTTTAGTCTATATCTTATTTATTATTCTGGGAATGATTGGGGAATTAAACAAATTTCCAGTCATAATCAATCGTGCGGTGCATTGGTCGCCTTACGGTACGGTTAAGACGATCCTTTCCACCGGAATGACGCCAGCGACCTGGAACAGCGATACCAGCATTGCGCTTTTCGTGACGATAGGGTATACCATTGTATTTACCATCCTGGGCATTAAATGGTTTAAATGGAATACCAAATAGCTGCAAGAAGATGAGTCAGATGTTTTGATTCAGCAGATGCCTGCCAGCAAATAGTTCCGAATGAGCAGAAGAAAGCAATCGATATTAGCCGTTCCATACATTTTCCCTAACTTTCCCTTGCGAAACGTATAGAGGATTGCGCCATTTTTGAGGCACTCGATATGAAACTCCAGGCCTTCCACATTCCACATGATGTACAAGCTTTCAGCGGGGGTAGGTTCAAATTTACCCTTCCGTTCCACGTAGATATCATCCATGTAATTCAGTATCCGGGCCGCATTTTGCAGCACGGCGGGCGATGGAACAGGATATTCCAAATCTAAATTATTTAAAATCTCGTCGATTTCGGGATGCATATAAAAGCAAAATGTAATCTTGCCGTTATACGGATAATCTGACGCGAAGTTTCCTAACTTTTTGGGTTAGCCCGAAAATGGCTAAAACCCGCTGTCGTCCAGTGCGAAAGAATTTTTCCGGGTCTTCCACTTGCCCTTTGTAAAATCTGGAAATACTTGCGAAGTATTCCCTTCGGCGATCGATTTCTCAGACAATGGTGTAATAACACTCATGGTTACGGAGTCATAAACGTCTATCGGCGTTTGTTTGCCCTGTTTTACGGCCTGCACAAAAGCATTGAATACAAACCAGTCCATGCCGCCATGGCCTGCGCCTTCGGCGTTCGCCGCATACTTTTTCCAAAGGGGGTGATCATATTTTGTAAACCAGTCGTCAACCAAGTCCCATTCGTCGTCCTTTTTCGATTGATGCTCGATGTAAACACTTTTGGCAACATCCATCCAAAGGCCTTTGGTACCCTGCACCCTAAAGCCGAGCGAATACGGTCTTGGCAGGTGGGTATCATGCGAAAGCAGCACCGTCTCGCCATTAGCGCAATTGATCATCGTGGTTATCACATCGCCATTCTTATAATTGATCTTTGCATTCTTATTGCCCGGCGCCAGCTCCTCCACATAGGCCGCCAGACCCCGGGCCTTCGAGCTGAATGATACCAGGTTGGTAAACCGGTTCCCACGGTTGATATCGGCGTACTGCATCAGGGGGCCGGCACCGTGGGTAGGATAAATGTCGGCATTGCGGTCAATATTAAATTGGGTTCGCCATTGTGCTTCACTTAGTGCGTTCGGACCAAACTCCACACCGTGGCCGTAAAAATGCTTGCCATCGTTAAACAGCACATCGCGCAGGTTGTGCTGGTAGCCGCCTTCATAATGTATCATTTCTCCAAATAAACCCTGTCGCACCATGTTCAGCACAGCCATCACATCCCTGCGGTAGCAAACATTTTCAAGTGTCATGTAGGGTATTCCGGTACTTTCCGATGTGTTTACCAGGTCCCAATGATCCTGCACGGTTAACCCGGCAATCACCTCGCATCCTACATATTTCCCTGCCTTCAGGGCGTCGATCGCTTGTGGATGGTGAAACTGCCATGGAGTTGCGATGATCACAGCATCGATATCTTTGCGGTCGAGCAGTCTTTTGTAAGCATCGATACTACCGGTATATTCCCGAGGCAGCGGCTTCCCTGCTTTGGTAAATTGTTCGCGGCAATACTGCAGCGAGCTTTCCTGCGTGTCACAGATCGCCACGATGTCCACATCATCTCGGAGCAGGCCCTCCCCTACGTGGCTTCGGCCCCGCAAACCTACGCCAATGTAGCCAAGCCGCACTTTGTCCTTCGACGAAAACAGCATATCCGATGGCAATATCATTACCCCTGCGGCGGCAAGCGAGCTTTGCTTTATAAAATCTCTTCTTTCCATTGATTTATCAATTTGATTTACAGAAGTCCTGATTGAGATTTGTTTCGGTCGCCGGAACCTCAATACGGATCGCCGATCTTCAAATTAAATCATAAAACTTGAATAAAGATTCCAAATTTTATAACTTTACCGCGGCTAAGCAGCATTGTTGTTGCCGGCACTTTGCAATGAAAAAAATCAGCATTCTTCTTTTTGTCACGGGACTGATCGTAACCGTCGGATTGATCATTTACTACAGGTCGGTTGTTAACCCGGTTGACGCCGAACCAATGAGCATCAATCATGCCGGCGATATGATATCCGACTGGCCTTTGTTCATCGGTATTATCCTACTATTTGTGGGATCGGTGTTTTATTATATCAGCCAATACGGCAAGAAAATCGATTAAATATCGGTTTCGCATTCTTTCCCGAACTTCACGTGCCTTCTCAATCGAGGGGGCGAATACCGGTCTTCGCCTTACGCGGAACAATTCAGGCACATTTCTTGATGGATATGTTCTATGCCATCATCCGTTATTTCGTCCATAGCATATGATCGAACCGCAAGACTATTGCGTGTAACTTTTTTATCCGGTCATGTTTATAATTACAAAAATGTACCGGAACCGGTATATGAGCGAATGAAACAGGCAACATCAAAAGGGCAATTTCTGAACCGGGAAATTAAACCAGGCTTTGATTTCGAAAAGATCAGGTAGGCTCTTCGTCTGAATTGTCCTCACACACCACTGTAAGTGCCGTTCGCCATTTGCCGCTATGAAGGTGCGTTCGGGACTTTCACTCTATAGTGTGCACCCATGCCAGGCGCACCAAAAAAAAAAGCTCCGGGCGATTTGCCCGGAGCTTTTACTATAAAAAACTGAATATCTTAGATTATTGCAACAAACAAGCTTCCTGCGGGAACGATCTTGGTGCTTTGAATAACCGAGAAAGGCATCAGGTAATAACCATGAGCTCCCCACGGTGTACCCCATTGGTTTTCTACGATAAATGCACCGCCACCTGATATAGTGCTGTCAATCACATATCCGATG
>Ga0206808_1162_pt1 | contig 14708 bp, 12 predicted proteins | sample Alteio_BWOrgCont_58_FD_152899 | JGI IMG/M metagenome (GOLD analysis project Ga0206808, IMG submission 152899) | Enriched cells from forest soil in Barre Woods Harvard Forest LTER site, Petersham, Massachusetts, United States -... | ecosystem: Environmental > Terrestrial > Soil > Temperate forest >...
ACCCATCCCTCAGAGACTAAAGGCGGATCTGTTTTGGAACTTGCAGGGCACAGCTGAAGTCGTGCGACCTCGAAAACGCCGGATTCGCGCGGAACTTGCCTCCTCATTTCTTGTGTCATGCCTGGGCTCCTTCGCGCTCAGCGAGATTGCGTTCCCGGCGGGTGTGGATGGCCAGGTAGACGGCGGGTACAAGGAAGACGGTGACCACGACGGAGACCGCCAGACCGCCGATGACGGCGCGGGCGAGGGGAGCATATTGTTCGCTGCCGGTCTCGAGTCCGATGGCCATGGGGATCATGCCGAGGAGGGTCGCGAGCGAGGTCATGAGGATGGGGCGGAGGCGGACCTTGCAGGCTTCGACGGTGGCGTCGAGGAGGGACATGCCCTGCTCGTGGAGAATGCCGGAGAACTCAACAATGAGGATGCTGTTGGAGACGACGATACCGGTCATCATGATGACGCCCATCAGCGACATGATGTTGAGAGTGCTGCCGGTGAGGAGAAGGGTGAGCACGACTCCGGCGAGGCCGGGCGGGATGGCCATGAGGATGATGAAGGGATCGAGGAAGGATGTGAATTGCGCCATGAGGATCAGGTAAACGAGAAGGACGGAGATGATGAGACCGAGGCCGAATTCTTTGAAGGACTGGTTCATGCTCACGACCGCGCCGCGTAGGTGAAGCACGGTATTGAGGGGCGGGTGCGTGTCGGCAAGGAGCTTCTGAACCTGCGCCCCCACACCCTGCAACGCTTCGGTGCGCGTGGAGACGTAGACGTCGATGACGCGGCGGATCTGGTAGTGGTCGACTTCAGTGGGCGTGTTGATGAGCCTGACCGTCGCTACCGAGCTGAGGGGTGTGTAGCCGCCCCGATGCGAGCCCATCCAGTCGCTGGGATCGTTGTAGGACTCCTGCAGGGCGACTTCGAGCGGACTATACCCGGAAGGGCGAACGCCACGCAGGGGGATGCTCTGAAAATCCTGCATGGACATGTTCTGAATCCAGCGGTTGGCGTATTGCACGGTGACCATGTAGTTGTTGCCGCTCCTGGGATCGATCCAGTAACTGGGCGCGACCATGCCGTCGGAGGTGAGGGCGGTGATGACGTTGTCGACGACGTCTTTTGCCGAGAGGCCGATGAGACTGGCTTTCTCACGGTCGATATTGAGTTGAATGCCCGGGTAGTTCACGTCCTGGGGGATGTATGTACCGGTGACGTTGGGGAAGGCGCGGATTTTCGCGGCGAGGCCCTGGGCCAGGGCGTAGGCACTGTCCATATCCATGGAACTGATCTGAACATCGATGGGCGCGGGCAGGCCCTGGTTGATGACGCCATCGACGAGGCCGCCCGCCTGGAAGTAGGTGGTGAGCTCGGGCATTTCGCGGGAGAGGCGCTGGCTGACGCGGCGCATGTAGGCGTAGCTGCCGACGGAGTGGTCTTCGTTGAGACTGGTTTGCACGAAGGCGGTGTCCATGGAAGCGTTGGGTGTGAAGATGGAGGAGAGATCGGGGTAGACGCCGATGTTGGAGACGATCATGCCGAGGTCGGCGGGACGGACGGTATCGCGAATGATGTTTTCCACCTGCGCGATGTAGTCGTTGCTGACTTCGAGGCGTGAGCCTGACGGCATGCGGACGTTGATGACGAACTGTCCCGGATCGGTCCGCGGGAAGTAAGCGCGGCCAAGGAACGGGAAGAGACCGAAGAGGATCACGGCGACCCCGCCGAGAATCATGGCTGCGGTCCATCCCGGGCGGACGAGGGCACGCCGTGCGAGTGCTTCGTACCGGTCGAGCATTCTTCGGAAGTATTCGTTGAATCTGCCCACCGATCTCTGGAACCACGACGGGCGTCCGGTATCCTCATGCGCCTCGTCACCGGCAGGATGATGCAGCCTGACGAACATCGAGCAGAAGAGCGGGACCACGGTCATCGCAAAGAAATACGAGGCGAAGATGGAGATGACGACGCCAAGGGCAAGAGGCGTGAAGATGTATTTGCTGATGCCGGAGAGAAAGGTTACGGGAAAGAAGACGATGGACGTAGTGGAGGTGGCGGCCAGGACGGCAAGGGAAACTTCCATGCCGCCTTTCTCGGCGGCGATGCGCGGCGCTTCGCCCATTTCCATATAGCGGAAGATGTTTTCCAGCACTACAACGGAATCGTCGATGAGGCGCGAGAAGGCGAGCGCCAGACCGCCCAGGATCATCGTGTTGATGGTGCCGCCGAGGACATGGGTGGCCAGCAGGCAGACCAGCGCCGAGAGGGGGATGGAGAGCATGACGGCAAAGGTGGCGCGCGGGCTGCCGAGAAAGACCAGGATCATGATGCCGGTGAGTATCAATCCGATGGACGCTTCCTTGACCAGGTTGCGGATGGCCAGCTTGACGAAGATGGATTGATCGAAGACCACGGCGGTTTTGAGGGAGGATGGAATATCGACCAGGTGCTGGATGGCCTGCTTCATCCCGTTGACGATGGTGATCGTGTTGCTGTTTCCTCCCTGCTTGAAGACGGGGACGTAGACGGAGCGCTGGCCATTGATGCGGACGAAGTTGTACTGAAGAGCGCCGGAATCTTCGGAGTGGCCGATGTCGGCGACGAGCACCGAACCGTTGCCCACCGACTTGAGCGGCATCTGATTCATCGATTCGGCGTCGGGAAACTGGCTGTTGGCATAGATGTTGAAGTCTTTGCTGCCAACACGAACATCACCGGCGGGAAGGATGAGGTTGGAGCTGTTCACCGACTGCACGACGTCGTTGAGGCTGAGGTTGCGCGCTTCCATTTTGAGCGGGTCGACGTACACCTGAATCTGGCGGTAGGTGCCGCCATAAGGCTGCGGCACCGATGCGCCCTGAACGTTGGAGATCTGGTTGCGCACCTGAAACTGCGCGAGATCCTTGAGCTGGGTCTCGCTCAGGCCTTTGCCTTCGAGCGTAACCAAACAGACGGGCTGTGTTGACGCCGTGAGGCCGAGGACCACGGGCGGCAATGTACCGGGCGGCAGACGGCGGAGATCGGCCATGGCGAGATTGGCGACGTTGCTGAGGGCGGCGTTGGGATCGGTGCCGGGCTTGAAGTAAATCTTGATGAGGCTGACGCCGGTGAGGGAGCGCGATTCACTGTGATCGACGTTGGCGGCCAGGGTGAAGAAGCGCTCGAAGGTGTTGGTAATGTCGGCTTCAATCTGCTGGGGGGGCATGCCGTTGTAGAACGTGGCGACCACCACCACGGGCATGTCGATGTCCGGGAACAGGTCGACCGGCATGGAAAACAGGTTGACGATGCCCACCAGCGCCACCATGAGGCAGAGCATGATGATGAAGAAGGGGTAGCGGAGCGCAAAACTCGGCATCAGCGCGCTCCCTCCACGGCTGCGGCGCGGCGCTCGGCGCGGCCATGAATCATGAGGTAGACCGCCGGCACCAGGAACATGGTGGCGATGACCGAGACGCCAAGTCCGCCGATGATGGCGCGGGCGAGCGGCGCGTATTGCTCGGAGCCCGCTTCAAAGCCCAGGGCCATGGGGATCATGCCCAGCAGCGTGGCCATGGAGGTCATGAGAATGGGGCGGAGACGCATCTTGCAGGCCTCGACGGTTGCGTCGAGGAGCGGCATACCCTGGCTGTGAAGGAGGTTGGAGAAATCGACGATGAGGATGGAGTTGGAGACCACGATACCGGTCATCATGATGGTGCCCATCAGTGACATGATGTTGAGCGTGCCGCCGGTGACCAACAGCAACAGGACAACGCCGGCAATGCCGGGCGGGATAGCCATGAGGATGATGAACGGGTCGACGAAGGATGTGAACTGCGCCATGAGAACGAGGTAGACGAGCGCGACGGCAATGATCAGGCCGATGCCGAAATCCTCAAAAGCTTCGTTCATGTTGACCACCGCGCCACGGAGGGTCAGGCGGGTGTTGCGGTCGGTGGGAGTATGCGCGATGAGATTGCGAATCCTTTTGCCGGTCTGGCCCAGGGCCTCAGACTTGGTCGCGACGTAAACGTCGATGACGCGCCGAATCTGGTAGTGATCCACCTCAGTCGGTGTGTTGATGAGCTGAATATTCGCGACGGAGCTGAGAGGTGTATAGCCGGCGCGATGGGAGCCCATCCACATGCCGGACGCGGTATCGGCTGCCGAGCGGCCCTCTTCGAGGGGCGTGAAGCCGGGCGGGAGAACACCGCGCAGAGGGATATTTTCGAAGTCCTGCATCGACATGTTGTCGATCCAGCGATTGGCATACTGAACCGTCACCATATAGTTGTTGCCGCTTTTGGGATCGATCCAGTAGCTGGGGGCGACCTGGCCGTCGGAGGTAAGGGCGGTAATGACGTTGTCGACGACGTCTTTAGCGGAGAGACCGATGAGGGATGCCTTCTCGCGGTCGATATTGAGGGCGATGCCGGGATAGTTGACGTCCTGCGGGATGTAGGTGCCACTGACGTTGGGGAAGGTGCGGATTTTCGAGGCGAGCTGTTCGGCCATGGCGTAAGCGCCATTGATATCCATCGAACTGACCTGAAGATCGATCGGGGCGGGCAGTCCCTGATTGATGACGCCGTCGATGAGTCCGCCGGCCTGGAAGTAGGTGGTCAGCTCCGGCATCTCGCGCGAGAGACGCTCGCGAACGCGCTGCATGTATTCATAGCTGCCGGTGGAGTGGTCCTGCGTGAGACTGGTCTGGACGAAGGCCGTGTCCATGGAGGCGTTGGAGGTAAAGATGGCGGAAAGGTCGGGATAGACGCCGATGTTGGAGACGATCATGCCCAGGTCTTTCGGGCGCACCTCTTCGCGAATGATTTTCTCCACGCGGGCAATATACCGATCGCTGACTTCGAGGCGGGTTCCCGAGGGCATGCGGACGTTAATGACAAACTGACCAGGATCCGTGCGCGGGAAGTAGGCGCGGCCGAGGAACGGAAAGGTGATGAGGAGCAGGACGGCAACGCCCCCAAGAATTCCGGCGGTGGTGAGTCCCGGGCGGGAGAGGGAGCGGCGCACCAGGTCTTCGTACCAGTTCACCATGCGCACGAAGTAGTCATTGAACTGGTCGACGATGGTCTGGAAGCCGAAGCGGCGCCTCGGCGTCTCCGGGGTACCGGTGTTGGGTGCGTCGTGCTCGGACGGAGTGCCGTGGGCGGCGCCATGCGGCTTGATGAACATGGCGCAGAAGAGCGGGACCACAGTCATGGCGAAGGCGTACGAGGCGAACATGGAGAGCACCACCCCGAGAGCGAGCGGGGTGAAGAGATACTTGCTGACTCCGGAGAGCGCAGCGACGGGTAAAAAGACGATGGAAGTGGTGACGGTGGCGGCGAGGACGGCGAGCGAGACTTCGGTACCTCCCTTGTCCGCCGCCAGACGCGGAGGCTCGCCGAGTTCCATGTAGCGGAAGATGTTTTCCAGAACGACGACGCCGTTGTCGATGAGGCGGGAGAAGGCCAGGGCCAGACCGCCGAGGATCATGGTGTTGATGGTGCCGCCGAGGACGTTGGTCATGAGCAGACAGGCGACGGCGGAGAGCGGGACCGACAGCATGACGGCCACGGTGGCGCGGGGGCTGCCGAGGAAGAGCAGGATCATGAGCCCGGTGAGCACCAAACCTATCACGGCTTCATTGACGAGTTGTTTGAGGGCGAGCTTGACGAAGAGGGACTGATCGAAGACGACGGCTGTCTTCAGCGAAGAAGGGATGTCGACGAGATGCCGGATGGCATCCTTCATGCCATTGACGATGGTGATGGTATTGCTGTTTCCGCCCTGCTTGAAGACGGGGACGTAGACGGATCGCTGGCCGTTAATGCGGACGATGTTGTACTGGAGCGCGCCCGCGTCGACCGCATGACCGATGTCGGCGACGAGGACGGAGCCATTGCCGACCGACTTGAGCGGCATCTGGTTCATCGATTCCGCATCAGGAAACTGACTGTTGGCGTAGATATTGAAATCCTTGTTGCCGATGCGGACGTCTCCGGCGGGCAGGATGAGGTTGGAGTTGTTGACGGACGTCACAACATCCTGAAGGCTGAGATTCCGGGCTTCGAGCTTGAGCGGGTCGACGTAAACCTGGATCTGGCGGTAGGTGCCTCCATAGGGCTGGGGAACCGATGCTCCCTGGACGTTGGAAATTTGATTGCGGACCTGAAACTGCGCGAGATCTTTGAGCTCGGTCTCGTCCAGGCCTTTGCCTTCGAGCGTGACGAGGCAGACCGGCTGGGTGGAAGCCGTGAGTCCGAGAACCACCGGTGGCAATGTGCCAGGGGGCAGGCGGCGCAGATCGGCCATAGCGAGATTGGCCACGTTGCTGAGGGCTGCGTTGGGGTCGGTGCCGGGCTTGAAGTAAATCTTGATGAGACTGACGCCGGTGAGCGAGCGAGACTCGCTGTGGTCGACGTTGGCGGCCAGGGTGAAGAAGCGCTCGAAGGTATTGGTGATGTCGGCTTCAATCTGCTGCGGCGGCATGCCGTTGTAGAACGTGGCGACCACCACCACGGGCATGTCGATGTCCGGGAACAGGTCCACCGGCATGGAAAACAGATTCACCAGCCCGACGAGGGAGACCATCAGGCACAGCATGAGGATGAAGTACGGGAAGCGGAGGGCAAACTTCGGCATTCCTTATTCGCCTCCGCTGGGGGAGCTGGTCCCCGCATTCATGTCGATCATGCCGCCGGACTGCGGGGCGGTTTCAGAGGCAGGCGTTTTTTCGACGACGGGCGTGACGGCCTCGCCCTCGGCGTACTTCGATTGCGCCGCGAGAATAACCTGATCGCCAGGATGGAGGCCGCTTTGGATCTGGGCCAGCTGATTGCCGCGCAGGCCGACCTGAACATCGCGAACGTGGACGCGATTGCTGGAGTCGAGGACGTAGACCTGGTCCTGGTCGCCGTGCAGGACAATGGCTCCGACAGGAATGGTCAGGACATTGTCGGCGTGATTGAGGCGCATCTCCGCGTTGGCGTACATACCGGAATCGATCGCCAGGTCTTTATTGGCAACGTCCACTTCGGTCTCCATGGTGCGGGTTTCGAAGTTCAGCGAGCGGGTGAAACGGACGATGGTGCCGGTGAAGGAGCGGCCGAGGGCATCGACGCGGACGTTCACGGTGTCCCCCAGGTGCACATAGCGGACGTAGGACTCCGGAATGGGCAGACGGAGACGCATCACGCCACTCTGCGCGAGCTTGACGATGGGAAGATCCTGGCTGTTGGAGCTGACGCCGGACTGAATGAGCGCGCCAGTGTCGGCGTAACGCCAGATGATGACGCCGTCGAGCGGTGCGGTGACATTCGTGTAGTCCTCGATGGCGCTGACGCGCTCATTGTCCGCTTTCGAGACTTCCATTCCCTTCTGGGCCGCAGCCAGCGCGGCTTTGGCGGCGTCGACTTCGGCGGAGGAGGACAGGTCTTTCGCCTGGGCGTCGTCGAGTTCCTGCTGCGCGACGAGGCCGGGCTGGGCCTGCGAAGTTTGCAGGAGACGGTCGTAGTCGGCGTGCACTGCGGAATGCATTGATTCGGCGCGCTTGACTTCGTGCTGAGCGCGGACGATCTCGTCGCTGCTGCGGGCGACTTCGGAAACCGTGCCGGAGAGCTGCGCTTTCAGTTCGGGGACTTCGAGGACGGCCAGGGTTTGCCCCTCGTGGACGCGGTCGCCGATGTCGACGTAGATATGACGGATGAAGCCGGAGACTTTGGGATGGACGTCGACGACCTGATAGGGCTGGAACTGTCCGGCGAGGGTGAGCACCTGATCGATGTCTCCGCGCTGGACGAAGGCGACCTGCGCGGCTGGCGGACCAGGGGCGGCTTCAACGGTTGCGGAGCGGCGATGGCCGCGGACAAGAAAGAAGATGATCGCGAGAGCGATAACAAGGGCAGAAACGACGATCCATAGACGCTTGCGCATATCCTGGATACCTTCCTGGGAAATTGGGACCCTGGGGCCGACGAGAGATGAGCGGAAGCGATCGCGCATTCGCAGCACCCGAGAAACAGGCGTGCGCACCCAGCGACCACTTACTTAGATGGGATTAACGGGTGCGCGGAGGCGGCCGGCTGAAGGCAGGAGCGGATCGGACGCAAACCGGCATGGCAGTGCGCGGGGACGACAAGAGGAACCAGCAGCTCTGCCCTGGTAATGTCCTTCCCTTCAGAAAGAAAGCCGCGAACAGGAGGCTGGTGAAGAACACCATCATGCCGGAACTGGCGACGGCGGGCGAATCGACCAGAGGCAGGGCGCGGCGTTCCTTGCCGGAGAGCAACTTAGCCGCCGGCATATGATGGGAAATCGAGTGCGGCGGATCGTAGAGGGAAAGCTTATATTTCAGGCCCCAGGCGAATACACAGAGTCCAAGGAAGGCGAGTGCGAGCGCAAGGGTGCGCAGCGCCGGACGCTGGAGTCGAAATGAAGTGGGGCGTGGGATCGTCACCAATGGCTCTGGGAATGATGATGCCACAGGGTTAGACGTTTTCCAAACGCCGCAGGTGAGCGGCGCGTGTTCCAACCGCTTGGTGCGAGGCGATTTACAATCTCCCCATGCAAGCTGTGGAGTTGGCGCGGGTGCTGGGGGCCGAGGTACGCGGCCGAGCGGAAGTGGAGATTACCGGGGTCGCGGGGATCGAAGAGGCTGAACCTGGGCAGATCACTTTTGTCGCCAATGCCAAGTACGCGGCCCTGGCCAGAACGACCCGGGCGAGCGCGATTCTGGTCACGCCGGAATTCCCGGATGTTCCTGCGGTCACTTTGCGTTTGAAGAATCCTTATCTGGCGTTCGCGCGGGTCGTGGACATTTTTTATCAACCGCCGGCGTGGCCCGCAGGGATTCATCCGACTGCCGTGGTTCACCCGACGGCAACTGTTGGAAAGCGCGCGAGCATTGGTGCGTATGTCGTGATTGGGGAAAACGTCGTCCTCGGCGACGAGGCGACCCTTCTGCCTCATGTGGTGATTTATCCGGGGGTGCGGATCGGAGCTCGGTTCTTCGCGCACGCGCACGCGGTGGTCCGGGAAAATTGCCAGCTGGGCGACGATGTGGTGCTGCAAAACGGTGCGGTGGTGGGATCGGACGGATTCGGATTCGCCAAGGACGAGCAGGGGCGCTGGCACAAGATCCCGCAGTCAGGGCCGGCGATTCTTGGAGACCGGATCGAAGTGCAGACCAACGCGTGCATCGACCGCGCCAGCGTGGGTGCAACGCGGATCGGCGACGGAGTAAAGGTGGATAACCTGGTCCAGGTGGGCCACGGATCGTCGGTTGGGGAGAATACCCTGCTGTGCGCGCAGGTGGGGCTGGCGGGGTCGACGCATGTCGGCAACAACGTGATTCTTGCGGGCCAGGTCGGGGTCGCGGGGCACTGCAACATCGGGGACAACGTGATTGCCATCGCGCAGGCCGGGCTGCATGGGGATATTCCGGCAGGCTCGATGCTGGCCGGATCGCCGGCGTTCGACCACAAGCAATGGCTGCGGGCGACGGCGTTGTTCAGCCGACTGCCGGAGCTGGTGCGACAATTCCAGCGCAAATCGAAACACGAAGAGTAGAGTAGGTACGAACACTTTGAAATTTCCCGCCGGTTGCACGCAGCAGCGCAGTCAAATTCTGCATCAAAAAAATACTTATGCCGACGAACGACCAGGACTCCTCGCTGACACTTGTACAGACCCCCAGCGCGCCGATTCGCGTGCTCCTGCTCGACGATCATCCGGATAACCTGCTGCTGCGATCGACGATCCTGCGCAAGTACGGGTATGTGACAGAGACCGCCAGCACGGTAGATGAAGCCGAGAATCTGCTGGATGAGATTGACATCGCGGTCCTGGACTATCACCTGGGTGCAGGCAAATTTGGCACCGACGTTGCAACGCATCTGCGGGCGCGGCATCCTCAGGTTCCTATCATCATTCTTTCGGCAACGCTGGAGCGGCGATTTGGCGGTGTTGAAGATATGCACCTGCTGAAAGGCTATAGTTCCATCGATGATCTGGTGACGGCGCTGCGGTCTTTCGAGGCGAAACGACGGGGCAAGCCGGTGGTGGTGGACGCTCGGGACTTCTTCTACTCGCGGATCAATATGGCGATGGGGGATGACGTGGTACTGGAGATCCTGGACGGCGATGGCACGTGGCAATACGTGAACGAGACGTGCGCCCGTGTGCTGGAGAAGCCGCGGGACTGGTTCCCGGGGCGGAACATGTTCGAAGAGATGCCGGAGCTGGCAGTGGACTGGGCCGATATCCTGAGCACGGTGGCGGAAACACGCGAAACCTACATCGACCGGACCTTCCGGGGCGTGCTGAACCTGCCCAGCAAGGGGGATCGCTGGGTGTGGAACGTACTGGCGTTCCCGATCACGCTGCACACGCGCGACACGGGCGTGGTGCTGACGGCTCGCGCGCTGGAACGCAAGCCGATGATCTAGGTTTATCTCGTCGACAGCACGTACATATTTCCGTCGGGATCTTTGAAGATCGCGGAAGTTCCCCACTGTTCTTTCTTCGGATCCTGGGCAAAGACGACCCCCTTCTGTTTCATGCCTGCGGCGGTGGCGAAGACATCGTCGCACCAGAATGAGATGGATTGAAACTGGCCGATGCGGTCCTCGTGGCCTTCCGGCGTAAACAGGGCGAGACCGGTGTCGGCGCCCGGAATGCCCACTTCGATCCAGCGCTGCTTTTCATTGAAGGGCTGGTCGGTGACGACCTTCATGCCGACGGCTTCGGTCCAGAACTGCAGTGCCCTGTCCTGATTGCTGACGGGGACGCCGACAAACTTGATGGCTCGAATCATGGTTTCTCCTCCGATTTCGGAGCATAGCGAGGGGCGTTCTGGAGCGCAATCATCCAGTCCTTGCTATAGTAAGCATCGGTATAGCGATGGCATTGATCGACGATTACATCACCGACACCCTGATGCGGGACCTGGTGGGGCACGACCGCAAGCCGGTAAGTTTTCTGGTGTATTTGTGGCTGGCGGCGGCGCAGGCTCGCACGGGAAAAGAGGTGCAGGTGAGCTTCCAGGAGATGGCCGAATCGATTGGGGTCTCGAAGAGCTCGGCGCAGGCGGCGGTGCGGTGGCTAGTGCGACGAAGGCTGCTGACCGCGAACAAAGCGAATGCGACGGCCGTTCCCTGCTACAAAGTGATGACGCCATGGAAGGACAGCACCCGACGGGGACGGTGATGGTAGTCTGCGGATGATGCGACGGTCTGGATTCCGGATAGCGGCGTGCTGCGCGGTGTTCCTGCTTACGGGCTGCCGCTCTCCGTGGGTACAGTGCACGATCGTCAATCACGAGGCCACACCGGTGTCGCTGGTTGAGGTGAATTATCCGGGCGGGTCGTTCGGGGTGCAGACGATCGCGGCGGGCGGGAGCTATCACTACCGGTTTCACGCCCTGAGCACGGACACGCTGAGCCTTTCTTTTAGCGACGCTGGGCGGAAGATTCACAATGCGACAGGGCCCGAGCTGAAGCAAGGTCAAGAAGGCTCGTTGGGGATCGATATCCAGGCAGACAATCGGGTGACCTGGACACCGGCGCTGACCGTGGCGCGCTGAAGGGCTGCTGGGAATTCCACACCGGAGAGCGCAGAAACCGGAGGGCGCGCGTAGCCTCTCGTGCCTGTTTCTGGCACACTGGACAAACCGCTTTTCAACCGTATTTTGTTGCCGGGGAGGCAAACGCCGTGATTCGGGTGGAGAACCTGACCAAGACGTTCGATCAATTTACTGCTGTCAAAGACATCACGTTTCAGGTGGAGTCGGGGGAGATCTTCGCGTTTCTGGGTCCGAATGGCGCAGGCAAGACGACGACGATCAAAATGCTGACGACCCTGCTGCGACCGACGGCGGGCCGGATCCATCTGGACGGATTCGACCCGTGGGTGAAGCAGCGGGAGGCGCGGCAGAGGTTCGGGATCGTGTTCCAGGATCCGAGCCTCGACGCCGAGCAGACGGCGTACGAAAACATGGAACTGCACGGGATCCTGTATCACATTCCGCACCGCATTCGAGTGGAGCGCATCGAGCAACTCCTCAAGTTATTCGAGCTGTGGGAGCGGCGGAACGATTACGTCAAGACGTTTTCCGGCGGCATGAAGCGACGGCTGGAGATTGCGCGCGGCTTTCTGCACACGCCGAAGATTCTGTTTCTCGATGAGCCGACGCTGGGGCTGGATCCGCAGAGCCGCAACCAGCTGTGGACGCACGTGAAGGCGCTGAACGAGAAGGAGAAGACCACGGTCTTCCTGACGACGCATTACATGGACGAGGCGGATCGCGTGGCGCATCGCATCGCGATCATGGATCACGGGGCGATCGTAGCGATGGGCACGTCAGCGGAGCTGAAAGCGAAGACGAATACGGAGTCGCTGGAAGCGGCCTTTCTGGCGCTGACGGGAGAATCGTTGCGCGACGAGGGCGCGAACTCCGCCGATGCGATGCGGCGGTTTGCGCAGATGTGGCAGCAGAGGCGATAGGAGAGAAGATGGGCGCGATTTACATCATGTGGCTGCGCGAGCTGAAGCGGTATTTTCGCTCGAAGGCGCAGATTGTCGTTTCGCTGGGCCAGCCGACCCTGTATCTGCTGGCGCTGGGGTTTGGATTTGGACCAGTGTTCGCCAAGGCGGGCGCGGGGAACTACATCCAGTTCATCGCGCCGGGCGTGATCGGGATGACGGTGCTGTTCAGCTCGATTTTTTCGGGGATGGCGATGCTATGGGACCGGCAGTTTGGATTTCTGAAGGAGACGCTGGTGGCGCCGGTGCCGCGCATCCAGATTATTTTTGGGCGCACGCTGGGCGGGGCCACGGTGGCGAGCCTGCAGGGGCTGCTGATGCTGATCGTGTGCCTGATCGCGGGGTTCCGGCCGATGCATCAGCATGGAGCGGGACACAACTGGCTGGCGATTCCGGCGGCGGGAGTCTTTATCGGGATGATCGCCATTGTTTTCGCGGCGCTGGGAGCGTCGTTCGGATCGACGATCAAGGACATGCAGGGCTTCCAGATGCTGATGAATTTCATGGTGCTGCCGCTGTTCTTTCTGTCGGGGGCGCTGTTTCCGCTGAAGGGGCTGGGGCGGGTCCTGACATGGATTACACACGTCGACCCGCTGGCGTACGGGATCGACGGACTGCGCGGGGTTCTGATTGGGAACTGGCAATTCAATTTCAACTGGCAATTTAATTTCATGCTCGATTTTGGACTGCTGGCGGTGCTGGCGGCTGTTTTTCTCGGCACGAGCGCATGGCTGTTTTCCAGGATTGAGGTATAACGAACCAGTTTCCGCCCGGGTCGTGCAACCCCCCGCCCCGTTCCTGCTTCTGGTAACGTGATAGTCAGGCAATGATAAGTCTCATTCCCGCGTTACTCTTGTTTTTCCAGGATACGAACCCGGTCGCGCCGCCCCCGGTGAACAATGGCAGCGCGATCCTGGAGATGCTCCAGAACAGCGGACCGATCGCGATGACCGTGCTCGGTGTGCTGCTGGTCGCGAGCCTCTTTTCCTGGGCGATCATTCTCGGCAAATGGGCAAGCTTCCGGCGGGCGCGCACGCAGAGCCGGCGTTTTCTGCGGGCCTTTCGCAAGGCGAACCGTCTGCAGGAAATCGCGACGGTGAGCGAGCAGTTCAAGCCGAGCCCGCTGGTGAATGTGTTCGATGAGGTGTACGAAACGTATCGGCGGCAGACGGGGGGCTTTGGGCCTCCGCGCAACATCACCGCGCTGGAGCGCGCGGGCCAGACGGCGGCCAGCGAGTCGCTGACTTCGATGGAGCAGCGGCTGACGTGGCTGGCGAGCATTGGCGCCATCTCGCCTTTTATCGGATTGTTTGGGACGATCATGGGCATCGTGGATGCGTTCCACGGCCTGGGCACGGAAGGCACCGCGACGCTGCGAGCGGTTGCGCCAGGTGTTTCCGAGGCGCTGATTACGACGGCGGCGGGGCTGCTGGTGGCGATTCCGGCGGTCGTCGCTTATAACCAGTTCACGGCGCGGGTGCGGGATTTCGGGGCGCGGATGGATGATTTCGCCCGGGAGCTGCTGAACAGCATGGAAGAAGCCGCACTGAAACCCGATCAGGACGCGCTGGAGACGGCTCGTGGCCTTCACAAGTAGAAGCGGGCACACGCAGACGGCGCTGGCGGAGATTAACATTACGCCGCTGGTGGACGTAGTGCTGGTGCTGCTGGTGATTTTCATGCTGACCGCGCCGGTGCTGCAGTCGGGCATTCAGGTGAACGTGCCGAAGACGAAGACGGTGCGCGAGATTACCGAGCAGCGGACGGTGCTGACCATCGACAAGGATCAGCAGGTTTTTCTGAATGACAAGCTGGTGAACCTGAACGATCTGCCCAATATTCTGCGCGCGCAAAGCAGCGATACGACGAAGCAGGTGATTTACCTGCGCGCGGATGAGAAGGTTCCCTTTGGTGCGTTCGCGACGCTGATGGATGCCGTGAAGCAGGCGGGTATCACGAACGTGAGCATTGTGACGCAGCCTGCAGAGACGCCGACCCGAAAGTAACGGCTAACGGACAGGCATGCGGAACCCCAGATCCCAGCAACAGCCCACTCACACCAAAAGATGGCTTGAATGGAGCACCCGGCACCCGGACCGGTGCTGCAGTCAGTTGCCGCTGGTGATCATGCGTACGTAGTCGTACCAGAACTGCACTCCTTTCCAGTAGGAAGTTTCCGGGAG
>Ga0206808_1163_pt1 | contig 14493 bp, 18 predicted proteins | sample Alteio_BWOrgCont_58_FD_152899 | JGI IMG/M metagenome (GOLD analysis project Ga0206808, IMG submission 152899) | Enriched cells from forest soil in Barre Woods Harvard Forest LTER site, Petersham, Massachusetts, United States -... | ecosystem: Environmental > Terrestrial > Soil > Temperate forest >...
GTTATGCGGGTGTTGGATAAGCCTGGTATTATCATCAGCAAAATAACCGGGGACAATGGCCGGCTGCCGCTTGATCCGGCTAAAAACACCGTTAGCGTAAGCGTTCAGCATTATTTGAACAGCATTGGGCGGAATGACATCGGGCTTGATATTGAGTTGCACAAAAAAATGCCTATCGGGAGCGGCCTGGGCTCGAGTTCGGCAAGCACGGTGGCGGGGTTATTTGCCATCAAGACTTTGCTGAGCGACGAAAGCGATCCGGCAACGCTGCTTCCTTTTGCGATGAAAGGCGAAGAAATGGCCTGCGGTCATGGCCATGCCGATAACGTTGCCCCTGCCCTGTTAGGTGGATTTGTACTTATTCGCAGCTACGAACCCCTGGATGTGGTGCGATTGCCGCATCCGCCTAACCTGTATTGCGCCATTGTTTTCCCGGATGTGGATGTACCTACACGCGAAGCCCGGCAGATCATCCGTAACAAGATCAATATGAAGGACGCTGTTATCCAGTGGGGCAACATCGCCGGCCTGGTAAGCGGGCTCTTTTTGCAGGACATCGACCTGATGGGCCGCAGTATGAAAGATATTTTGGTTGAACCCGTACGATCAATGCTCATCCCCGATTTTTATAAAATGAGGGAACTAGCGATGGAACTCGGCGCGGTTAGTTTTGGAATTTCCGGCTCCGGCCCATCAGTGTTTGCCTTTACAAAAGACGAGGACACAGCCAGGAAGATCACGCAAAGGCTGCAGAAGCATTTGACCGGGATCAATATCGGTTCCAATATATATGTGTCGACTATTAATGATAAGGGCCCAAAGGTGATTGGGTGAGGTGAAATGCGAAAGGCGAAAGGTAAAAGGCGAAAGGTGAAAATTCTAAATTAATGGGAATTCGAAAATCCGAATTCCGAAATGCAAAATGAAATTATATAGTACTAAAAATCCATCCACACGAGTAAGCTTTAAGGAAGCGGTGTTCAACAGCATGCCGCAGGACAAGGGGCTTTATATGCCGGTAGAAATTCCGCGGCTGGAGGATAAATTTTTGAATAACCTGGACCAATTTACCCTGCCGGAAATTGCGTTCCATGTAGCTAAAAGTCTTATCGGCGAGGATATTCCGGATGACGATCTGAAAAGTATTATCCACGATGCGATAAACTTTTTAGCGCCCATTGTAAAGCTTGAGGAAAACGTTTTTGTACTGGAGCTGTGGCATGGTCCATCGCTGGCATTTAAGGATTTCGGGGCGCGGTTTATGAGCCGGGTGATGAGTTATTTCCTCGAAAAAGGCGAAAAACAATTAGACGTTTTGGTGGCTACTTCAGGCGATACCGGGGGCGCCGTTGCGCTCGGTTTTTTGGGCGTACCGAATACAAGAGTAACCATTTTGTACCCGAAATGCAAGGTAAGCGATATACAGGAACTTCAATTGACAACCAACGGACAGAACATCAGGGCGGTTGAGATAGACGGTACTTTTGACGACTGCCAGGCTTTGGTGAAACAGGCTTTTACCGATAAGGAACTGAAAGAAAGGTTCAGGCTTACGTCGGCCAACTCCATCAATATCGCGCGGTTGATACCTCAGACCTTTTATTATTTCAATGCCTATGCCCAAATGTTGAAGCTGGGTATCGATAAGGTGGTTTTCTCGGTGCCAAGCGGAAACTTCGGCAACATAGGCGCCGGGCTTTTGGCCTGGAAAATGGGTTTGCCGGTCGATCATTTTATTGCAGCCACTAATGTCAACGATACCGTCCCTGAATTTTTAAAGACCGGGATTTACCAGCCGAAACCATCGGTGTCAACCCTATCGAACGCGATGGACGTGGGCGACCCCAGCAACTGGGTTCGCATTGCCGACCTGTTTAAAGGCGACATAGCTATTTTAAAGCAACTGGTAACTGGTTATCGTTATGACGATGAGCAAACCCTGCACGCCATCAAATTCATCTATGATGACTATAACTATGTAGCCTGTCCCCATACGGCAATAGCATGGCAGGCCCTGCGCGATTGGCAACAGGATAATGCAAAGAAGGACATTGCGGGGGTATTTTTATCCACCGCTCATCCCTGCAAATTCCCGGATGTTTTCCCGGAAAGTATTGCCGGTAAGGTGGAGATACCGGAACAGGTGGCGCAATTGCATAAAAAAAGAAAACACTCGATTAGTTTGGGTAAGGATTTTGACGGGTTTAAGGAATATTTGCTGAAGAACGGTTAAGGTTGTAACTTAGTGTTAAATATTTTGATTTATGGATATACAGGCAGAAAAATTAGCATTGGTACAGGCGATACTGGATATTGAAGATATTGGCCTGATAAAAAAAGTTAAAAAGCTGGTATCCAAACGGGCAAAGTCTGATGATTGGTTCGATGATTTGACAGAAGAACAGCAGCAATCGGTGATGAGGGCAATAGAACAAGCCGACCGGGGCGAGGGCATCCCGCATGAAGAAGCAATGGCCAGGCTTGGGCTATGAGTTATTCGATCACGTGGATGCCTGAGGCATTTAAAACATTCGATGATCGAATACAATATCTCCAGATCCATTGGACAGAAAAAGAAATCAGGAATTTTCAACTTCGGGTACAAGAATATCTTGAAACATTAAAGGACGAGCCATTTATAGGCCATCGTGCCGGCCGTGTGAAAAACGTGTATATTGGTCTTATCCTCAAACAGGTATCATTGATCTATCGCATAAAGCCTATTAAAAAGGAAATAGAATTGCTCATATTCATCGATAATCGTCAAGACCCAAGAAAGATTAAAAAGTATAAATCCTAAACTATGCTGATCAAGTTTTCTTTCATAGCAGTCATTTTTTGTTCTTTAAACTCTTTGTGCAGTTGTAAAGAAAATGAAAAATTTGATAAAAGAATATGGAGTCAGTATAACAGTGTTGATGGCCCGGATCGTGATCTGATGGCTGAAGATTTAATAGAAACACATAAGCTACTTGGATTAGACAAAAAACAAATGCTTGATCTATTAGGCGATCCAGCCAATTATACCGATACAACCAAAGCGTATTATGAACTTTCAGAAAAATATGACTCGATAGACCCAGTTTCTGGGAAAAATCTGATCTTAACTTTTAACGCAGACTCGATAATTGTTACTGCCAAAATTGAAGAATGGCACAAACATTAACCATGATCAACACCATTATCTTCGACCTGGGCGCGGTGCTTATTGACTGGAACCCGCATTATATGTACCGTTCTGTTTTTGACAACGAGGAGGAAATGAAAAACTTCCTTGCCACTGTTACCACTTCCGACTGGAACGAAGAACAGGATGCCGGGCGTTCTTTGCAGGAAGGGACAGACTTATTGGTTAAACAATTCCCGGAACATGAGGCGAATATCCGTTTATTTTATGCGCGCTGGTATGAAATGCTCGGCGAAGCGTTTTGGGATACGGTAGAGATATTTAAAGAACTTAAGGAAACCGGAAAATATAAAATTTACGCATTGACAAACTGGTCTGCCGAAACTTTTCCCGTTGCCTTCGAGCGGTATGAATTCTTAAAGTGGTTTGATGGCATCGTGGTTTCGGGAGCCGAAAAGATGCGCAAACCAACTCCGGAGTTTTACCAAATTTTGCTTGATCGCTATCACGTTAGGGCTGAAGAAGCCTTGTTTATAGATGACAATAAGAGGAACGTATTGGCTGCGGAAAAGCTGGGTATTAAGTCTATCCATTTCACTTCGGCGGAAGCGCTGAAAGAGGAATTGATTTCTATGGCCATTTTATAATAAATTAGCCTGGTATACTGTCTACCAAATAATGAAGCTCCCACCAATGAACTGTTGAACCAATGAACTATTGAACCAACAAAGTGATCCACGCTTCCTTTACCTTTTCGGCGTCGAGGAATTCCTTTGCTTTTAAATGCAGCTGCATTTCGCGGGTATGGCCGTCACCGATGGTAGCGTCGAGTATTCCCTTTATTTCATCGGTCTGGGCAAAGGCTTCGATCTCTTCATCAGTCGGCAGCACTTCCACGTTGCCTAACTGACCGAGGTTATTGCCGGTTAATATTTTTGAATTCCGGATAGCATAAGGGATCGCGTCGACGCCAATGCCAACGGTTTTTACGGGTTTAGCTACTTTAAAAAGATTTTCGGGTGTGATGCGACAGTACCAGTCGCCGCCGAGCCGGGCCACATGATCCATTTTTTGCTGGTCGATCTTGCCGTCAACGTCTAAAACAGACTCATTGATGTGCATCAGTTTAATTTCGGCGATGATTAAATTACCGGCCCCGGGCGTTTTACCAAGGGAAATAATATCGTTCACCACGCATTCAAACTGTACCGGCGATTCAGCCACACGGGGAGGTTTCACCACCTTGGACGGCAGCATGGTAAAGCCGGCTTTTAGAAACTCATTAATTCCTTTGGGGTATTCTACGCTCGCCAGGGAAACCTGCTGCACCATGCTGTAATTGACGATGTTTATAACCACTTCGGGAACTTCGTGCAGGTTTTCGAGCGTATGTTTGGTGGTATTGTCCCTTACCCTTCGCGCCGGTGAAAAAACGCAGACTGGCGGGTTACTACTGAACATGTTAAAAAAACTGAACGGGCTGAGATTTATATTCCCTTCCTTATCAACTGTTGAAGCAAAACATATCGGCCGCGGTGCGATAGCATACTGCAAATAATTCTGCATTTCGACGGGGGAAAGGTCGGATAATTTGATGGTTAACAATTGTTGTAATGTTGAAAAGTTGTAATGTTGGAATGTTATTTTTTTGATTTTTTGGCGGCTTCGAAATTCTTCAAATACTCGATGAATTTCTTGGTTTTGCTTGAGAATTCAATGCTTTTGGAATACAGAGTACTAAATATTTTGTCATCGATTTTTCCGCTTTATTCAATATGGCCAATTTATTTCGGAACTCTCCTGATGATCCTTTAGCATAATTTAGAAAACGGATGAAGTCAGGATTGTTGTTGTATTCGAAACCTTCGGCCATGTTATCCGACATGGAGCAGGCGGCGCGTCTTATCTGATCTTTCATTCCCCAATCAGATTTATGCGGTTCTTTATCACACAACAAATGTATATCAACAGCTATTGCGTTGGCAATTTGCCAAATTTCCAGGTCTTCAAATCTTTCTACCTTGCCCATTTATTTAAAGAACGCAGCAATCAACATTCCAACTTTACAACATTACAATCTTTCAACGTTGCAACGTTACACCTTCTTCAAACTTAAAATCGAAAAATCAGAGTCCGCTTTTTTAATGATATTTCCCAACATTCCCAAACCAGTAATTTCCATCTCTACCAGGTCGTTTGGCTGCAGCCATTGAGGTTGATACCCTGGATCGTTCAATAGTCCAGTACCGTTCAATTCCAGGAAACAACCTGTACCAACTGTTCCAGAACCGATCACATCGCCAGGCAGCACATCGCAGCCGTAGGCGCAGCGTTCAATAATTTCGGCAAAGGTCCAGTCCATATCGGCCATATTGCCTTTGGATACTTGTTTGCCATTCACAGCACAGGTCATTTCCAGCTTATAATTGTTGCCGGTATGACCTGGCTTAGGTGCTACTTTATAATTATCCAGTTCGTCAGGCGTTACAAGCCAGGGGCCGATCACCGTACTGAAATCTTTACCTTTAGCCGGACCGAGGTTTAGCAGCATCTCTTCCATTTGCAGGGTTCTGGTGCTCATATCGTTCATGATCATATAGCCTGCAATGAGGCTATCAGCTTGTGAAGCTTTAATGTTCCGCGCCTTTTTGTTGAGGGCGACGGCCACCTCCAGCTCAAAATCGAGCTTCTGAAAATGATCGGGCATGCATTCTATTTCGCCGGCCCCTTGTATCGCATTGTGATTGGTAAAATAAAATATCGGGTACTGATCGAACGCAGCGATCATCTCCGCCCCGCGGTTGCGACGCGCCGTGGCGACATGCTGGCGGAAGGCATAACCATCACGGCAGGAAGTGGGGTGCGGTACCGGCGCTATCAGCTCAAAAAAAAGTTCTTCTTTTGCTTCCGTCTTGCCGGACGCTATATTTTCATTCACCCGCATGGCGCGGTCCATCAATTCATCGCCTCCCCACAGAAATTCATTCATGTTATCAGGGATGAGTTTGTGGCAGGAGTTGAGGTTATAGATATGACCGTTTACATAAATGCCCAGGTGCTCCCGGTCTTCGGTTTTATAGGATACTAATTTCATGAATTTATATTGGTTGGTGTCAAAGCTAATAATTTAGTTGTAGAGGTTGTAACCGTTCCAAAAATTGATATGACGCCGGGTACGCTATCTTCCGGACTTTCGGTCCCGATAGCTATCGGGATTCGGACTATTTGTACATTAAAAATAATTGCTATACTTTTGTACATCCAATCATGAGCATACAACTGCATTTTCTTTTTTCCCTTGGCCTCACTTCCATGAGTGATGCTTCTTCGTTCAGGGATGCCGTGCTCGCTAAGATCGTTTTGGCTCAATATTAAGTTGTTGGAAGGTTGTAATGTTGGAAGGTTGTAATGTTGATTACATCGTCCAATTAAAACTATTCGACCTATCTAAACGTTGTCAATTATTGTAAACCGATTTGTTGTAAGGCCCCAAGTTTAACATTCCAACTTTTCAACCTTCCAACATTTCAACAAAAACAAACAATTGTAAACCAATTTGTTGCGGGGGCCAAAAGTTCAACTCCCGATAGCTATCGGGACCAACTTTCCAACCTTACAACATTGCAACATAAAATCAAATGCCTGTTTATCATTCATTAGGAAAAATCCCACCAAAGCGGCATACGCAATTCCGCAAGCCGGATGGCGGTTTATACGCCGAGGAACTTGTTTCTACCGAAGGTTTTTCGAGCTTGTACTCGCTGGTGTACCATGTTTATCCGCCAACGCTTGTTAAAGAGCTGGGCGAACCGTACAACGTCGAACCAAAGATAGCCCGCGACAAACACCTGAAGCATACCAGCCTCATCGGCTTTAAAATTGAGCCTGAAGACGACTACCTTAAGAGCCGCAAGCCCGTGCTGGTTAACAGCGACCTTCACATCTCACTCGCCGCGCCACGACAATCCATGACGGATTATTTTTATAAAAACAGCCAGGCCGATGAAGTGGTGTTTATTCACGTAGGTACGGGAACACTCAAAACCGGATATGGAAACATCAAATTCGCTTATGGTGACTACCTGATCATCCCTCGCGGCACTATTTACCAGATGGAATTTGATACGGCGGATAACCGTTTGTTTATTGTAGAGAGTTTTAGCCCTATCCGGGTACCCAAACGCTATACCAATGCCTACGGACAACTAACTGAACAATCACCCTATTGCGAACGGGATATTAAACGGCCAACCGACCTGGAAACGCACGACGAAAAAGGAGATTTCAAAATCCTCATCAAAAAACAAGGTTTGATCTATCCCTACATCTACGGTACACATCCCTTTGACTTTATCGGCTGGGATGGCTTTCATTATCCCTGGGCATTTTCTATACATGATTTTGAGCCGATAACCGGCCGCCTGCACCAGCCGCCGCCGGTGCATCAAACATTTGAGGGGCATAATTTTGTGATCTGTTCATTTGTTCCGCGCAAGTTCGATTATCACCCGCTTTCTATACCTGCGCCTTATAACCACAGCAATGTGGACAGCGACGAGTTGCTTTATTACGTAGATGGCGACTTTATGAGCCGCAAAAGCGTCGTAAAAGGACAAATCACACTGCACCCTGGTGGCATCCCGCATGGACCACACCCGGGATCTGTTGAAAAATCAATAGGAAAAGAAGCGACCGATGAACTGGCTGTGATGATCGATCCGTTCAAGCCGCTTATGCTCACCGAAGACGCCGTAAAAATCGAGGACGAAAACTATTACAAAAGCTGGGCGGGGTGAGAAATTGTTGAAAGGTTGAAAGGTTAAATTGCCATATTGTTGAATTGATTGATTGTTGTCCCGATAGCTACCAACATTAACATTACAACTTTTCAACTTTACAACTTTACAACTTTACTACTCCCGACAGCGGGACAAACTTTACAACATTTCAACATTACAACATTACAACTTTACAACATTCCAACCTTACAACATTACAACAAAAAAATGGAAACATTAACCATAGATAAAAAAGTCAAATCAACAGATTTTCTGCCATTAAACGGCACCGATCATGTTGAGTTTTACGTGGGCAATGCCAAGCAGGCGGCCTTTTATTATAAAAGCGCTTTCGGCTTCCAGGAACTGGCTTATGCCGGACCGGAGACGGGCGTACGGGATAAGGCGTCGTACGTTTTACAACAAGGCAAAATCAGGCTGGTATTAACCACGCCGTTGAAATCGGACGACCCGAGAGCCGAGCACATTAAAAAGCATGGGGACGGTGTAAAAATGCTGGCATTATCGGTTGATGATGCCTATGATGCCTTTGCACAAACAACCATGCGCGGGGCTATTCCTTATATGGAGCCCAAAACGCTGACAGATGACAATGGCGAAATTCGCATGAGTGGCATCAAGCTTTACGGTGAAACCGTCCACTTGTTTGTCGAACGGAAAAACTACCAGGGGCTTTTCCTTCCAGGGTATCAGGCCGCTCATTCCAACTTTAATCCAGTGCCAACAGGGCTATTGCACATCGATCATTGCGTAGGCAACGTAGGCTGGCATAAAATGAACGAATGGGTGAATTTTTATGAAGAAGTAATGGGCTTCAGGAACATACTCACCTTCGATGATAAAATGATCTCGACCGAATACTCGGCGCTGATGAGCAAGGTGATGAGCAACGGCAACGGCTATGTTAAATTCCCCATAAACGAACCGGCCGAAGGAAAAAGGAAGTCGCAGATAGAAGAATACCTGGAATTTTATGAAGGCGAGGGTGTGCAGCACCTTGCGCTCGCGACAAACGATATTGTGGCAACGGTGACTGAATTGCAAAGTCGCGGTGTTGAGTTTCTGACTGTACCGACCACTTACTATGACGACCTGCTCGACCGCGTAGGCCATATTGATGAAGACCTGAGTCCATTGAAGCGCCTTGGCATATTGGTTGACAGTGATGACGAAGGCTACCTGCTGCAAATTTTTACCAAACCCGTTGAAGACCGGCCAACCTTGTTTTTTGAGATCATCCAGCGTAAAGGGGCAAAATCGTTCGGTGCCGGTAATTTTAAGGCATTGTTTGAAGCAATTGAGAGGGAGCAGGAGTTGAGGGGGAATTTGTAGTCTGAATCAGAATTTCCAGAATTTTAGAATTAGCAGAATTCATTAGTTAACAAGTTTATGAAAAGCATGGCGGCTCCAGCGGAGCCTCCTGTTTATAGAAAGAGACTAAAAAAATTCAGGGCTCCAGCGGAGCCTCCTACTGGCGCAATGTTTTCGGCAATTATATAGAACAAGTAAATACTTTGCCATAGCGATTCAAATTTTTTAGATTGGTTTGAAGTAATTTTCAAGTTGACGACAGCGTGAACACAGAAGAAATAATAGTTCTGCTCAAAGAAAAATCGAATCCGAAATACCTTGCCGGGATGAAACGGTTTGGAATCAGGGACGAGTTTGCATTGGGTATCCCTCTCCCCGAATTGAGGAAGATTTCGAAGAGTATCAAAATCGATCAGGCGTTGTCGCTTGCGCTTTGGAAAACAAATTTTCACGAGGCCCGGCTGCTTGCCTCTATGATCGGCGATCCTGGCAAGGTTACCCCTGAACAGATGGATGAATGGGTAAATGATTTCGATTCCTGGGACGTCTGCGACCAGGTATGCGGCAACCTTTTTGACAGGACGCCGTTCGTCATTGAAAAAGCATTGGTGTATTCGGGCCGCTCCAACGAGTTTACAAAACGTGCGGGCTTTGTGCTGATGGCGGAATATGCTGTTCACAATAAAAAAGCAGGAGACGAGGTATTTGTCAGTTTTCTGCCTGTAATACAACGCGAAGCGTGCGACGGCCGTAATTTTGTTAGAAAAGCTGTCAACTGGTCGCTTAGGCAGATCGGAAAAAGAAACGCCTGCCTGCGGGGCGAAGCAATCAAAACTGCAGGCGTGCTATTGGAAATGGATTGTAAAACCGCCCGATGGATAGCATCTGACGCGCTCCGTGATCTGACCCGGAAATAACCATTAGTTAACTATTTGCTTTTCCATATTTGCTTATTAATTCCGGCACTGTATTTATCTATACCGGCCAACAATTTTCTGCAAAATCCGTACTAAGCAATCCCTGTACGAAAGGTATTTCTGTTTTGGCACAGATTTTTCTATACCCCTTTGAAGTATTGGTTAAACCAACTATGAGTCACAATTACCATGGGCATTGAAATAGGGAAAAACTTTTATGCGGATGATGCACCCCACCTTGCCCAATTGATCCATCATTTGAATGCGGGTATATGGGAGTTTAACATTCATACAACTGAAGTTAAGTGGTCGGATGGGTTTTACATTATGCTTGGTTACAAACCAGGTGAGATTGAGTGCTCTTATAGTTTCTTTTTAGAAAACATAATCTATCACCACGATAAACCGCTTTTTCTTAAAACGATAAACAGCCGCAATGGCGATAACGTCCACAGCGTTCAAATACGCCTGTTAACAAAAGCGGCAGGCTACCAGTGGTTCGAAAGCACCACCAGGAAATGGGAAGACAACGGAATCCCGAAATTCACGGGATCGTTCATTAATGTTAACCAGGCTAAGATCGCGGCTTTGCGTTCGGCGCAAAACGATTTCTTCTTTAACGAAACGGCGGCGATCGCCAGGGTAAGCGGCTATGAGCTCGATGTTGCTTCAATGAATATCGCCCTATCCAAAGAGGCCTTTGATATTTATGAGCTGAACGAACAGACCAAACTTAGTGCCGAGGAAGCGATCAGCTTTTTCGAGCCGCAATACCGGCCATTGCTAAACGAAGCTATCGACAATTGCGTCAAGTTTTGCAAACCTTTTGACATGGAATTACTGTTCCGGTCGGCCAAAAACAATTTGATATGGGTAAGGGCCAAAGGTATACCGATTATTGACGACTATGCCCAATGTGTAAAAATAAGGGGGATATTCCAGGATATCGACGGCATTAAAAAGAAGGGACTGGCCTTGCAGTCGTCGATCAATTTGCTGAACGACCAGAATAAGCGCCTGCAGAATTTCGCTTATATCGTATCGCACAACCTTCGTTCGCATACCGGCAATTTAAGGTTTATGGTTAACCTGTTCGACGAGAGTGAGTCCCCCGACGAGCGTACAGAAGTATTTGCCCATATCAAATCTATCAGCAATAGCTTGACTACCACCATCGAACACCTGAACGAAATTGTTAAGATACATACCGAGATTGACAAGGAACGACAGGTGCTGAATTTTGAAGAAGTGTTTCAACTGGTGATGAGCGCTGTTCAAAGCAATATAGACAGCACACACGCCAAAATTATTTATGATTTTAGCAAGTGTCCGACGATCAATTACATCCCGGCCTACCTCGAAAGCATTTTGCAGAACCTATTGACCAACTCTTTAAAATACCGCCACCCTGACCGTACGCCGGAAATCATTTGCCGCACCGTAAAAGATCATGACCACATTTATATGACGTTTGAGGATAATGGCATCGGCATCGACCTGGAACGCTATGGCGATAAGGTATTCGGCATGTACAAAACCTTTCATGCCAACCCCGACGCCAAAGGCATAGGCCTGTTTATCACCCGTAACCAAATCGAATCACTTGGCGGCACCATCAAGATAGACAGCACCGTTAATGTGGGGACGAAGTTTACTATCAGGCTGGTTTGAGTGGTGAGTTGTGAATGGTGAACGATCAGTTCCGGAGGGAAGTAATTATGTAATAAAGCATAGCGCAGTATGAGGCGGTCATCCAAAACTGGAGCCACAATTTTAATTTAGTAGCGATAAACTGAAGATTTCGCAATTATTTACAATTAAAAAACTGCACTATGCAACTGCTTTTAAAAAATTTAGTTTTTACTTTTCATTGTATGCCCCGTAGGGGCAAAACGTTTGTAGCACCTAACCAATCCCAATCTTATTGCCCCGTAGGGGCTACCCTTTTTTGTGAGGAAAACACATGTGTCTACCGGCCAAAATTAATTTTAGACGTTAAAAGCGATTTCCCCGATCAGTTGTGAATGATGATTTATTGAATACGCTGGTTGAACAGCATCATCATGCAATATAACTTTCTAACATTTTAAATCCTGAAGTAGTTTCCAGCGATACTTTGTCAATATTTTTTGGCAACAGCATGCAATCACCCATTTTTACAGGATAGAAATCATTGTGATAATTGATGGTAAACTCTCCCTCCAGGCAGACGTAAATGACGAAAGAATCAAGGCTCGAATAATCCTTTTCGGTGCTTTCGGTAAAATCCATCAGGCTGGTGGTAAAGTACGGACAGCTTACCAGTTTTACCGTTTCGTTTTCTTTGGGGTGATAGCTGGTTTTATATTCCGGGTAATGTTTATAGTCGATGGCGGCCAGCGCTTCGGCAACATGCAATTCGCGTTTATTGCCTTTATCGTCCACCCGGTCGAAATCGTAAATGCGATAGGTGATGTCCGATGTTTGCTGGATTTCCGCTATTAGCAAGCCCTTGCCGATCGTATGCACCCTGCCGGCCGGCAAAAAGAAAACGTCGCCTGATTTTACGTCTTCCTTATTTAAAATATCGGCAAGGTGCCCGCTATTAAATTTATCCAAATACTCCTGCTCGGTTACTTCTTTATTAAAGCCGGCGATCAGGGTTGAACCCGGATCAGCTTCTACCACATACCACATTTCAGTTTTTCCGAAGGAGTTGTGGCGCTTTTTTGCCAATTCATCATCGGGGTGTACCTGTATGGACAGGTCTTCGTTGGCATCGATAAACTTCACGAGCAGCGGGAATATGTTACCGAAATGTGCGTACACCTTCCCGCCTACCAAATCCCCCTTGAATTGTTCGAGCAATTCGTCGAGCCGTTCGCCTTTAAGGGGGCCACCGGCTACGACAGACACATCCGACTTAACGCCGGAAATTTCCCAGGTCTCGCCGCAATTGGGCAGGTTGCCGAAATCTTTGTGCAGGTAAGTTTTTATTTTTTGTCCGCCCCATATTTTGTCTTTATAAATGGTTTGGAATTTTAGGGGGTAGAGAGATGACATCGTTAGCTGTTATATATCGTTGTGAAAGGAAGGGTCAAAGTATTACACGTTTTTGATTTGATGGTTATTTCAAAAATGACTGAAGTATTTCGTTGAGTTCGCTTTTTTCTATATCTTCTTTTTCTGATTTATCGTAAATGGTTGCAAGGTAGACCACTTCATCGATGATCTTAACATATGTTATTACTCTTGCGCCGCCACTCTTTCCTTTACCCTTACTTGCTATGCTTATCCTAATTTTATAGAAGCCTCCGCCTACAGGTGATCCCTGGATTGGATTTTTTTCGAGGGACAAAACTAAATCGACGAACTCCGATTTTAACGATGGATACTTTTTGACTAACCTTTTTAACTCTTTAGCAAATCGATCAGTATTTTGTACTTTAAAGCTCATTGATCAAATCCCGTGCGTTTTGCAGTTTGGTCTTTCCGGCTTCTGCCATTTTAATTTCGTCGATGGCATCTTTTAAATCGTCAATTATCGATGCATGATCCGGCTGATCAAATTTCTCTTCTACCTGGATACCTAAACGGTTGGCCAGATCAAAAATCAAGACGTAATCCTTTGGGTTAATATTCTTCAACACTAATTCCATATTCAAAGTTAGCTATTTTACATCTATGAGGCAACTACACATTATGGGCTTTCTCCAGCAAAAGTGTAGGATGGCGGTCAGATATACACTATTTGGGGTTCAATAACACGAAGATATTTTTCTTTCACGCCATTTTTCGATACCAGGTCGACTTTTCGCTTAAGTACGGATTCAAGTTCGTCTGCTAGATCAATAAACTCCATACCCACCCGCCTGCTAAAAGTTACGATGATGTCGATGTCGCTTTGGTTGGTGTAATCATCCCGGACTATTGAGCCGAACAAGCCGATAGTGTCAATAGCGTACTTATCACACAATTCGGGCTTCAACTGTGTTAAAATGGCCTTTACCGCTGCTAATTCCGAGCTCATATACAAATATAAATCGCGTCTTTAGTTCCTGTTATTAATTGCACTGCATCAACCAGGTTGGCTTTTAAGTCTTCCAAAGTTTTACCCTGCGTTATAGCTGCCGGCAATTCATTTATCTGTCCTACTAACCAGCCGTTTTCTCCTTGTTCAATGGTCGCTGTAAAATTCATATTTGAATGAAATCAACTATTCAGAAGGAATTTATTTAGTGCTTTCATAAGATCTTTCGACTAGTGGCATCATGTAATTAAGCTCCTCCACACTTTTAATGCGCACCCTTATTTTTTTACCCCATCCGTGTGAAGGGGGCACCTCCTCCACTATATTCGC
>Ga0206808_1164_pt1 | contig 14381 bp, 11 predicted proteins | sample Alteio_BWOrgCont_58_FD_152899 | JGI IMG/M metagenome (GOLD analysis project Ga0206808, IMG submission 152899) | Enriched cells from forest soil in Barre Woods Harvard Forest LTER site, Petersham, Massachusetts, United States -... | ecosystem: Environmental > Terrestrial > Soil > Temperate forest >...
GTCTTCCCTGTGATTAAAAATGACTGAGGGAAAAATGACAAAAGCCGCGAAAGCACCAAGAGAAGTTGATCTGAATATCTATCGCCAACCGTTGCCGAATTCGGAGCGCGTTTATGTGCAAAGCACGAGTGATGCCTCTGTGCGCGTGCCGATGCGGGAAGTGTCGTTGGCACGCCAGCAAAACGGCGCGGCGCGTGAGCCTGTGGTTTTGTATGATACGGCGGGGCCTTATGCGGATCCGGATTTGCGGATTGATATTACAGAAGGTTTGCCGAAGCTGCGGCACGAATGGATTTTGGCGCGTGGGGATGTTGAAGAAACCTCCAACGGTTCCTTGCGCGCGCGTCAAGGCAAAACCGTGTCGCAATTACATTATGCATGTCGCGGCATCATTACGCCGGAAATGGAATTCATTGCCATTCGTGAAAATCAGCAACGCAGTGCGGTGGATATACAAAATCCGCGCATGCGTGCGCCCATTACAGCCGAATTCGTGCGCCGCGAAATTGCCGAAGGCCGCGCGATTATTCCGGTAAATATTAATCACCCGGAATGCGAACCGATGATTATTGGCAGGAATTTCTTAGTAAAAGTGAATGCGAATATCGGCAATTCCGCCATTCGTTCTTCGATCGAAGAAGAGGTGGAAAAACTGCTCGTTGCGACGCGTTGGGGCGCGGATACGGTGATGGATTTGTCCACCGGCAAAGATATCCATGAAACGCGCGAGTCTATTTTGCGCAATTCACCTGTGCCGATTGGTACCGTGCCGATTTATCAAGCCTTTGAGAAGGTTGGGGGACGTATCGATCAACTCGGCTGGGATGTTTACCGGGAAACGCTGATCGAACAGGCGGAACAGGGCGTGGATTATTTCACCATCCATGCAGGCGTGCTGCGCGATTACATCCCAGCGGCGCTGAACCGAATTACCAAAATCGTTTCCCGCGGTGGGTCGTTAATGGCGAAGTGGTGCTTGCATCACAAACGCGAAAACTTTCTGTATGAACATTTCGAAGATATCTGTGCGATCATGAAACAATACGATGTTTCGTTTTCCCTGGGCGACGGTTTGCGTCCGGGTTGTATCGCGGATGCGAATGATGAGGCGCAGTTTGGCGAACTCCGCACGCTCGGCGAACTTACGAAAAAAGCCTGGGCGCATGATATTCAGGTGATGATTGAGGGGCCAGGGCATGTACCGATGAATCTTATCCAGGAAAATATGACGATGCAATTGGAACATTGTCATGAAGCACCGTTTTATACCCTCGGCCCGCTCACGACGGATATCGCGCCGGGCTATGATCACATCACCAGCGCCATTGGCGCGGCAATGATCGGTTGGTATGGCTGCGCGATGCTGTGTTATGTCACGCCGAAAGAGCATTTAGGTTTGCCAAATCATGAAGACGTGAAGCAGGGTTTGATCGCGTATAAAATCGCGGCGCACGCGGCGGATGTGGCGAAAGGCCATCCAGGCGCGCAGGTGCGGGATGATGCCTTGTCGCAAGCGCGTTATGATTTCCGCTGGGCGGATCAATTTAATTTATCGCTCGATCCCGAAACGGCCAAGGCTTATCACGACGAAGAATTACCGGCGGAAGGCGCGAAAACCGCCCATTTTTGCTCTATGTGCGGGCCAAAATATTGCTCGATGCGCATCAGCGAAGATGTCGACGCCGCGAATGATGAATCTGAGGCCATGGCCGCATGACGCTATCCATCGGCATCGTGGGCGCCGGGATTGTCGGGCGTTTGCTTGCCCTGAAAGCTCGCGCGCGCGGTTGGCGGGTGACGGTATTTGAAAAGGGTGGGGAAGATGGTGTGACGGCTTGCAGTTCCGTTTCGCCCGCGATGCTGGCGCCGTTTTGTGAATTGGACGTGGCGGAGAAAACGATCTCGGATTTGGGTGTGCAGTCTTTGCAGCTATGGCCGAAAATTTTGCGTGAATTTAATTTACCAGTTTTTTTTCAGCAAACGGGCAGCCTGGTCGTCGCGCCGCCGCAGGATAGTGGCGAATTAGATCACTTTGCGCGCACGATCAAAACGCGGGCGGCGAGAGATGTTTTCCAAAATATGAAACATGATGAATTGAAATCACTGGAACCGGATTTGGATGCTCGTTTTCAGGCCGGATTGTTTTTCCCATCCGAAGGGCAGATTGATAGCCGCGGCGCGCTGGCTGCGTTATCAATAGCAGCGCGTGCGCGCGGCGTGACGTATTATTTCGATCAGACGGTTGCCGCTATCCGCCCACATGAAATTGATTGCGCTCATGAAACGCGCCGCTTTGATATCGTGTTCGACTGCCGCGGTTACGGCGCGGCGGCGGATGTTAAAAATTTGCGTGCAGTGCGCGGTGAAGTCATTCGCATTCATGCGCCAGACGTCAATTTGAATCGTCCTGTGCGCCTGCTCCATCCGCGCTGGCCCTTATACATCGTGCCGCGGCCGAATAATTATTTCATCATCGGTGCTACAACGATTGAATCTGAAGATCGTTCGCCGATTGCACTACGTTCGACTTTGGAACTGCTCAGTGCCGCTTTTACGGTTAGCGCAGGTTTTAGTGAGGCGCGGATTTTGGAAACTTCAGTTGGCTTGCGCCCAGCTTTTCCGGATAATGAACCACGCATCATGCATCAACCGGGCTTGATCCGCATTAACGGCATGTATCGTCACGGTTTTTTATTGTCGCCGGTGATTACGGATCATGCTTGTGAATTGGTGATGCAATCGCAGCCAACATCGGTGCCTTATATCTTTCAGGAGGCCGCATGAAAGTGACCATCAACGGCGAGGAAAAAAATATCAGCGCCGCAACGATTGCAGAAGTGGTGACGATGCTGGGCTATGAAGGCGATTATTTCGCCGTGGCGAAAAATCTCACCTGCGTACCGCGCGGGCAATATGCGGAAACGCAGGTTTCGGAAAATGATGAAATTGAAATTCTAATCCCGATGCAGGGAGGGTGACATGTGGCAACTCGCAGGCAAAACATTTAACAGCAGGTTGATTTTGGGATCTTCGCGTTATCGTTCACCAGGAAATTTACGCGATGCGGTGAAACGTTCCGGCGCGGAAATTGTCACGGTTTCGCTGCGGCGGCAAATGACAGGTGACGGCAGTAAATTTTGGGATTTACTGCGCGAATTAAATGTGACGCTTTTGCCCAACACCGCCAATTGCCGCAGCGTTCAGGAAGCCGTAACGACGGCGCACATGGCGCGCGATGTCTTTAAAACAAATTGGATTAAACTGGAAACCGTGGGGGATGAATATACGCTGCAACCCGATCCGTTCGCGCTGGTCGAAGCTGCGCGGATTTTGATTGCGGATGGTTTTGAAGTTTTTCCCTATATGACTGAGGATTTAGTCGTCGCGGAACGCCTCGTCGCCGCGGGATGCAAAATTTTGATGCCATGGGCTGCGCCGATTGGATCGGGGCAGGGGATGGCAAATCCGCTGGCGCTCAAGACGATGCGTGCGCGGATGCCGGAAGCGAATTTGATTATCGATGCGGGCATCGGCGCGCCGTCGCATGCGGCACAGGTGATGGAATTGGGGTTTGATGGCGTGATGCTTGATACTGCGGTCGCGCTGGCAGACGACGCACCCAAAATGGCGGAGGCATTTGCGCACGCGATTAAGGCGGGCCGCATGGGCTATGAAGCAGGCCTGATGCCGAAACGCGAATTTGCGGAACCGTCAACACCAATCATCGGCACACCCTTCTGGAAAGAAAAAACCGCATGAGCGAAATTTACGCGCCGCGCCCGCCGGAACAGCCGCCCGTCGTCTGGACGATTGCGGGATCGGACAGCTGCGGCGGCGCAGGTATTCAGGCGGATTTGAAAACCTTTACCGCCATGGGTGTACATGGTTGCACGGTGATATCCGCTTTGACAGCGCAAAATACGTTTGCGGTTGAGAAAATTGAATCGGTTTCCGCCGATATGCTACTGGCGCAAATGAACGCACTGCAGGCAGATATGCCCCCGCGCGCGGTGAAGATTGGGATGCTTGGGGATGCCGAAAGCGTGAAGGTACTCGCGGCCAAATTAGCGGAGTTAAAAACGTATGTCGTATGTGATCCCGTGATGATTGCTTCATCCGGCCGCGCGTTGATCGGCGAAGATGTTGTTGCGCTGATGAAAGAATATTTGTTGCCGCAAACGGATTTGCTGACGCCGAATGTGCGTGAAGCGGAAGTTTTAATTGATCAGAGAATTACGAATGACAATGATGTCATTAGCGCAGCCAAAGATATTTTGGCGCTCGGTGCCAAAGCTGTCGTTATAAAAGGTTGGAATAGCGGCAATGGCTTCGTGCAGGATTATTACCATGGTGCGACGCAACAGTTTTGGCTGACCTCACCGCAGCGTAAAAATGCTGACGCGCGTGGGACAGGATGCTGTTTTGCTTCGGTTTGCGCGGCGGCACATGCGCTGGGTTATTCACAGGAAGATGCTGTTGTCATGGCAAAAGCAGCCGTGAATCAATTCTCGCGCCTCAGTCAGCCCATCGGCCGCGCCGCGCCGATTTTAACTTATCAACCTTTGCCTTGCACGGCCGAAGATTTCCCTTGGCTGACGTCGGATGCTGCCATGGGCCGTGCGCGACCGCAATTTCCAGATTGCGGCGATACGCCGCTTGGGTTTTATCCCTTGGTGGATAGCGCGGATTGGCTGCGGCGCTTGTTGCCGCTTGGCGTGACGACGGCGCAATTGCGGATCAAGGATAAAACTAGCGCGGAACTGGAAAATGAAATTCGCACCGCGATTGAGGTTGGCCGCCAATATAACTGTCGTCTGTTCATCAACGATCATTGGGAATTGGCGATTAAAAACGGCGCTTACGGCGTGCATTTGGGGCAGGAAGATATTGAAACTGCGGACATTGCCGCGATTGCGCGGAGTGGTTTGCGCCTCGGCCTTAGCACGCATTGTTACGCGGAATTGGCGCGCGCAGTTGCCTGCCAGCCGTCCTATCACGCGCTTGGTCCCATTTTTCCGACGAGTAGCAAGGTGCTAAAATTCGGCCCGCAAGGTTTGGAAATTTTACGCCACTGGCGCCGGATGGTTGACGGTCCCTTGGTCGCCATCGGCGGTATCACGATTGAAACTGCGCCGCGGGTTCTGGCGGCGGGTGCCAATAGTATCGCCGTGATTTCAGATGTCAGTCAAAACGCGGATCCCGAAGCACGGGCGTGCGAATGGCTGGAAGTGTTTAAAGAAGATTACCAGTCAAAAATACCGAAATTCGGTTCATAAATATCATCACCCGTCATCGTCTTCCCGCCGCGCTCCATGCCGCCGGTAGTATCCATGCTGCAAGCCGTCAACATCACAAGAACGGCGGATAGGACGAATAATAGGGTGATAGGCTTCATGGGATTTCCTGAGGGTCGTTTTTGTTTCCTGAATTAAATGGCGGGACGGAGCCAGCCAAAAAATAGCGATATTTCAGCAGAAATAAAGGGTTTTGTCCAGTCAGGTCAAAAAATATACACGCAAATCTCTACACTCATATCCTGGCTTTTATGGGATTTCCTGGGACGCCTTAGGACATGAAGGTCTGTGATAAAAAAATGCATGCAATCCAATCCGTAAAAGGGATTCCTACTATCGATATTAAATTTAATTTTCATCCTATAATTATCGCATCTTTCGCTTCCTAGAAAACTTTCTGTAACCTAGTGGTAAATTTTCCTGCCGGACGTTCTATGGCGTCCTTTGGCGTATCACTATGGCGATTTCCTGATTGCATAATATCACCCAAAATATACCCTATAATTTCCTGTAAATGGCGGGCAGGGAGTGTGAAGTTGGCCAACTTCCGTTGGCAACATCACGAACCTTATTCGCCTGCGGCTCAACGGTTAAAGATAATGCGCCAATTTTCAAGCCTTACAGAGACAGTTTGCCTCATCATATGTTTAAAGCAGGCGCACCTTGATTTTCATTAAGTTTTGGGCTTGCTGTTTGCACCAGAACAAACGATTTTGCCAGATTCTGAACAAATCGCAGCATACCTATAGCGCGATCAGAGTCCGTATAAGCTTTGCGAGTTATCATAGGCGGCGCGTAAAGCTGTGCTAATTCTTCTATTGATCTGGGTGACTGATCCCCAATGTGGGGCGCCCAGGGTTCGATACGATTTTTGGCATCTTTAAAGCCTAGGGGATCCATATCATAATTATACCAACCTCCTCTGGGACGACTAAATTCTCGTGGCAAATAAAGTCCTAAATGATCGACTCTAGAGACATAGCCAGAACTTACATGGCTGGCATCACCTGGCACATCAATCTGATGCGTTTCTTCAAGCCAAGCTTCAACGTAAGCCGCGTCTTCAGCTGCACGATTTATCCGCGTCAAACGTGAAAAAATAGGGTTAAAAATCTCTAAAGCATTATCCAATAATCGTTCAAAGTGATTACACATCAATTGAAAATGCGTTGAGCTAAGCTCATATGTTGCATTCTCAGGAAAACTGGCCAATAATTTATCCATATCCTCGCTAACTGCAGGGCTTAATCTTTGCGACGCATTTGGATCGGGTAAGGCAGCGACAGAATTTGTTATCATTTGGATAAACTTGGGGGTCAGCTGGGCATCAACGGTCAGACGATCTACATAATCCGCCAAAACCTGGGCTTTTTGATAATTTTGTTCTGTTAAGCCATCACAACGCATAGCATCAATCAACTCAACTTTTTGTGCTGCGTACTTTCCTGTTTCGTCTATGGCGGCAATAATCAATTCCGCTATAAATACACCAATGGAATCTGCATTTTGGCGATCACTACTCTTTTCACGTACTTTTTGGTGTAACTCGGATAATGGCAGCCGTTCACCATCACAATAATGAGGTAAATTGATTACTGTGTCATGATCGAACCAACCGAGCGCCAACAAAGGGAAAGGGACGCACGGAACAGAATAATTGGTATATTGACCGTATTTTACAAATCTCTTGTCGCGAACCTGATAAAGTTCAGTACCGTCATCGTTTGGGCTTTTGAACCGAAATGCATCAGCAACAAAGCCGGGGTCTTCCCAAAGGCTTCTAGAGTCAGTCAAAGCTTCGGATAAGCGTTCCATATATCGAGCTGCCATAACGTAGCCTTCAAATTTGGTGCCACCACCATCACGATGAAAGGCGTCATCGAGTTTTCTGATAAACTTATAATCAAAGGCTTTAGCAGGGCCCTGCTCACGCGCTTCCTGCAGCCAGCTCACTGCTGTCTCAAGGTAGGACGGCAATTCCTTGCAGCCCCTGATTAAGCTTTCCATAATGTTCTGGCGTGCGTAATCCATGATATTACCTTTAAAAATTTGGATCAGGTTAAACTATGAGAATACTATTCAAGCGGCCCTCATAAAGTCAAGAAAAACGTGGTTTCAAATGGCTGAGTCCAACATGTTCTCCCCTATACCAACCCCAATACTAAGGGTATAGGGGCACCCGCGCGCGATTGTGGCGGAATTGCTGGTGTTTTTGACTGTTTTTAGCCTCCGCATTCCCTTGACCTCATACCCACTTCGTCTGTATGAGGTCAAGGGAATGCTCCGGGAAAAGGGGTAGGTTAGGTGGTATAATCGCGCGCGGGTGGTGTGAAAATGAATATTTGGGTTAATGGGATGGGAATAGGGGCGGAGTGATTAGCACAGCAGGAGGGATAAATTTTAATATACTGCGTCTATGTGAAAACCCGAAAAACTGAATCAGCGGTGGTGGCGAAGATTGAAGGTTTTTCGGATATTTTTCGATTCAAATTTTTCGGGTTCTCACGCATACAGAGTATACAACAAGATAAGCTGGGTTCACAGGTCAAAAAAATTACGCCAGAAGTAGACGGGATTTAGGAACGCTATAATTCGTTAACGTTTTGGCCTTATGACTGTACCAGAATGATGTTGAGCGCTTGCGCGAATAAAGCAGTAATGTGGGCCGTGGGCCCACATTACATATCATAGTGTAGTCGCGGGTGAGTTCTCAAAGTGCAGTATTTATTGGAACATCACCTTCCCATGATCAAACCAGGGAGGCTACGATGGGATATTATGTTGGACTGGACGTATCACAGCAGCAGACGGCAATTTGCATTGTGAATGATGCGGGTGAACGCATTAAAGAAGGCAAGGCAAATACAAATCCGTTAGCGATTGCGATATGGATTACAGGGCAGATTAATCCAAAAGAGATTGCGCATGTTGGTTTGGAAGCAGGTGCGATGGCGGCCTGGTTATACGCTGGACTCATAAAACTAGATTTTCCGATGGTGTGCCTGGAGACTTTCCAAACACACCAGTTTCTAAAATCTCATCGGAATAAGACGGATAAGAACGATGCCAGAGGTTTGGCGCAGTTGCTCCGAATGGGCCAAGATTACTTTAAAACTGTAATCATCCGCAGTGAAGAACATCAGGCAATCCGTTTGCTTTTGAATGCACGTGAACATCTGGTTACTCAAAAAATAGGCTTGGAAAATAATATCACGGGCTGCCTGAAGCCATTTGGTGTTTTGGTTCGCCGTGGCCATGTCTCGGCAAAATCATTCCGGTCCCGCATGCTGCCAACTTTGCAGGAACTGGAGGCGCGCAACATTACTATCCAGAATTATGTGCTACCGCTGCTGGATGCCCATGACAGTGTTTGCACACAACTGAAAGATTTAACCCAGCAAGCTCACCAGCTGGCGAAAGAGAATCCAATTTGCCGACGGTTAATGACTGCGCCAGGCGTGGGTCCCATTGTTGCGCTGTCGTATATGACGGCAGTTGATCAGCCTGAACGCTTCAGAAGCGGTGAGGATGTCGGGGCCTACTTCGGCTTGACCGTGAAACAATATCAATCGGGCGAAACCGATGTTCGCGGACCGATCTCTAAGCGCGGCAATCACATGACGCGGCGGCATCTGGTTCAAGCGGCTACAACGCTTCTCATTGGCAGAAAATGGTCGGTGATTAAGGCCTGGGGCATGAAGATCAGCAAGCGCAGTGGGTTCTGCAAGGCCCGTGTTGCGGTAGCTCGAAAGCTCTCGATTATTTTGCACCGGATGTGGGTGAACGAAGAGAACTTTCGCTGGACTTCAGCAGAGGAAACGATTTTGGCAGCATAACAAAAACTGCCCACGGCATCCTTCCGTCAAAGGAAGGTATCTCTGCAAGGGGACGGCAAGGGCGGTGACCGCGTCGGAGCAGGATGATGAAAACGGATTCAAAGATCCGGCAAACATCGGGCATATCATAGCGGCACCATTCTTCTGAGCGAACCCTATCCTGCGGCCGACACAGCTATCACGTCATGTCGCGGCTGTGCCGGACCATTCGTCCGGCAGAAGCCGAAGACCGCGAAGAGATCCAGGCTCCCTCGCAGAGATCATTAAATTTACCATACCGCATGCGGATGGGAATATGGAAATGTGCGATGGCCCTAAAAAAGCCAATCCCTTTGTTATGCCCGGGCGGGCGGAGCTGCGCTATTGAGGGCTACGCGCCGCCCGCCCGTCTTGAAACCGATTACGTTAACGACAGGAAATTATTGGTTTTGCTAAGAGAAAAAATTATATCGCTCTGCTTGACAGCTATGCGACTAGAGATCCTGCCCGCCAATTACGCATTACTTTATCGGCACAAAATCGGCACTTTTGGTTATGCGTTTTTACGTTCAGTTTTCTTGAATGCGATAACTTTTTTGCCATCGCTTTGCTTGAGGCTGTCCAGGTAATCGGCATAATCCTGCATCATTTTCTTGCGGTCCAGCAGGTATTCGGCGCGGTTGTAGGCCGAGCGGATTTTATCTTGGTCTTCATGGGCTAGCTGACGCTCGATAACGTCCGGCGCATAGCCTTTTTCATTGAGGATGGTGCTGGCTAGGCTTCGATATCCGTGCCCGGTCATTTTATTTTGATAACCCATGCGTCGTAATGCCACCAGGATAGTACCGTTGCTGATATGCTTGGCTTCGCTGATATTGCTATGAAAAATGTGGACTTTACTGCCAGTGATTTTGTGTAAATCTTTTAGGATTTCTCGGGACTGTTTGGACAACGGCACCATGTGGGGCCGTTTCATCTTCATGCGTTCTTTAGGAATGCGCCATTCCTGGCGGTCCCAATCGATTTCATCCCATTTGGCACCTATAAGCTCGCCTGTGCGCACAAAGGTTAGCGCCAGTAGGTTCATGGCGCCCTTGGTCAATTGATCGCCCTGATAGGCCTCCGTGGCCTTGAGAAGGTCGGCAAATTCACTGGGATGAACCGCAGCATGATGCTTTTTTTCTGGCGTTGGCAAAATATCCCGTAGGTCAGCAGCCGGATTGTGGACGCACAGCCCGCGCTGGGCGGCATAGCGAAACACCTGGCCAATCAATTGCTTCATGCGCTTAGCCGTCTCAACTGTCCCGCGTTTCGCAAGCTTTTCGATTGCATTGACGACATCAGGAATAGTGATTTCGTTGATGGGTAGGGCGCCGATGGCAGGGAAAATATGTCTTTCCATGCAAGCCATGCAATGTGCGCGGTACTTTTCATTCAAGCCAACTTGTTTCATTTCCAACCAATTTCGGGCAATCTTTTCAAAAGTATTTTCACCTTCATACATTCGGCGTAATTTTTGTGCTTTCTTATAGCGTGTAGGATGGTTGCCAAGTTTAACCTGCTCTCTAGCCTCATCTCGAAGTTTTCTTGCTTTTGCCAATGACACTACAGGATATTTACCCAGAGATAGGATTTGTCCTTTGCCTTGAAAGCGATAACGCCATCGCCAGAGTTTGCCGCCTGCAGGTGAAACCTCAATGTACAAACCACCACCATCAACAGCACGGTATGATTCTACCTGTGGTTTAAGATGTTTAATTGCAAGTTCTGTAAGCGGCATGGCTAGGCTCCCAGGTCAATTTATGTACACCAATATACACACAATCGTCCTGGCTTGCAAGGGACCTCTTGGGACGCTTTGGGACTCCAGAGTGGCTAAATTGCTTGATTTTTATGGACTTTTAGGACTTCTTGGGATGCCCTGGAATATCAGAATGGCGGAGACGGAGAGATTCGAACTCTCGATACATATTACTATGTATAACGATTTAGCAAACCGCCGCCTTCAGCCTCTCGGCCACGTCTCCTTAAACCTATCCCTCAGTTGCTAGGCTGAAGGCCTAAATGCTCCCGGCTTTCGCCGGTTGGCAGCCTCTCGGCCACATCTCCGCATGACACTTAAAAACCAGAATTCGGCGAAAAGTGCAAGGGATTAATAGGTGGGAATTGCCGCGGCGCTTTCCGGGGAAATTTCGGTTAGGGCCGGGATTTGGCGCTTGCCCCAAGTGTAAATGATAAACCCAATAAAGGCTGAAATCACCAAAACTGCGATGGCGGGCAGGGCTTCGTGCGAATTGAGCAAACCGACGCCGGTCGAAGCCAGTGCGCCCACGCCCATCTGCAGAAAGCCGAGCAGGGCGGCGGCACGGCCAGCCTGTTCGCCAAAGGGTGCGAGGGCGAGAGCGGCGGCGTTAGGGTAAATAATGCCGACGCAGGCAAGGTTTAAAAAGAACAGCGCGATAGTGGCGTAGAGGCCGTACCAATGATTGAACGTGCCGATTAAAAATATCGCGCCAAAAAACGCCTGGCAATAAAGCGCGGTGCGAAAAACGGTTTCGGGTTTGAAACGGCGGCCCAGGATGACGTTGACCTGACTGGCGCCGATGAAGCCGATAGAGAGGAAGGCGAAAATACCGCTGAAAGTATGGGCGCTGACGTGAAAGACTTCCATAAAAATAATCGGTGCACCGGCGACGTAAACGAATAATCCGGCAAAGGCGAAGGCGCCGGATATGGCGAAGGTATAAAACTGAGGGTTTTTAAAAATATGATAAAAGCCCAGCATGATCGGCCAGGGTTTGAGCGATACGGTCGGGTCCGGCCGGTGTCCGCGCGGCAGGAATATCGTGGTGGCGGCAAGGATTACGGCGGTGATTGCGGCGAGCGTAATAAAGACTGCTTGCCAGCCCCAATAGCCGACCAGCAATCCGCCAACGGTCGGCGCGAGCAAGGGTGAGACGCTGAGGATTAAAATGAGAAGCGAAATTACGCGGGCGTTTTCTTCAACTGGGAAAAAATCACGCACCATGGTCATAGAGCCGACCTGCGCCGCGCAGCCGCCGAGAGCTTGGATAAAACGAAAGACGATCAAAGTTTCAATATTGCGCGCGAACATACAGCCGATGGAAGCGAGAATAAAAATCACCAGCCCAACATAAAGCGGTTTTTTGCGCCCAAACCGGTCAAGCAGGGGACCGTAAAACACCTGTCCCAACGCCAGGCCGATAAAATAACTGGAAACAGACAGGGAAATTTGTGCAACGGTCGTATGCAACGCGCCAGCGATTTGCGGAAAGGCGGGCAGGTACATATCAATCGCGAACGGACTGACGGTGCTGAGCGCGCCGAGGATTAGGATCACAACAAAGGTATTTTTGTGCAACAGGGACATGCGCATGACATAAGGCGGACCCTGCGCCGCGTCAAATTATTCCTGCCGCAGCGTGCTGGGCGCTATGATATTGTTGAAAAAACTGTTAGACAGGGCGCCATGGCATATTTGCTCCAGCAACTCATCAACGGCGTCACTTTGGGCGCCATTTATGGTCTGATCGCGCTGGGCTATACGATGGTTTACGGCGTTTTGGGCATGATTAATTTCGCGCATGGCGAAATTTATATGATCGGCGCGTTTTTATCTTTGATTGGATTTGCTTTGCTGGGCACGCTGGGTTTGCCGGTGGCGGCGGTTGTGATCGTCGTTTTGCTCGCGGCGATGATGATTGCAGCGGCTTGGGGTTGGTCGCTGGAGCGTGTGGCCTACCGCCCGCTTCGTGGTTCGCCGCGATTGGTGCCGCTGATCTCTGCAATCGGGATGTCTATTTTTTTGCAAAACCTAGTCCAGTTGTTACAGGGCGCGCGCGTGAAAACCCTGCCGCCACAAATTAATGGCGGCATAATTTTAATCCATAATGCCGCCAATAATTTTAATGTTAGTCTTTCTTATACGCAGATTTTATTGTGGACGGTGACGGCGGTGTTGGTCGCTGCATTCGCCTGGCTGATTCAAAAAACGCCGCTAGGCCGTGCGCAACGCGCGGTGGCGCAAGACGCCGTAATGGCGGAATATTTAGGCATCAATAGTAATGCAGTGATCAGCACAACCTTTATCATCGCCGCGATGCTGGCCGCGGTGGCGGGCACGATGGTGGTTTTATATTATGGCGTGATTGATTTTTATATCGGTTATCTGGCGGGGATGAAGGCTTTTGCGGCGGCGGTGCTGGGCGGTATCGGCTCGCTTCCGGGCGCATTGCTTGGTGGGTTATTGATCGGATTAGTTGAAAGCCTGTGGTCCGCATATTTTTCAATTGAATATAAGGACGCGGCGGCATTCATCATATTATTTTTGGTGCTGCTGATCCGTCCCAGCGGATTTTTCGGCCGCCCGGCGGTGGAGAAAGTTTGATGCAATCAGAAGCCAGAAATCAGAAAACAAAAGACAGAAATTTTGTTGTAAAGGACCTTGGTTTGGCGGCTGTGATTGCCGCGGCGATTATACTACCACTCTTTGGCATCCGCCTCGATAGCGATGGCGGGCAATTATCGCTGCATACAGAATGGCCGATGGCGATTGGATTTTGGCTGGGCGCGATTGTGCTGCGCGCAGCGGTATTATTTTATGGCCACAAAAAAATTCAGCCCATTAAAATTAAATTTTTACGCCGGCATCCGAAATGGCCGATCTGGCTGGGGCGTGGTTTGATTGTGCTGGCTGTTTTGTTACCGTTTTTGCCCTTTATGGATCGCCGCATACTTGATATCGCGACGTTAATTTTAACCTATATCATTATGGGTTGGGGGTTATCCGTGATGGTGGGCATGATTGGCTTGCTTGATCTCGGCTATATTGCCTTTTATGCAATCGGTGCTTACACCTTTGCGCTGCTCGCCGTCGATCATGCTTGGTCGTTTTGGCAGGCCTTACCGATGGTGGTTGTGCTGGCAGGCGCGGCAGCGGCCTTGGTTGGCGGGCCGGTTTTGCGCTTGCGCGGCGATTATTTCGCTATCGTCACGCTCGGCTTTGCGGAAATTACGCGCATTGTTTTAATTAATTTTCAAAGTTTCACGCATGGGCCGGATGGAATTAACAACGTGCCGCGTCCCAGCGTTTTTGGCTTCGCAACTTTTACGGTGGGCGATGCGGGCCTACCGGCGTTTCATGATTGGCTTGGTATCGCACCGAACCCGATGCACCGGTTGATTTTTATGTATTATTTGCTGTTCGCTTTTGCCATGGGAGTGATGTTGTGGCTTGGTTGGTTGCGGCGCT
>Ga0206808_1165_pt1 | contig 14314 bp, 15 predicted proteins | sample Alteio_BWOrgCont_58_FD_152899 | JGI IMG/M metagenome (GOLD analysis project Ga0206808, IMG submission 152899) | Enriched cells from forest soil in Barre Woods Harvard Forest LTER site, Petersham, Massachusetts, United States -... | ecosystem: Environmental > Terrestrial > Soil > Temperate forest >...
CTATTGATAGAGGTGCTCGACGAGATCAGGAAAATAGCCGGAATTCACTATCCTGCTGACGACATAAAAACCAACTCTGTTTAACATAATAAATTTTATTGAAATAACCCGAAATTGATCGATGAAGAAAATAGTGGTATTAACAGGGGCTGGGATCAGCGCCGAAAGCGGCTTAAAAACCTTTAGGGACAGCGATGGCCTATGGGAGGGATACCGTGTGGATGAACTATCATAAAAGCGCGTGCCAAGCCGGATGCGCCCTTTTGTACCGCAAATGTCGACCTCCGTGGCCAGGTTGGATGCAAAGGTGGAGAACAATTGGGCCATCGCCCCGCTTTTGTACCGAAACAGCACGGCGCATTGTTCGTCGACACCGGTAGCCGCCGGCGTCATCACCGCATCGATCGCATCGGGTTTCCCCAATATGCTCAGTGCAATGAATACATTGTAAATGCCAATGTCCATCAACGTACCGCCTCCCAGTGCCGGATCGAACAAACGCGCCGGCACAGGTTCTGTCGGCTTAAAACCAAAATTTGCCAGCACCGCCCGGATTTCGCCCAAGTCCCCCTGCCCTATCATTTCCTTAGTTTTTATAAAATGTGGGATAAACTTTGTCCACAGCGCCTCCATCAGGAATAGCTTTTTTTCGCGAGCCAGGGCTATCATTTCCTTCGCTTGCCTTGCGTTCATGGCAAAAGGCTTTTCGCACAGTACAGCCTTATTGTTCGCGAGGCAAAGCAGCGTATTTTCGTAATGCAGGACATGAGGCGTTGCAATATAGATAACGTCCACTTCCGGGTTTTTTACCAGGGCATCATAACTGTCATGCCGGTATTTTACAGGGAATTTGGCTGCAAATTCATCGGCAGACGCCTGCGACCGGGAGCCTATGGCCACTAACTCTGCATCTGCAACCAACCGTAGGTCCGAGGCAAATTTGCCGGCTATTCGGCCGGCGCCCAAAATGCCCCATTTAATTGTTTTCATGCCGAAAAATAGTAATATAATTGTGTAAATAATCAATTGTTTTTGGCTTAATGTATCCCGAACTTCTCAACCATATTAAACGGTATGTAAGCCTCGCTGCGCGTGACGAGGAACTGCTCTGCGATCATGTCCAGCCGTTGGGCCTAAAAAAGAAGGGCATTTTATTAGAGCCAGGCAAAATTTGCACGGGGAATTATTTCGTGGTGAAGGGCTGCATGCGGCTCTATTTCATCAACAATAAGCTAAACGAGCATATCATCCAGTTCGGGCTTGAAAACTGGTGGATAAACGACCAGGACAGTTCGCTTCACAAAAAGCCGTCGAATTGCTATTTGCAGGCCATTGAACCATCTGAATTGTTACTGTTGCCGGATAAAGCCCTGCCCGCCCTTTTCCAGCAGGCGCCCCAACTCGAAAGCTATTTCAGGATCATGACCCAGATTGTTTACGTTGCCGCGCAGCGCCGCATCGGTTTTGTATTTAACCAAACTGAAGAAGAACGTTATCGGAGTTTTGTCAGCCAGTTTCCTGGCTTTGTTCAGCGGGTGCCTCAATACATGATCGCCTCCTACCTGGGTCTCACTCCCCAATACATCAGTCGCCTCCGTGCAAAAATTAGCTAAGAATTTCTTAACCGCAGTTCATTTTTTAAGGGGCCTTTGTTGCCCAACTTTGTATTATCAAAACTTAAAAAAATGAGCAACAGGATTCAAATCAAAACAGCCGACCCAGCCGCATACAAGGCTATGATGGCCATGGACAACTATGTGGAAAATACCAGCCTAAGTACCAGGCATAAGGACTTTATCCGCATAAGGGCCTCACAGATCAATGGGTGTACCTATTGCGTTGACGAGCATACCCGTGACGCCCGAAACAATGGCGAAACCGAACAAAGGATATATGCACTTACTTCCTGGCGGGAAACGCCGTTCTTTGACGAGCAGGAGCGCGCTGTTTTGGCGCTGACGGAAGAAATCACAATCATCGGCAATCGCGTGTCGGATGAAACCTATAACCACGCAGCGGCGCTGTTTGACGAAAAATACCTCGCGCAGCTGATCATGGCCATCGTCACCATTAACGCCTGGAACCGCATCGGCGTAAGCACTAAAATGGAGCCGGAATTGGTTGCGGAAGTTTAAGGATAAAGACTTCCGAAGTTTCAAAAACTTCGGAAGTCTAGGGTTGTTGGAAGCACAGAATATCTGAATTACTAATTTAGAAAAAATGGAAATGGAAAATAAATCAACACGACCAACCAGCAAAGAAACGCTGCTTGCCTTTTTGACAGCTTTAAACGACGAAGATTTTGAAACAGCCCGTAGCTTTGTTACCGACGGCCTCCGGTTTGAAGGTGTGCTTGGCGCCCGAGATGGCGCCGCCGCCTATTTCACCGATATGGAACGCATGCGTTTTAAGTACGCCGTGAAAAGTGTAATTGCCGAAGGAGAAGATGTAGCAGCTCTTTTCGACGTGACGATCCAGGGCAAGGCGATACTTACTGCCGGGTGGTATCATTTGACGGAAGGAAAGATCAGTTCCATCCGGGTGATTTTTGACCCGCGGCCGCTTTTTGAGAAAAAGGATTGAGTGTTCTATAATAAAACATTCAGGGCAATGGTGCGGGGTTATTAACCCCACGGTGAGGAAATGAGTATAAACCAGTAATTGGTTTATCGCAACTGATAAATCACCGCCTCGTAGGGCCTTAGGCTTACTTCGACCTTATTACTGCCGGCACCGCCGACATAGTTATCCAACAACCGGTTGGCCCCCACTGAATTATATAGGGTGTTTACTGCCGCAGTTTTTGAACTGAAATTGAGCATCACCAACATCTTTTTCCCATTTAGCTCACGGGTATAGGCATAAATATTGGGATTGTCCTTATCCAGCAGCGTGTATTTGCCGTAAACAAAAACCAGGTTGTCCCTGCGCAATTTTGTCAGCCTGCGAAAATAATTGAGGCAGCTATTCGGGTCTTTTTCTTCTTCGGCTGCGTTGATGGTTTTATAGTTTGGGTTCACTTTTATCCAGGGAATTCCCGTAGTAAAGCCCGCGTTTTGCGAGTCGTCCCATTGAAAGGGCGTACGCGCATTGTCGCGGCTGCTGAAGGCTATCTCTTTCAGGTAAGCGGTCATATCGGCATGAATGTTCAGCATATGCTGGTACTCGTTGAGGGTTGCTTTATCGCGGTAATCTTCAATTTTGGTAAAACCGGGATTGGTCATGCCGAGTTCATCGCCGTTGTAATAGTAAGGGGTACCTCGCATCGTCATTAAAAAGGTAGACAGCATCTTTGACGACACCTCTCTGAACTCCCGGCTGTCGTTCCCGAAGCGACTGACGAGTCGTGCGTTGTCGTGATTGGCTAAAAAGATCGATAGCCAGCCCTGGTCGGCAAAAACGCTGTCCCATCTGGTAAATATCCGCTTAAACTTCAGCAGGCTATAGCCATCCTGCTTCGCTACGTCGATGCCGTCAAAAGCATAGGCCATATCCAGTTCGCGACGGGCGGAGTCGACCATGTTGTGGGCGTCCTCGTAGGTATTGCCGGCGCCTTCTGCTACAGTCATCAGGTCATACTTGGCCAAAACCTCTTTATGCATTTCCTGCAGGTAGCCATGCAGGCCGGTGACCATGCCATAATATTGATTAAAGTTTTTTTCGAAACCTTTTGGGAACATCGGCCAGGTGGTGTCCTTTGCCACATATTGGAAGGCGTCCATCCTAAACCCATCAATACCTTTATCGGCCCAAAACTTCATCATGTTAAACACTTCCTGCCGAAGTTTGGGATTCTCCCAGTCCAGGTCGGGCTGCTTCCGCGAAAAATAGTGCAGGTAGTAGGCATTGGTCAGCGAATCATAGCGCCAGGCATCGTGGTTCACATCGAAGAGGCTGTAACGGTAAGGCGGTTTGCCGTTTTCGGCGTTCCACCAGTGGTAATAATCGCGGTATGGGCTGGTCCTTGAACTGCGGCTTTGTTTAAACCATTCGTGTTCGTCGCTGCTGTGGTTCACCACCAGGTCCATCACCAGTTTTATGCCCCGTTGGTGCATGCCTTTAAGCAATTCGTCAAAATCAGCCATGGTGCCAAAATCGCTCATGATGTTGCGGTAGTCGCTTACGTCATAGCCGTTATCATCATTTGGTGAGCTGTATATGGGATTGAGCCAAACAACATTTACGCCCAGGCTTTTGATATAATCCAGTTTGGAAATAATGCCTTTCAGATCGCCTACGCCATCGCCATTGTCGTCCTTAAAACTTCGGGGGTAAATTTGGTACACGACGGCTTCCTTCCACCATTTGCGGTCTTTGATGCTATCGCCGGGATTAGTTTGCGCGAAAGACTGCGCAGTAACTATTGAACAAAAAAATACGCCAAAAAGCGCCCTGAAACGTGATATGGAAAATGAGGACATAAATAATACAATTGCGGGCTAAAGATATTAATGTTCCCTTCGGGTTGAGGTGTTTAACAGCAGGCCCCGAATTTTTATAAGCAAAAAGTCACCTGAGAGCAAGCCAGGCCAGATTTCAGTGAATTATTTATAAGCGATTCTGGTAAGAAAAACTACCTGTCGCCAGCTGTCTTTCTGATGACGGTACTCCCTGCCGTCAGCCAAATGCGGGAAGATATAAGTAATGCCGCAATGATGGATTGACGGTTAGTGCCGAAGTTTTGAGCCATTGAAAGATGCTCTCAATTATCCCGGTTCGGAACGGATAAAAATATGTCAAAGTACACAATTGAAACGGGTCACCCCATTTCAGATTATTCTCGCCCCACGGGTCCAGCTCAATAGCTAAAGTTGCGCAACCTGTTTTTTCGCAGTCCAAAAATGCCATTAGGGCGCACGGCGGCAGAGGAATTTATTGCCCGGTTAATGCGAGGTTAATGCGAGGTTAATGCTACTTTTTTTGCGTGGTTATTGCCGATTATTGATGGCTAATGCGAGGTTAATGCTACTTTTTTTGTATCCCGAAGCCCCTTAAAGCGGGAGTTTAGGACTTACGCCGGCTGTCGCCCTGTGGCCTGTCATTGTTTGTAAGTATCTAATTTTTAATTATTTAATGAGTATTATCTAAGCCAAGCCCCTACAAGATAATCCCAAAAAGCCGTATCAAAAGCCGAATTTTTAAGAATCTACCGAGAGAGAGGGGGGTAATTCGAAACAAAAAGAACGAGGCGCAATTCAGCATTAAGATTTGCTAACAAATTTAGTAATATTATAACAGGTTGTCAAGGCCAAGTTTTCCACATTATCGGGTGAGGGAAGTTGTCGATTATAGTGGCAGTAGCAGTGGCAGTTGGTTCATGATTCATGACGAAAGGTTACAGCACTAGTCAAGAGGGCAGGGTCAGAAAGCAATAAAAAACGATAACAGGAGTTGTATGTAATCTTCGTGACCCATACGGATAGATGCCGCACAGGTCACGAAGAATAGAATTTATAAGGTTGCTATATCGATCACAAACCGGTAACGTACATCGCCTTTCAGCATGCGTGCGTAGGACGCGGTAATATCTTTAATGTCGATGAGCTCAATGTCTGAAACGATGTTATGTTCGGCACAAAAATCAAGCATTTCCTGTGTTTCGGGTATCCCTCCAATGCCCGATCCGGCCAGGCTCTTGCGACCGCTCAATACCGAGAACGGATGGATTGAATAAAGTTTGGGTGGAACGCCAACACACATCATCGTGCCATCGGTTCTTAAAAGCGACAGGTACATATTCATATCATGCTCGGCCGAAACGGTATCCAGTATAAAATCAAACGAACCTTTTACGGCCTTAACCTGTGCCGGATCGCTGGTTACCACAAAGTGGTGAGCGCCCAAATCTTTCGCAGCCTGCTCTTTTGACGGCGATGTGCTCAAAACAGTCACATCCGCCCCGAAGGCAACGCCGAACTTTACGCCCATGTGGCCCAAACCACCAAGGCCCAATACGGCCAGTTTATGCCCCTTCCCTACTTTCCAATGCCTTAATGGCGACCATGTGGTGATGCCCGCACAAAGCAATGGCGCGGTTGCTGCCAGGGGTAATTTATCCGAAACGTGCAGCACAAATTCTTCGCGGACTACGATCGCGTTGGAGTAACCACCGTAGGTTGGCACACCCGAACGGTCCAAACCGTTGTAGGTTTGGGTATTCCCTTCGAGGCAGTATTGTTCCAGCCCTTGAACACAATTCTCACAAACCTGGCACGAATCCACCATACAGCCTACGCCCGCGAGGCCGCCAACTTTAAATTTTTTAACATGGTCGCCGACTTTGGTTATTTTGCCTACGATCTCGTGTCCCGGCACCATCGGGAATATCCCGGGGAACCAATCATTTTTGATCTGGTGCAGATCGGAATGGCAAACCCCGCAGAATAGAATTTCAATCTGTACATCATGCGGCCCAACTTCCCGGCGCTCAAAACCCCAAGGCGCCAGGTCGGTTTCCGGACTCTGCGTCGCGTATCCTTTTGCTTGTATCATGGTTAGAATGTTTAAATTTGTTTTTGACGGCGCAAAGTTAATAAACGACTGGTGGTTACAGAGGCCGATTTGGGCGCTAATTTTTTTATTAGGTTTAGTTGGTGTCTTTTAACATTTACATGACAGCAGCATAGTGCGTTTTGCGGGAGTTAGAACACAGGAATATTTAATTTACAGTCAAAATATACTTAGGAACTAAAATATGAACGGTGAAACCAACCAACCGGAGCAGTCCACGGACGAAGATCAAATACACGAAGCCCTTGATGCGCACTGGCAAGCGTCCGCGGCCGGCGACACAAACGCGGAACATGATATTTACGATGACAATGCTATTTGTGATTATCCCCAATCAGGGGAGCGAATCCTGGGACGAAGCAATTTGCAGGCCTTGCGAAGTCATCATCCGGGTAAGCCGTCAGGCTTTAAAGTGAGGCGAATTCTCGGGAAAGGCGATCTCTGGATCACGGAATATACGATCGACTACCAGGGGCGATCCGCATTTACTGTGAGCATTATGGAGTTCCAAAACGGTAAAGTGGTGCACGAGACACAGTATTTCGCAGACCCCTTCGAGGCGCCAGCCTGGCGAAGTCAATGGGTTCAGCTGATCGGCTGAGGCTGAAAACACCTCATGAGGATGTATCCCCGCGCTTCTCGAAGAATGCGATTATATCTCCGCCTTAAACGTTTTGCCCAACTCATCGCCCAGCCCGTAGTAATGACGAAAGTTGTAAATTAAGGGATCCCATTTTTTGGGATCGATGTGTTTTCCATCAACGATCAATCGTTCGTCCGCGTGTACTTTTAATATACGAACTGCTACTGCGGCTATTTCCGACGCCTCCACCGGGTCATCATCAATTACTAAAACATTCTTTAAAATGGCTTCAAATTGCAATGGGCATTCGGCTATACGAGGGGGCTTCACCAATTCTGAAGGCAAGGTGGTAAAGCCGCCGGATTCAAATTTGTCCGGATCATATTTGTAACGTCCTTTTTTATAATCTGGGATTGGATAAGCCCCTGTTAGATTTGCAATCTTTTCAATTTTGTCAAATAGCGACGACGACGGGAAATTGATCACGCATTCTTTTTGCTCCAGCAGGTTCTGATAAGTTTTTGAGCTGCATTCCAATCCAAGCATTAAGGTCCAGCCCAACGCCCATACGGACGACATCGGGCCTGTATTGGCTTTGCCATCGGCGTCAATCGTGGTAATTAAGGCTACGGGTGTCCCGAAATAGAGTATTTTCGGTTCAATCGCTTTAAAATTTATTGGGGTCGACATGTTTATTCAGACAATCCCATGCCACATAAGTTTTTGCCCCGTGCAAGATTATATTTACCAATATAAGAATCTCAATTGATTTTATGGAAATCTGACATCTAATGCATCCTATAGAAAAAACACGAACAATCATGAAATACTTAGCCTTATTCACATTTTTATTTTGTCGATTAACTTTAATTGCCCAAAATCATAGTCTCAAATTAGTTGGAAAATACCAGGATTATTTTGGAAATAATATTGAAATCAGAAGCGACTCGACGTTTAGTTATTCCTGGCATTTTGATTTGGAGGCGAGTTGGAGTAAGGGGACTTGGAGTATTAAAAATGATACGGTTTATTTTAAAACGATTCCGATTAATGATACGTTACGATATAAAAATAACGACGGAAAATTTGTTGATTCCCTGGTTCTATCTGACGAAGAAAAGCCAAAACTCATCACTACTCCCAATACTATTGGCATGCTGTCGTCCGGCGGGCAAAATCGCCAGCCTTGCCCCGATAAATTATTCTACCGGAAAGACAAGCTATTTGATATTAATAAAGACGGGAAATTAATTACAAAAAAAATCAGAGGGTTTTGGTCGAAGAAAAAATGGGATCCCTGGTATTTTAAGCAACCTTTAAAATAGCTGAAAATCAATAAATAAAAAAGCCGATAACAAATGTACCGGCCTTTATCTCACAGTGCGGAAGAAGGGACTCGAACCCCCACGCCTCGCGGCGCCAGATCCTAAGTCTGGTGCGGCTACCAATTACGCCACTTCCGCGATAGGATTTTTATGAGGTGGCAAAGATAGACTATTTTTTTGTTTTTTGGGATTTCACCGATTATTGTTTGATTTCACCGATTGGGTCGATCTTACTGATTGAGTTTGATCTTACTGATTAAAAGTGGTCATTAGTTGTTCAAAGTATTTAGGCGCATGCAGTAACCTGCTTCCATACCAGGAGAACATTTCGCCGTCGACGAGTTTAACTGCGGCGTTTGGTAATAGCGCCTGGAATTCTTCGATATGCTTTTGTTTAAAGGGGTACGGTTCCGAGGATAGCAACACAACTTCGGGCTGCGCGGCAATCAGCATAGCGGAGTCCATTTCGGGGTATCGTTCTAAATCGAAGGCATTGACGAGCCCGCATTTTTGGAGCATGCTGTCAATGAAGGTACCTTTCCCCGCCAGCATGTAGGGCTTGCGCCAGATCAGGTAAGCGGTGCGTTTATGGGATGGTTTAATAAGCAGGCGGTTGAATCCTTCGGCTATGGTAGTCGAGAGCGCTTTGGCTTCGGCGCTTTTTCCAACCAGTTCCCCTACACTTTCAATCATGTCAGTTGCCGAGCCGAGATCGTGGATATCGCTCACCCAAACCGGGCAGTCTTTCATCAATTCCTCTACCTGGCTGCGCTCATTTTCTTCCTTGTTGGCAATCACGAGGTCAGGTTGTAAAGATTTGATTTTCAATACATCCAGCTGTTTGGTGCCGCCAATCCTGCAAACGTTTTTCACCTTATCAGCCGGGTGCGCGCAAAATTTAGTAACGCCCACGATTTCCTCACCAAGCCCCAGGTGAAACAGCAGTTCCGTTTGTGAGGGTACCAGCGAAACGATTCGTTCCGGCGTTTCCGGTAAAAAGACCGAACGGTTTAATTGGTCAATGTGTGGTGACATTGTTGGAATGTTGGTGTATTGCTGGATTGTTGGAATGTTGTAATGTTGTAATGTTGAAAGGTTGGAATGTTGTGTACTGCTGTATTGTTTTATTGCTGGATTGTTGTATTGTTGTATTGTTGTAACGTTGTATTGTCGTAACGTTGGAATGTTGGAAAGTTGGAATGTTGGTGTATTGCTGTATTGTTTTATTGCTGGATTGTTGTATTGTTAGGCAGGCGCACGTTACTGGCTATAGATTTGGTACACGCCTTTTAACTCCCTGCTTTCAGCCAAACCGACCAGTACTGTGGTTATCTTTTTGCCTATCATTAGTTGTTCTGCCTTGTGAATGAACTCGTTCTCATCAACAAAGATGGGGTTAAGGGTCATTATTTCAGGGACGGTGAGCGTGAACGTATCGGGGTGACGGACGAGGGCGCGGCGCAGGTCGCCATCAGTAATAAGGCCTCTTACGTGGTTTTCATCTCCTACGATCACCATACCCAGCCGTCCTTCCGACATCCGCAGCACGAGGTCGGTGAAGCTTGCGTCTTCGGTGATGAAGGGCAGGTTATCCGTCCGCATCAGGTCTTTTACTTTGATCAGCAGCTTCCGGCCCAGGCTGCCGCCGGGATGAAACCGTGCAAAATCCTCATGCTGAAACTGCCGGCATTCCATTAGCGCAACCGCCAATGCATCGCCCATTACCAAAGCGGCTGTCGTGGACGATGTCGGCGCCAATGAAAGCGGGCAAGCTTCCTGGTCAATGCGGGTATTCAAATGAAAATGGCTGTTTTTTGCCACGGTGGAGTTCGGATTCCCGGTAAGGCTGATGAGGATATTTTGGTTCCAGCTTAAAAAGGGAATCAGTTTGAGGACTTCGTCCGTTTCGCCGGAGTACGAGATCAGGATCACGACGTCGTTGGGACTCACCATGCCGAGGTCGCCATGAAAGGCCTCGCCCGGATGCAGGAAAAATGAGGGGGTGCCGGTGCTGGAAAGTGTAGCCGCGATCTTTTTACCAATGATGCCCGATTTACCGATGCCGGTAACGACTACTTTGCCTTGTGCCGCCAATATCGCTTCCACAACCCGGGTAAATTCATCGTCGATCGCGTCCGCCACTAGCCGAAGCGATTCGATCTCGATATTAAAAACACGTTTGGCGATATCTTTCATTTCGGATTTCGGATGTTCGATTTCGGATTTTTTAATTTTGGATGATTTTGATGTTGGATTTCGGAGTTTTAATTTTTATAGCAGGCTCGCAATAATTTCTTCGAGGTCATGCAACTTTACCATGTTGGGGCCGTCGCTTAGGGCACAATCGGGGTCGGGATGGGTTTCCATGAAGTAGCCGTTGGCGCCAAATGCTTTGGCTGCCAGGGCCATCATGGGCACAAAGGTACGGTCGCCGCCGGTTTTGCCGCCCGCACCGCCCGGTCGCTGCACTGAATGCGTGCAATCCATACAAATGGGGTGCCCCAAAGCCTTCATGTCATAGATGTTCCGGAAATCAACTGCAAGGTTGTTGTAGCCGTACATGTTACCGCGCTCCGTCAGTATCACCTGCGTATTACCCGCTTCTATCACCTTTTGCGCAGGATAAAACATATCCTGCCCCGATAAAAATTGCGCTTTCTTTACGTTTACTATTTTGCCGGTTTTGGCCGCAGCTACCAGCAGATCGGTCTGCCTGCATAAAAATGCCGGTATCTGCAAAATGTCCACCACCTCTCCTACTATGGCGGCCTGATAGCTTTCGTGAATATCAGTAGTGAGCGGCAGGCCAAAACGCTCCTTTACCTTCGATAGCATTTCCATCCCTTTTTCGAGACCCGGCCCGCGGTAGGAATGAATGGAAGTACGGTTTGCCTTATCAAACGAAGACTTAAAAATAACCGGCACTTTATACTTTTGCCCTATCTCCGCCACCTTTTCGGCGACGGTGTACAAAAGCTCCTGGTTTTCCATTACACATGGCCCCAGTATAAAAAACGGCCGCTGCCGCATTTGGTCAAACAACATGGGGCAAAGATGAGAATTTTTTTTTAGTCCGAAAGTCGGGAAGTCCGGAATGCGGAAGTCGGTCCCGATAGCTATCGGGAGCCGACCCGATAGCTATCGGGTGCGGAATGATTTGGAAGTTGGAATCCCGATACCTATCGGGACCGCAAGTCCGAAAGATGGGAGATTGGTTACTCCGGCAATCAAGCAAGGCGAGCCGGTTTATTTGATCGATTCCAAGACCGTGCAGAACTTATCAATTTCCTCTTCGGTGTTGTAATAATGTACAGATGCCCTCACCACGGTTTTAAGGCCGGCTTTATTCATCAGCAATAAGGTGGATTTGGCCAGGCCTACCGACACGTTGATGTGGTTTTCGGCAAGCCTGCGTTTAACTCGCTCGCTTTCCAATCCGGCTACCGAAAATATGACGATACCGCACAGCTGGTTACCGTTATCGTGCACCGTAATGCCTTCCATGCCCTGTAAGCGGTCGCGCAGCAGTGCGGCTAATTGTTGAATACGCTGCCAGATCCGCTCAAGGCCAATGTTCAGCGCATAGTCGGCAGCTTTTGCCAGACCCAGCGTTAAAGCGCGGTTCTTTTCATACAATTCGAAGCGTTTGGCGTCGTCCCTTAGCTGGTAATCCGTTTCGCTGATCCGCTGGATCGAATGCCCGTCGATAAACAATGCTTTTAACCTGTCCTGTACTTCTCTTTTTATGTATACAAACCCGGTTCCCCGGGGCGCCCGCAAATATTTCCGCCCGGTAACCGAGAGCATATCGCAGCCGATTGCTTTCACATCCAAGGGCATTTGGCCAGCGCTTTGACAAGCATCCAACAGGTAAAGGATCTTATGGGTTGCAGCTATCTGCCCGATTTCTGCCACCGGCAATACGATGCCTGAAGTGGACGCGACGTGGGTAGCGGTAATTAGTTTGGTCTTGTCGGTTATCGCTTCTTCAAGGCGTTTTAAACAAAAACTCCCGTCCTCATCATTATATACCACCTTTATCTCAATGCCATACAGTTTGCGGGCGTTCAAAAAACCGATCATGTTGGTTACGTATTCCAATTCGGTGACGATCACTTCATCGCCCTTTTTAAAGTCGATGCCGTGAAAAGCGATGCACCAGCCGGTACTGGCATTTTCCGCTATCGCCACTTCCGCCGGATCCGCATTGATGAGCCGGGCGATGGTTGAATAAGCGTCCCCCAATTGCTGCCGGTACAAATCTTCGATCTCATAGCCACCGGAAACCGCTTCTTCATTCAAATAGTCGACAACAGTTTTAAGCACTGCGTTGGGCAGCAACGACGCGCCTGCATTGTTAAAATGTATATTTGCCGCTGCGCCCCTGGTTTCGGCCCTTAGCATTTGAACTTCCTGTTCGCTGATTGTATCTGTGCTCATCTTAAATTTTGATCTGTACAAAATAAAGCTGTCCTTATCAATTAAAACAGATGCAGTTTTGTTATTTTGGAGCATAACAGATGAACGACACGAATTGAATTAACACGAATTGCACGAATTGAATCGAATCGCACGAATTGTGGTAGGAATTTGATCGAGTGATACGTATTTAACGAATTGGAATAACGTACACGAAATGAATTGCACGAATATATATTGCATTTGCATGAAGGCGATGGTTAAACCCTGTCTGCTATGTTTTTTCACTATATCAATTTGCCACGCCATTTGTGAAATTCGTGCAAATCTAATTCGTCTAATTCGTGTCATTCAATTCTATTCGTCCATCTTCTATTCGTGTTAATTCGAAAAAATTAGTGTAACGGCGGAGCCCTCTTGAGCGCCGCTGAAAAAAGCTAACTTGCGAAAAATTCGTGTCAATTATGAATTACTTCGATTTTTACGGCATCAAAGAATCCTTCACGCCTGACGTCGCCCTGCTTAAAAAGAAATTTTATGAGCTGAGCAAGGAATTTCACCCTGATTTTTATGCCAACGAGGATGACGAGAAGCAGCAGGAAATATTGGAGCTATCCACGTTGAATAATAAGGCCTGGCAAACCCTTTCCAATCCTTATAAACGCCTGGAATATATTTTAAAGGAGCATGATCTCGTGAACGAAGGCGCCAAGCCCCAGCTTCCTGCCGACTTTTTAATGGAAATGATGGATATTAACGAGCGCCTGATGGAGGTGGATGATGCAGATGAACTGGCCAAACTCACCAGCGAAGTGCTTGCGGTTGAAGATGACCTGAAACTGCAGCTGGAACATGCACAAAAAGGTTATGCTCAACTGAACGATACCGCCAAGGAAGAGCGGCTGAACGAAATCGCCGGCTACTACTACAGGCAAAAATACCTATTGCGTATTAAAGAGAGTTTAGATACATTTGCAGCCCGGTTCAAATAGAACAACATCCAAATGGCTGCCCAGATGGCTATCGGGGCGGTAGTCAGATTGGCCTCAAGGAAAAATGCCCAGATGGCGGAATCGGTAGACGCGTTGGTCTCAAACACCAATAACTTCACGGTTGTGCCGGTTCGACCCCGGCTCTGGGTACTTTTAAAGCTTCAGATTTTCTGAAGCTTTTTTTATTTTAGGCCCATGGCGTCCGTTTACATTTTATATTCCAAAAAACTTGACAGATTTTACGTCGGAAGTTGCAAAGATCTTTCTTTTAGAATCGACCAGCATTTAAAAAAAGAATTTACAGAAAGCTTTACAGCAAGTGCTGAAGATTGGGAATTATACCTGTCCATCGACGAACTTAGGTACGGGCTGGCGCGACTAATTGAAGTGCATCTAAAGAAAATGAAAAGCAAAACTTATATTCAAAATCTCAAAAAATATCCGGAAATTATTGAACGCTTAAAAGTTAAATATTCATGATGGCG
>Ga0206808_1166_pt1 | contig 14298 bp, 6 predicted proteins | sample Alteio_BWOrgCont_58_FD_152899 | JGI IMG/M metagenome (GOLD analysis project Ga0206808, IMG submission 152899) | Enriched cells from forest soil in Barre Woods Harvard Forest LTER site, Petersham, Massachusetts, United States -... | ecosystem: Environmental > Terrestrial > Soil > Temperate forest > O...
CTCGTGCTTCGGATCGGTCACTTTCACCCAAGTGGACGCCCCATCGTCCGAACGAAAGACGCCAAACTCGTGATCGATCTGCCCGTTAACGAAGATGGCCGGATAATTTGAATTCGGAGCGGCCCTTCCAAGGCCCACGGAGTCAGCGGAGTCGACGTCCGCAATCTTCTTGAAGGAGGTTCCCGCGTCGGTTGAGTGGAAGAGTCCGTCGTCGGAAGGCACCCAAAGGTCGCCCTCTTGGCCGAAGGTCCCGCGAATTCGCTGATGCTTGGGGGGCAGTTTTGATCCGCTTGGGGCGAAGCTGACGGCGCCGTCCCGGCTTACGAAGAGCGCGCCATCTCGCGCGAGTGCATAGACCGTACGGGCGTTCTTCCGGTCGCTGACGACGTCGCAGTCGGCAGGCGCGCCTTCCGATTTGGTCCAGGTAGCACCGAGATCCTGGGAGAAAAACGGCGATTTGCCCTGAGGCGCCCAGACGATCGTTTTTCCGTCCGCCAGAAGGGCTACGGAACCGCTTTGGCCGTTACCGGCTGGCTCGCTCGCAAACGGTTGCCAAGTTAAGCCGGCGTCTTGCGAATACGCGCCGCGCTTCTCTCCGCCTCCCGCCCGGCCAACGCGAACCACCAGGTTCGGAACCCGCTCGGCAAAGTCGAGGCTGTCGGTGTTGTCGAAGTGGGGATGAACGGTCATTCCCGTGGAGGGTTTATCCAGATCCACATGGGTGAAACCGCCGATATCGCCAACCGCCGATATCAGGTGCGGACCGCTCGTGGGGCTGAGAAGATCGATGTTGGCGGTTTCTTCGATGCCCTGGCCTTCGACCTGCCAATGGGTCGCGTCGTTGGATGCCTCACGCGTACCCCAGATGTTTGCGCCGGTGCCGTACAGCACGTGCGACGGGTCGAACGGATCCATCGCCAGTGCCCCGATCCACCAACCGAACGCGGCGGCGTCCTTGCCCCATGTCATGTAGGGTGCGACGGAGGAATCGCGCGTGCTCTTGGCGCGCAACCCGTTCCATGTGGCACCCGCGTCGGTGCTGCGGAAGACGTCGTCGCCGGGATTCCAGCGATCGAGCGTGGAGACGACGAGGGTCTTACCGTCGGGCGCCACGGAGAGGCCGGCGTATCCGAAGCCGTGCTCGCTGCCGGCGTTCGGTTCAGCGGGACTGATTTCGGTCCAGATTCCGGTGTTCGTATCGAGCTTCTGAACCGAGCCGCCTTGTATATCGTTCGGGCCGGGACCCGTACTGAAGGTGGCAAACAGCGTTCCGTCTGAGGCGAGCACCATGTGGTGCGGATACTGACCCTTCGGCGAACCGTGGACCGGCTCCCAGGATTGTCCGGCATCCCGGCTTCGATAGAGGCACTCGTCGCGCGAGGCAACTCCCACATAGATGGTCCGGGTCGCCGCTCCTCGCGGGGCGTCTCGCCCGTCGAACAAAACGACGCCAACGCCGATGCCGTTGGTGCGCCCATGGACGGGAAAGGACGAATCCGCCGCCCAAGTTTTACCGCCGTCGGAACTGGCCCACAGGCCGTTGTTTCTTGTCCCGAAGTAGAGCCGTTTGCCGTCGCGCGGGTCAACCGCTAACCGCTCGCCAATACTCCGCCCGTTCTCGTTCCCCCCGAGTTTAAACGGCAAGTCGGTGCGCTGAAATGTTCGGCCCTGATCGTTGGATCTCAGGATCGCACCGTTGCCACCCCACTCGTTCGTATAGGTGCCGCAGGCGAGATAGAGTTTGCGCGGGTCGGACGGATCCAAGCCGATGCTCTCGATGCCATACAGGTTCCAATCCGGCTTAGTTAGCCAGTCTTGCAAGGGCACCCAATGGTTTGCTTTCGCGTCCCAGCGATAGGCGCCGCCGATGTCCGTCCGGGCGTATGCCAGACCGCGCTGGGTGGGATGATAGAGAATCCCGCTCACGAATCCGCCGGCCACGATCGCGACGCTCTTCCAACGGTATGGCTCGCGCTTGATGAGCGCCTTTGACGCGGTATCGGCTCCCAGCGTCGAGGCGGTGATCAAGAGGCTTGCCAGAAGGATTGATGCGCGGCGGTCCAAGTGCGGTCTTGCCATTACTCCTTTCACTTTAGCCGCGCCGCCGGCGAAAATTGGTTGGGTCTTTTCGCGCCAACCTCGTCGTTTTCGAACAAGGCCTCGTCAGATGTTGTGGAAGCGAGCCGGTCACTCTCCCCCGAATGGACCGGACGTTCTATACGATCACCGGCCTCCCTCCTGATCGAGGGTAGGCCGGCCGTTATTTAGCTTCCCCGCAGTTTTGCCTCGGGCGATTTCCCGATGGCAATTTCCTCCGTCTGTGCGGATTCATCGGTATCGGGTTCGGTATGAAATACTGGGATCAAGCGTATGTCAACCCAGATTCGCATTCTATTCACCGAACCGTACGGAACCGTTTCGCCTCGGCTGTACGGCCACTTTGCCGAACACCTGGGTCGTTGCTGCTACGACGGCCTCTGGATCGGAGATGCGCGGCAGGATATTCCCCTGACCGGCGGATTTCGAACCGATGTGATCGACGCCCTACGGGCGATGCCGACCCCGCTCCTTCGGTGGCCCGGCGGCTGTTACGCGGACCATTACCACTGGCGCGACGGAATCGGGGATCCGGGGAAACGGCCAGCACGCTTGGGGCTCTCCTGCGGACGACGGGTTCTCGACGACAACGGTTTGGGCACCCACGAGTTTCTCAAGTTCTGCGAGATGATAAGCGCCGAGCCTTATCTCGCGGGCAATATGGGATCCGGCTCTGTACAGGAGATGGCGGACTGGGTCGAGTATTGCAACACTGACTTGCCAACTCAGCTCGGCCAAGAGCGGGCCTCCAATGGTCAATCTTCACCCTGGGGAGTGAAGCTGTGGGGAGTTGGAAACGAGAATTGGGGATGCGGAGGAAATTACGATCCGGAGAGCTATGCGCTGGAATACCGGCGCTACTCTCTGATGCTGCAGCACGTCGACCCATCCATCGAGATGGTCTTCTGCGGCCACAACCTCGATTGGAACCGCCGGTCCATCGCGAAGATGCGGGATCACCTTGGGTTCATGGACCATTTCTCGATCCATCGCTATTGGATCAACGGCGGACATGGCACGCAGTTTTCAGACGCCGATTATTACGCATTGCTCGATGAAGCGCACCGGACAGAAGAGTTTGTTGTTGAAACTCGGGCGTTGCTTGACGACGCTTCGCAGGGCAGGAGGCACGTCGGCATCGCTCTGGACGAGTGGGGGGTTTGGCATCCGGAAGCCCGTACTTGGGGCCCCGGCGATGTCGCTTCTGAAACGGGCGACTATGGGCAAGCGGGCACTTTACGCGACGCGCTGGCGACGGCCGTGGCGCTTGAGGGTTTCCATCGTCAATGCCGTTCGCTTTCGATGGCGAACCTGGCTCAAATCGTTAATGTGCTGCATGCACCCGTGATGACGGAAGGAGACCGGATGTGGTGTACGCCCACCTACTTCGTGCTGCAAATGCATGCCGTTCACCTAAACGCGACTGCCTATCGGACGGAGATCTCGGGTCGGGAGTCGTTGCCAGACGGATCGTCGGCGGTCTCGGCGACGGCGACGAGCGGCGGCGTCACGATTACCAATCGTCACCTGCACAACGGCGTCACGGTCAACCTGGTGGCGGATCGGAACTGGAATCGAGCGGTGGTTCTGGGGGCCGACCGGGCATCCGATGAAAACGGGCCGGGGCATGAGGAGCGGGTTCGGACTAAGCCGCTCAAGGTGCACCGCGAGGGCGAACTGATCACGTTTGAACTGCCTCCCCACAGTGTGGCCACGATTTTCTAATGGAACGAATTGTGCCGATCCGGACCGAGTTCATTACGCTCGGCCAGTTGTTGAAGCTGATCGATATGGTCGGCAGCGGCTCGGAGGTCAAGATTCTGCTGGGCCAGGGGCGCTTTCGCGTGAACGGCGAGTTTGAAGACCGGCGAGGACGAAAATTGCGCCCCGGCGATTTCGTGACGCTTCCGAACCGAGACGTCGTCCGCATCGGTGACGGCGCGTCGCCAGGATAGATAACGCTCACATACCTGAGCCCATGTCGTGGGCCATCCTCGATGGCCGGATTCGGAGGAACATGCCCAGGGTGACGGGGCTTTTGCCGTAGAACGGGTCGAGGCTGGAAGGATAGGAATAAAGACCGGCGTACGCGCCGATGCCGATGTCGAATCCACTGCTTTTCGCGAAGTTTCGAACGCCGCCAAACAGCACCTTATTGATCCGGTAGTCGCCGGCAGGGACGCCGATGAGTTCGTCCTTATCGACATTCTCCCAGCGGACGAAGTAGGTGGTTTCGCCGTGCAAGAGCGAGGCCTCCAGTACGTACGCTTGGGAAGTCAGACCCGACTGAGAAAGCTGCCCGAAGATGCCGGTGACCGACAGGTTGTCGTCGTGCGCCAAAGGCTTGCTCCAAATCGCGGAAGCGGTCAACCGGTTTTGGTCGACCCCAGGGGCGGTGCTTTCCGGTGAATTCAGAAAACCGTAGGAACTGCTCAGCGACCAATCCTTGGAAGGGTTGTATGTAAGCCGGCCACTGAAGGAATTCAGGCCCAGAGGATCCGGCGAATACCGGTTCTCGCCTGGCTCGTGGCCGTTGAATACCGAACCCTCGACCTGCCATTTGGAGTTGTTCAGGCCGGCGGTAATCACCCCGTAAGAAATGTGGGTGCTGTCAAACCAGTGGTGGGTGATGGGCGCTTCTGGGATTTCCATGCCGCTTGGACGATGCATGAACATCGGTCCGCCAAGCGCCGGTTCACCCACCGGCGCGGCGTAGACGAACGCGTTCAGCCCGCCCCCGATGGGGTGGCTGTACGTGGTTGACAACTCCGAGACCAAGTTGTGGGGGTGTTGGTGGTCGACCAACGGCTTTCCGTACGCCGTCTCGCCGGTTTGAAAGAGATCGGGATATCCAGTTTCGCCATTGAATATTGGGTCCAGGGAGACCATGAGGTTGATTCCCAACGAGCCGCCGCCGGTTTCCCGCCGCGCCATTAGCATCGGCATCGAATTGGAATAGAACCGGTGGTCGCCGCGCGGTCCGTTCGTGCTCGTGTAGTTAAGGCTAAACGAGCCCATGACGCTCAACTGGTAACGCCCAAGGTCGGGCAGCATTTTCATAAACATGGGTGAGGAATCGGGCAGCCAACTGGTGCCCGAGCCGTCTCGTTCCATGCCCCAGTCGCCGAGCACACTCTTCATTGGGCCCATTTTCATGTCCATTCCGGACATTCCCTTCATATCGCCCATGCCGGGGCCGGCGGCGTCGAAGTCGAAATCGTAGTCCACCGGCGTCTGACCCTTCCGTTCGACGCGGACCGAGACCCGCCAAGAGCCTGCCATCGTGAATGCGAGCACGGCGTCGTAGGTGCCGTCGCGGTTATCCTTGGCGGCGGAGGAAACGGCCCCCATGTCCATCGAGATCATTGAGGTTCGCATGGTCAGGCGCGCCCCGACGACGGGTTTGCCAAAGTTTGGCTCCGCGACGATAAAAGTAACGCGGTTCTTACCGACGGACAAAGGTCCATTCAACTTGGCCTTTATGGCCACGCCCTCCTGGACGGGGTCGTTAGGCGGAATTGGCGGCGCAAAGTTGACCGCTTCTCCTTGAGAAAGCCCAGCGGATGACCCGGAGGACCCGCTGGCAACGGCTGGCGAAGCGACAATCGAAAGAATCAGTACGGAAACAAACGAATTTAATTGCACTGCCATCTGCTTCACGGGCTACATTAAGGATATCCGGTTCCGAACAAGTCACTGAAATCGAGCGAACCCACGTAGGGATACCGTCGTCGTACCCGCCAGGCCTTTTCATCAGGCCCCTATCCCACAAAAGAGCGAAATGACTCCAACTCCCCGGTCAAACGACGGTCTTGAGTTTTTCGCTGGAAACGGCGAAATGGCCGCGATGATGCGGGCCAAAGAATGGACCGAAACTCCGCTCGGCCCGGCCCAGAACTGGCCGCAAAGTCTAAAGACGACGGTTCGGTTGATGCTGACTTCGCAATTCGCGATGTGGCTCGGCTGGGGTCCCGAACTCACTTTTCTTTGCAACGACGCCTACCGGCAGGATACTTTGGGAATCAAGGGGACCTGGGCGGTCGGCGCGCGGTCCGATCAGGTCTGGGCCGAAATCTGGCCGGAGATCGGGCCGCGGATCGAGTCTGTTCTGGCCACCGGCGATGCATTTTGGGCGGAAACGCTGCCCCTCTTTCTGGAACGAAGTGGCTTTCCAGAAGAAACGTATCACACGTTTTCCTACCAGGCTGTTTCCGACGATCACGGCGTACTCGCCGGCATGCTCTGCGTCGTCATCGAAGAAACGGAACGGGTGATCAGCGAACGGCGACTAACGCTCTTGCGAGAGTTCTCGTCCGAACTGGCCAGCGCCAATCTTGAGTCTGAAGTTCTTTCGGTGGCGGGGGCGTCTTTCGACAAATTGGGGAAGGACGTCCCCTTTTCCCTCGTCTACCTTTTCGACGCGGAGGACAGAACCCTGAGATTGGCATCCGCTTCCGGGGTAACGCCAGGTTCCGAAATCGCTCCCCTCCGGTTGGAATCTGATGCCAAAACGCCTTGGCCAATAGACCAAACGCGGAATCAGCCGGTCCCCGTCCGCGTCACCGAACTGAAAGATCGGTTCACGGATATTCCAACGGGACCGTGGGAAATTCCGGCAACTCAAGCGTTGATCGTTTCGATCGCACGTCCGGGCCAGGGCGAGCCGGCCGGATTCTTGGTTGCGGGCATCAATCCATACCGGCAACTCGATGACGACTATATTGGGTTCTTGGAATTGCTGGCTCGTCAGATCGCGGCCGGGATCAGCAATGCGCGAGCCTATGAATCAGAGCGACGCCGGGCCGACGAGTTGGCCAAACTCGACTTGGCGAAGACAGCCTTCTTCTCCAACGTAAGCCACGAACTCCGCACTCCGTTAACTCTGATGCTTGGACCAGTTGAGGACTCACTGGGGGAGGATTCTGGGAGCGAAGAACTCACGCCGAAGCTTAGAGCAAACTTGACGGTCGCCCATCGAAATGGCCTGCGATTGTTGAAGTTGGTCAACAACCTGCTCGATTTCTCAAGGATTGAGGCCGGACGCGTTCAGGCGCGATACCAGCCTACCGATCTGTCCGCGTACACGGCAGAGTTGGCCAGTAGCTTTCAGTCCGCAACGCAACGGGCAGGGCTCACCCTCAATGTCCGGGCAAAGCCTCTCGCCGCCCCCGTCTACCTCGACTTGGACATGTGGGAGAAAATTATCCTCAATCTCCTTTCGAACGCCTTGAAGCATACGTTCGAAGGTTCGATAGAAGTCGTGGTTGACGAAACCGACTCCCATGCGTTCATTGAGGTGCGGGACTCGGGCATCGGTATTCCCGACGAGGAACGTTCGCGCATCTTTGAACGGTTTCACCGGGTGGAAGGGGCTCGGGGCCGCACGCATGAGGGAACGGGGATCGGCTTGGCTCTCGTTCATGAACTTGTTCGGCTGCACGGCGGCGCGGTGACCGTCGCCAGCCACGTGGGCAAAGGCAGTACATTTACCGTCACCGTCCCATTCGGACGTTCTCATTTGCCGGCGGACCGGTTGATTGCCGCGAGTGAGCCATATTCTCCGGGAGGCGCGTCCTCCTTCATCGAAGAGGCCATGCGCTGGCTGCCCGAGCAGACAGAGCTCTCGGTCGGCGAGGAAGGTCTGGGCGAAGGCGTCAAGGCGGGCGCCCGGTTGCTGATCGCGGACGATAACTTGGATATGCGGGAATACCTTCAGCGTCTTCTAGCGCCCCACTACCGCGTCGAAGCCGTTGCGGACGGAGTAGAGGCGCTGAACGCCCTCCGGCGATCTCGGGCGGATTTGGTGCTGACCGATGTAATGATGCCCAGGTTAGATGGATTTGGTCTGGTGAACGCGATACGTGAAGACTCCGCGCTTGCCGATGTGCCGGTTATCGTGCTCTCCGCACGAGCCGGCGAGGAAGCCAAGGTCGAAGGCCTGGAGAAAGGGATCGACGATTATATGGTCAAGCCGTTCTCGGGTCGAGAACTGCTGGCCCGGGTCCGATCGAACCTTGAACTAAGTCGTCTCCGCGGGGAAGCCCGCGAGCGTGAGATCACTTTGCGCAAAGAGGCCGAGGCAGCACACTCTCGTCTCGACTTTGTCATCCGAAAGATTCACGACCTGTTCGCCGTGCTCGATTCGGAGTGGCGCATCACGTACGTGAGCGACTCCGTCGCCGTCTACGCGGGGATTTCTAGGGAAGACTTGTTGGGACGATCGGTGTGGGAGCTGTTTCCAGATGTGGCAGATACGCCAGTAGAGGCAAACCTTCGCGAAGTGATGGACGAGCGCACTTCCCGGCGGTTCGAGTGGCAAACCGCCGCTTCCGAGCGATGGCTCGACGTTCGCGTCGATCCGGCGCCGGAGGGAGGCGTCGCCATCCTCGCCGTGGATATTACGAACCACATGCGCGTTGAACGGGAGTTGGAAGAGAGGGTCGAGAGAAGGACCGCCGAACTCAAGGAGGCGAACCGCGAAATGGAGGGGTTCACCTATACGGTCTCTCACGATTTGCGGACACCGCTTCGCTCGATTGTTTTCAATAGCAGCCTTTTGCTCGAAGATTTGGGCGAGACCTTGGACCCGGATCACCGGGAGCTATTGATCCGCCAGAAGGAAGCCGCGCGAAAATTGGCGACTCTGATCGACGATTTGCTGAAACTGTCGCGACTTTCGCGGCAGGAAATGGTGGCTTCCCAGGTGGATCTTTCCGCTGTCGCGACCGAGATCGCGGCGCAGATCTCCGCCGTCAATTCACGCTCCGCTGAATTTGTGGTGCAGCCCGGCATGACTGCCGTCGCGGACGGCCATCTGGTGCGATTTGTACTTTCGAACCTGATGGAGAATGCCTTCAAATTCTCGCCGGACGGTGGGGCGATTCTGATCGGCTCACAGGAAGTAGAAAACGAGACGGTTTTCTTCGTCGCAGACCACGGCATCGGATTCGATCCCGCGTACGCTCATCGTATGTTTCAGCCATTCGAGCGCTTGGTGACCGAACAGGAGTTTCCCGGCACCGGCATTGGGCTAGCGAACGCGGAGCGAATTGTGGAACGGCACCAGGGGCGCATTTGGGCCGAGAGCAAGCTTGGCGAAGGCGCCACGTTTTTCTTCACTCTAGGACCAAAGCCCCTCGGATGAAGCAACCGATTCAGCGACTGAAGCCGAGCCCGCGCGACCGGCTACTTTCTGGGGAAGGTTGCCGGCTCTAGAAAGCGGACGGCGGTTTCACAGACCAAGTTTAGATACTCTTTCCAGTCGATCGGCTTCGTCAGATAGCCTTGGCAGCCGATCTCTGTGGCGAACTTCACGTCGACAGGTTCATTCGACGAGGTGAGAAGGACCACGGGTAACTTTCTTGCACGCTCGTCGGCGCGGATTGCCCGGAGTACATCCAAGCCGTGTACTCGAGGCAATTTAAGATCGAGCAGAACTAGCCGAGGGCGGCAGGACTGCTGCTTGACCAATGCCTCAACGGCGTCGGCGCCATCCAAGATCAGGTGCACTTTAGGCGGAGGAACGAGCTTGCGAAGCGCCATCAACGTGATACGTGCGTCGTCCTCGTTGTCCTCAACGACGACGACGTCGGGTTGGTTTATCTCCGCTTCATCCTCGTGTTTCATGCTTTCAATCCATAACCTGCGCTAAGTCTCGCCCGCCAGGAGGCTTGCGAACGGGAGCGCCGATCACCCCAACAAAGATCAATCAGCAAGCACGCGGATCATCTCGCGTGCTTGCCCGGCCAACTCAATCGCCCCAGATAACTCTTGCTTTCTTCTTCATTTCGATTTCCCTTTTCGTCTCTCGCCCTCGGTCGTCCCCCGCGGGGATTCGGTCGGTATCAGTCGCCCCAGATAACTCGTGCTTTCTTTTTCATTTCTTCTTCCTCTTGTTGCTTGCGCTCTTCACATCCCGTGTTTGGGATCAATTCGGTGTCAGTCGCCCCAGATGATTCGGCCTTTGGTTTTCATTTCGTTTTTCCTTTTGATCTCGCGTGTCGGTTGTGTTTCAGTCGCCCCAGATAACTCGTGCTTTCTTTTTCATCTCGTTTCTCCTCGTGCTATCTCTGTTTAGTGCTCTCCGTTGAGGGCGACAGAAGTTAGGTCAACTCCACCCACCGGCATGTCCGAGATCGGAGAGTTGCCCCAGATCGCTTGATTGCCCCAGATCGCTTGACCGTCCGTGATCGGAGCATTGCCCCAGATCGCTTGATTTCCCCAAATTGCTTGATTCGCCGAAAGGGTCGCGTTGCCCCAGATCGCTTGGTTGCCCCAGATTGCCTGGTTGCCCCAGATGGCTTGATTGCCCCAAATCGCTTGGTTGCCCCAGATCGCTTGCAGTCCATCGACGCCCGTTCCCCAAAGCGTGGCGATCAGATTCACGTTGCCGGAAGAGTCCTGGCTAAGGAATGGGCTGACCGCGGGCTGAGTGGCGACAACTCCCGTTTGCAGAGCGGCCGGGATGTTTAGGTAGCCCGCCCCATAAGTGAGCATGTCGCCCGTGCCGGAGGTCGTGGTCCACTTGTCGGCGCTGACCATCAGCCGGGCCTTTACGGTGTCCGGAGTTAGGTTCGGCTGCTGCTCCAGAAGGAGGGCGGCGGCGCCGGAGACGACCGGGGTCGCCATCGACGTACCCGAAAGAACGAAATATCGATCGGAGTTCGCCGTCGAATCCGTCTTCATGTAGGCCGACTTCGGCACGCTGTTGGTTGATGCGAACGTCGTGTCGAGATACGAGTTGTCGGCAAGGACCGAAACGACTCGGTTGCCCGGCGCCATGATGTCCGGCTTTGCCACTTGGTCGATTAGCGTCGGGCCACGGCTGGAGTAGGTGGCGACCTGGTCGTGGGCTCGGACGCCGTCGACCGACTTCATCGCTCCGACCGTGATTACGTACGGGTCGTTGCCGGGAGATCCGATCGTCCCATAGGCCGTACCGTATCCCTCGTTGTCCGCACCAACGGTCGTGGTTGTCTCGTTTAGGCGGCCGTTGTTACCGGCAGCGCACACCACGACAATGCCGCCCTTCCATGCCGCCTCAACCGCCTGGCAGAGGGGGTCGGTCGTGAAGCTCTCGCCAACATTGTGGCCAAGCGAAAGGTTGAGAACGCGGATGTTGAACTTGGCTTTGTGGTCAATCACCCACTGGATGCCTGAGATCACCTGGCTGACGCTGCCGGCTCCGGTGTTGTCCAGAACCCGCACATTTACGAGGTTGGCCTTAGGTGCAATTCCGTAAAATGTGATGAAATCCTTCGGTCCGGTTGAACTTTGGCCATTGCCGCCAACGATTCCGGCGACATGAGTGCCATGTCCGCACAGGTCGTCGGGCTTCTCTGCGTCAGGCGAGAAGTTGACACTGGCAACGATCCGCGAATCCTTCGCCGACGGGTCCCTAAAATCTTTCTGCCGGCGGATGCCGCTATCGACGATCGCCACACCGACGCCGCTGCCGCTAACGCCGTACTGCTGCCACGCGGTGTCCGCGCCGCTTGAGCCAACCGTGAAAGTGTCCGTTTTCCGCACCGAGAGATCTTGGGATACGTGCTGGACGTAAGACTTGGCAAGTAAGCGCCGAAGGTTCTTGGCAGGAATGCTTATGGCGGTGGCATGTACGATCGGCAGGTGCCGGTACACATATCCGCCCATTTGGGTTAATTCAAGTTCATTTTTCGCCGAAAGCGGGGTTGACGTTCGAACGATAAGGTTGATGTTCCCGGAGTGCCTCTTTGCCAGGGCCGACTTCACGAAGTCGTCGGTAATCGAACCCTGTCCAAACGCCATCGCGTTGAATGCACTAAATGCGAATGCGCCGACTAAAACTTTAGCCCCGACAATTTGTCGAATCGACGCTCCGGAACCCAACTTATTCTGCTTGTTAAACAATCTCATTTCTAACCCCTTAAGGCGACTTACTAGGGAGCATTGTACATCAGCTACTTACCCGTTTAGCAAGTGTCCGGCGAATTTTCCCGCAAATAATCAACGTTGACCCTGAAGAATTGGGAAAAACAGGCCCTCCGCGAACCTAAGAGCGAAATAATCATGCAAAAAAGTCGGTCAGACCTCCTTTTCCGGGACACGAAATTCCGTTGGACATTGGGGTTGTCCTCCTTTTGGGGGAACGCCTTCCTGGCTCCCTCACCGCCGCGGGCTCCCGACCGTCAAATTTGCCGGAAATAGTCCGTGCTTCGGAAAGGAACAAGAATGATGGAACCGTCGGGGATAAGAGAGCTTCTAAGCGGACAACAGTAGCCGCTTAGCCGTGAGTCTGCGAAGCTTTCTTACGACCCTCAGAAAGGCTCTTAGCCGCTCCTGAGTCGGGGCGCCTTAATCCTTCGTTTTGGTTGCGTTACAGCGGGCCTTGACAGCGCAGGGAGCGGGTTACAAGTCGCCTTGACGGATCTGGACTAGTTGGCCAATAAATGCAGGACGCAACGGCGCGGAGAGGCGGATAGTGAACCTAAACGCTCGCCTGGGATGTCCCAGTCTTCTCGGCGTGACGAGGCGCTTCCGATGGCATAGCAAGGGACTTGAGGCGGCGCTCCGTCTTCATCAAGTACATGCGATGATCGGCCACGGAGAGCAAGCTCGTACAGTCCCGGCCATCGTGGGGAAAACAGGCTACGCCGACGCTCACGCCGACACGCAGTTGACCCAGCCGATGGTGCATGAGTTCGGGATCGTAAGCTTCCACGACGGTCTGAAGCGAGAGCGCGACGTGCTCCGCTCGCGACTGGTCTGCGTTGCCGAGGACGACCACAAACTCGTCGCCGCCGTAGCGGGCAACAATGCCGCCAGAACCCACAACGTCGGTGAAGAGCTTGGCGACGTCCTGGAGAACGATATTTCCCTTTGCGTGCCCGAAATCGTCATTGATCGGTTTGAAGCTATCCAGGTCCATACAGAGCATCGCAAACGGCTGCTGCCCTGAACCGGTTAGCGATTTGATGCCGGTTAGTTCGTCGACGTGCCCGGTTAGGAATCGCAGATTGTAAACGCCGGTCAGAGGGTCCGTGAGGGAGTCACCCCGGGTTCGATCGAACAAGATGCCGTTGAACAATGCCGAGGCGGCACGTTCGGCGATAAGCTCTAAAAGCTCGCGGTCGTATTCGGTAAAGGCGGACTCGGCGGGATGGTAAAGATTGATCGTACCAACCGGTTTACCTTCGGCGATTACGGGCACGATAAGGGCCGTTTTTGGCTGGCTCCACTGGCCGGCCGCGCCGTGAATCAGCGTTAAATCCGTGGGGTCGAACGGTCCCGAGTAGGTCGCGTTGTTCGCGATGACGTGCCGTGAAATGCTGTTGTCCCCGGCCGCGCTCGCGTTCATAAACAACTCGCGGCTAAAGCCGAACGCGGAGTCGGCAGTCAAGCTTTGCGAGTCCGGTTCCCACTGGAAGAACACGCAGGTTGCGCCAGGATAGATCTCTTCAACCTTACGCACAACGAGTTCTGCCGTGTGCTTGATCCCGAGGCTGCCGCTGAGGGACTGCGCTACTTCATAGAGAGCCCAGAGTTCCGTAGAGGCCCGTGAAATGTGCTTGGCGGCGGCAGCGGCTTTGCTGTCCTGGGCCACCGGCAACACCGAAACTTGAACGAGCGGACCAATTCCCTGCTCCGCCATCTCGTTTACAACGCCGTCGATCACGCGCAGAAAGGCCTCAGTTACGTCGGGAGAGAAGTAAGTGCCCGTATCCCGTTTAATGAGATCGACGGCGCGTTCGTGGGTCCATGCTCGGCGATATGCACGCGTGGAAGTCACCGCGTCGTAGACGTCGGCGACGGCCATGATTCGTGCGGTCACGGGAATCTCTTCACCCTTAAGCCCGTCCGGATAGCCCGTTCCGTCCCACCGTTCGTGGTGATGGCGTACAACCGGAATAACCGGCCAAGGGAACTCAACCGGATCTAAAATTGCGGCCCCAATCTCGGGATGCTTCTTGACCTTGTCGTACTCTTCCGGGGTGAGCGGACCCTGCTTTAGGAGGACGTATTCAGGGACACCCAACTTACCGACATCGTGCAACAAAGCTCCGGTTCTAACGGCTTCGAATTCATCGCCTTCGAGCCCCATTTCCTCGGCGATCGCCACCGCGTAGCGCTGAACGCGCAGGATGTGTTGGTGGGTGTACTGATCTTTAGCGTCGATCGCGAGGGCAAGGCTCTTGATCGTGGCGATATACAGATCAGAAAGCT
>Ga0206808_1169_pt1 | contig 14067 bp, 15 predicted proteins | sample Alteio_BWOrgCont_58_FD_152899 | JGI IMG/M metagenome (GOLD analysis project Ga0206808, IMG submission 152899) | Enriched cells from forest soil in Barre Woods Harvard Forest LTER site, Petersham, Massachusetts, United States -... | ecosystem: Environmental > Terrestrial > Soil > Temperate forest >...
GTATCTGGCCAGGCTGGGTACGAGAGGCGAACTTGCGGTGATGGAACCACGGCTCGTGTACTCTTTGCTTTCAGATGCTACCGGGGAGGCTATTGCCTCCCGCGATGAAGCCGACCAGGCATACGAGAATGGAAATCATAACTTGGCATGCACGTTATACCTTGAAGCAGCAATGCTTGCTTGGAATATATCCGACCCCAGCCTTGAAGCAAAGGCGTACGTCGGGCTTGCCAAAGCTGGCGGCGAGGTGCCAATAGACCGTTTGCAATTCCGTGCATTGATAAAGTCGGTGCAAGGTGCCGTACACGAACGGCTTGCAAGTTCAGCTGAAGTCTCGATCTACGGAGTTCCTGACGAAGCGGCCCGGTCGAATGACTTAGAGCGATCCCATATGTAATGGTTTGTTGCGACGAGGCGTAAATAAAAATTGGACAGTTGGCTGCTTGATATAAATTGGGCGTTAGGCTCTGATGCCTTACTTACGTGGCCCACCCTTTCTCCCGGAATATTTTGGGTGAGAGTCTCTGTCGGCCTGTGACCTACCTTATGGGTCGACAACCCCTTGGTGGCCGTTTAGCAACCTGGATTCTTGGCTGAAATTGGCCTAGCAGGTTGCGGTTCTTGGTCTTGTAGGGGTCAAGTAACCGGCAGGTGATATGGTCTGCCCCCAATAAAGTGAGCGATCTAAAACTAGAGAGTTCCGTTTAAAATCGAGGAGTCAAGAAATGAAGAGATCGAAGTTCAGTGAGGCGCAGGTGGTGGAAATCCTGGGCGAGGTGGAATCGGGCAAAGCAGTCCGTGAGGTGTGCAAGTCTCACGGACTGAGCGAGGCCACGTTTTACACATAGAAGCGCAGGTATGCCGGGATGGAAACGGACGACGTGAAGCGTCTGCGAGACCTTGAGGCAGAGAATGCCGCTTTGAAGCGGATTGTTGCGGATCGGGCGCTCGTCATCGACCAGGGCGAGCAAGTTGCTACGAAAAAAGTGGATTTCGGCCCCCGACCGACGGACGGGGGCCACATTCCAAATGGGAGAAGGATTATCCGAAAGACGCGCCTGCAAGGAGATGGGAATCTCTCGTCGGGGTCGTAAATTGACGCCGGCGCCTGATAAAGTTGGTGAGCTGCGCGAGAAGTTGAGATCGGTGTGCAGACCGAACATGGGCTATCGAATGGCGCACGCCACCGTGAAAGCAGACTTCGCTCCGCTGAACGTTAAACGCGTGCATCGACCTGGAAGGAAGAGAAGCTCGGCCGAATGAAGCGGTATCGCAAGGACCGAACCGGCGAAACGGTCCCGCTCGCGGCAAAACGACCGAATCACGTCTGGTGCATGGATTTGGTATTCGACAACTGCCTCAACGGCACGAACCTTAAGATCCTTGCCATCAAGGACGAGTTCACGAAGGAATGCGTGGCGCTAGAAGTCGGTACGTCGTTTCGCACGATGCGAGTGCAGCGGGTACTCGCAGATTGCATCGCAAAGTTCGGCGCACCGGCGCATCTTCGATCCGACAACGGAAGGGAATTCGTCTCGCGATCGCTTACCTTGTTCCTAAGCCAATCGGGCATCAACACGTTGTTCATCAAACCCGGATCGCCGTGACAAAACAGCTTCATCGAAAGCTTCAACTCGCGGCTTCAGTCCGGCTGCCTCGACGTAGAAGTATTCTACAACCTAGCCGACGCCTAACTCAAGCTAACGGTGTACCAAAGATTCTACAACGAGGAGCGGCCTCACTCAAGTATTAAATATAAGACCCCAGCCGCTTTCCGCGCGCATTTTCTGACCTCCGATCGGGCTACGCCCTCTCTCCAGACAGAAAAGGTGCCAATATCGCCGTCAGGTCTCTAGGTTTGAGTGGACTACCCCAGGGGGCAGGCCATAGGGCACTCGCGTAGGTGGCTTTTCCGCTGCACCCTTTCGCCGAACAGCACAGAATCGTCGACCGGGCCAACGAACTGATGAATCTAGCCAATGACCTCGAAAATCAACTCGCTGCCTGCAGTGCCGCCGCCGTCCACCTTCTATCGGTCCTTGTCGCCGGACTCGGCGGAGCAGATATCGATTGCCATCACTCATGACCGCATCGAGAGCCGTTGGCACGCGGCCATGAGCGGACCCGGTTCGACTTGAGAACCACCCATAATTTGGGCCGAGCACATCAGCGAAGTCATTTTTGGCAAACTCCTTACCGTCCGCACTTCGCCATACGCAGAAAAGCGAGCGTCAATTACCGGTATCGGCCATAGCTGCACGATGCTCTGTTATTTCCACGAAGTATCCATCTGGATCTTGCACCCGCAGCATACGGATTCCCAACCTTTGCGTCGTATTCACGCTGGTTTTCGAATTCGACTTTACACTTCGGACAATCTGCTCGAATTGATGAGTCTCAAAGCAGATTGTTACATCTCGGGCACCTTCTGGCTCCGTAGTACTTCTGCTAAAAGCCAGACAACCATTAACCAGAATTCCCTGTTCGTTTTTCCTCGAAACAGGAAGACCGAGAAGCTCTCCATAGAACCATGCAGATTGTGCAACATCTCTCACCGCAAATCTGATCGCAACGCGAGGGGGCAGGAGACTAGTATTACCATGGGTTTGCATCTCACCGCTTCTCACCTGTTTGCGACCAAGATGCGTGACAAATATGCCTTGGTTATCTTCCGTTCGGAGACCAATAAGGGTGCCAACGTGCTTCTCACCCTTAGCGCCGACATTGTAGCTCGCAACAATACTCGCTGTTCGCCTGTCGGGAAGAGTAAAAGTGTCTCCGATCATAGCTGAACTTACCAGTCTCCTGAATTCGGCAACATTACACGATAGGGCAGGCGGAACCTCGCGCGTGACGTGGGCTAGAAGATACGCATCAGAAAGTCCTTCAATGTAACCAGCGTCCTGCACCACATTGCCTAACTCGCCCATCCATTGTTTTCCGTGGAATACTGCGAGCAAACCGGCCGCCATACTTGCAATCGTATCCGTGTCAAGATCCTTGTCAAAAGCCGAAACAAGCAAGGCTCTCATAGGATCTTGCGCATACCTCGTGGCCAGATATACGGCGCATAGCGACGATACAATCCCGGAACCACCCGCATCTCCGTAGCCCCCAAGATCCTCGATGACGCGACGATCTATACTTGCGGCACCTCGTTTAACCGCCCTTGACACCCTCCCAAGACCATCCATTGCCTCTGAAGCTGCGCTACTCCAAGCTTCGCGAAAGTCGTCGCTGATTCCGATAGCCCAATCTGGCCAAGTCGCAGAAACGTCCGGCAGTGCGGCCCAATCAGTAAAGTCGTGAAGCAACTGGTCGACAAGTTCACCGTAGGCCAGAGAAGCTTCACACTGAAAGTAAATTCTGCATGCATATCCGTACATTAGGGCGCCAATAAGCGCCCGCGGATGTCCATGGGTACATATTCCATTGCTGACAATACTGCTCGCTGCTCGCCCGGGCGGCTGGTTTGAAAATAGTAGTGCGATCGGCAGTATCCGCATGGCGACTCCATTTCCACCGGCTTGCGAATACGACTTGCGCTTGACAGCCTCCGTTTCGTTCCAGGGCCTTGATCCTGCAGACCAGGCAACAGCCGCGCGAAGCGTAGCGCCCCCACCTCCCCGTGCGTAGAGCAGCCACGCGGGCAACTCCAACTGCGCAAATGCGTGAGAGGAGTTTTCTCCGAATCGGAGCGATCTTGCCGTTGCGAGAAGAAGTTGTGTGTCGTCGCTGTACTCACCGGATTTGATTGGCTCCCTTACCGCTTCGAACCTACTTCCAGTCCATCTTTCCCAGTCTTGAAAGGCCGGGCGGGGGACGGGGTTAGCTGGCTTGCGACCGGCTCGCTGAGCCCGCGGTTCTTGTGGCCAGCCCAACGCATCACCTACCGCCGCGGCAAGTAGGCCGGCTTTTGCTCTCGATACGTGGGCTGGGTCGAACGAAGTCAAGGGCTCTCCGGCACGTAATCTAACTCTGACGGCGGAATGCCGTTGGCCAGAGCGTAAGTGAGTTTAGCCTGTTCAAACAGATCTGGCGCGACGACGAAACTGGGTGAGGAAGTCCCCTGGAGTCGCAACCGCTCAATATTTGTCGCTGCCTGATCTTCGCTGCTCACTATGGCGCATAAAATTTGCGAAAATGGTACGCTCGAAGGCACCAAGACTTCCGCTTGTTCATCGGTCGGGCAGGACGCCAACCTATGAGATTTACGAACGAATATATTCCCCCCAGCACCGCTCACCGATGAAGAAAACATCGAGTCGAAACCGGCCTCGCCGCCGACGATGAACTTCCCCAGGCCGGCGGCGGCATTTCTAGGGCAGAAGAGCGTGTCGTCTTGACACAACAGCATGGGATCCAAGCCGAGTATCACCCATTCCTTGAAGATGGGGTCTGCATCCCGCACCTTCTTGAAAAAGTGAAGGTTTGGGTACTGGATTGAGCAGCAGATATGCTCTGGGTGGCCGTCGAGTCGCTTAAGATCGTTTGGATTGAAAGCAAGTCGCTCGTCTTGCTGTAAACGGCTGGACGCTACGAGACCACAGCCGTCCCTCGCAATATGCAGAAGGTTTCGCACGGACGTGAAGTGACAAAGTCTCGTTATTCCGCGCTCAAGCACCCGCGCATGGATAGCGTTGTTCATGATCTTTAGCCACTCTGATATAGATCTGGTACGTTGGGTAGAAGAGCGCTAGCCGTGCCTGTAAATGTGATTACGAGTTCTGTTCTGGCGCGAGTGATACCCACGTAAAGGAGTCGTCCGTCGCGCTCGGCGGCGTCCTCGGAGCCATACGTTTCAACGTTCGCGGGGGCTGGCAATTCAGTTTCGGAACAAAACGGAAGGATCACGCTATCAAACTCAAGTCCTTTAGCCGCGAAAATGGTTCCAACAAAAAGGCCGTTCCCAGACTGCCACGCCATGTCCTTATTCAAACGAATTATGCCGCCAGGATTTCCAAGGGCTCTAATCACTTCACCTTCCCCTTTGTGGGTCATTACCAGGACCCCGACGCTTCGCGCCCGAGCCGTTTCCTTTGCCAACTCGGAGACAAAGGCAAGTTCATCAGATCTGGTAGCAAATCCGACTAGGGATGGAAGCGGACCGGCGGCGGCTTGCAGGGTTGGCATGACGATATCCGCCTTACTGCTGCCGTAAAAGGGCATCTGACTTACAGCTATAGCCAGGGCTGCAATTTGCTTAGAATTTCGATAATTATCTTCGAAGCGCCATATGCCAACGTTCGTAAATCCTGCCGCCTTCCAGGGCGTGCCGCTACCGTAAATTTGCTGGGCCGCGTCTCCAAAAAAAGTCAGCGAACCGTTTGCCGGCATTAGGGCCGCCAACGACCGCAGCATCTGCAGCGAAAAGTCTTGACCTTCGTCAATCACGATGTGCGAATACCGACGCGTCGCCGAATCAGCCTCCAATTCGGTCAAAACCGTTGTGCCTATATCGTCCCAATCGTAGCTGAATCCTGCGTTGGTCCGCTCCACCAGATAGTGCTCGAAGAGAGCGAACATGGCAGGGCGCTGGGATCGCGCGAGTCTTGTACTTCCCCTCCCAGTCCGACGCGCTTCCACGTAACCCTGCTCCGAGTCGATTCCGTTACCGCTTATCCACGCAATTTCGTCTGACAAAATCTCAAAGGCCCGTCTGAAAAGCGCTTCGGCCGGAAATGACAAACGGCACGATATAATCGCCTTCTCAAGGGCGCGCGTCCGGTTCAGTGGCGGGCAAATGCAGCCCTGAGTCATTTTTCCGCGAACATTTAAATATCCTCGCGCAAATTTGTGGTACGTCTCAATGGTGACATTCGATAGCTCTGGTTCCTTGGCCTCCTCCTTGAGGTACCTCAAGTAGTGGACCAAGGCTCCATTGAACGTAAGGAGAAGAGTAGGCCCTCCACCGCTGTGCCGCTTGCTTGCCAAGAAAGCGCTGCGTAAAATCGCCAGGGTAGACTTTCCACCGCCAGCAGTTCCCAAAACTACGATATGCCCTTTGGCGGCCAACGCGAGAACTTCAGCCTGGCGTCCTTTCGGTGTTGGAAGTGGCATACCTGATCCGAACGAAATTGTATTCGAAAGGTGTGCCTGAGCGCAATGCGTCTTCAATGCTAACTCATATTTGACTCACTTAAAACAGGAGCCAGTTGATGGCAGTCTCTTGGCGCATCGACCTCCATAAGACTCAATGTCACCAGACACATCAAACTAGCGATGGTGCCCAGCTCAGATCACGTGAGGCGCAAATAGGCCATTTACGCCTCAAATATGAGGCGTAAAGCTGACATCATTACCTCAATGAGCCCGACGTATGCCCACCTGACGCCTGAATGGCCCAGTTACCGGTGGGTCTGGGAAGCGATTAACCAACCTCTTGCCGAGATGCACTTTCGCCGCGGCCAGCTTGTGATGGCAATGGCTTCGCTCGGTTTCGACGTCCGTCAAGCAGTGCTCCAGGTGCTCGTACAGGATGTCACTAAGTCCGGTGAGATTGAGGGTGAGCACCTCAACCCGCAGCAGGTGCGTTCCTCCCGCGCCCAGCGGCCCGGTATGGACTTCGTCGGACTCCCCACTCCCGAGCGGAACGTCGATGGTGTAGTCAAAATGATGCTTGACGCCACTCAACGGTTCGAAGCCCCTCTCGACGACGAGCGCATCTTCGGCTGGCACGCGGCTCTCTTTCCCACCGGCAGAAGCGGGATGAGCAAGGCTACGCTCGGAGAGTATCGAAAAGGCGAGATGCAGATCGTCAGCGGTCCCATTGGCAAGGAAAGGGTTCACTTCGAAGCTCCCTCATCAGACCGCGTGCCCGGTGAGATTGCTCGCTTCTTATACTGGTTCGAGACGATCCACCCGATCGATGACGGCAACGGTTGGATCGGCCGAGCGATCATGGATAAGGCGCTCGCTCAAGCCGATGGCACGAATCAACGGTTCTACTCGATGACCGCCCAGATTCATGCGGACAAGCTCGCCTACTACGCAATTCTCGAAAGGAGCCAGCACGGAGGACTCGACTCCACCGAGTGGCTGCTCTGGTTCTTCGCGAAACTAGACCTGGCCCTCGTCTCTGCCGAGGGCGTCCTGAATCTCGTCCACCGCAAGACAGCGTTCTGGGATAACTTCCGCGAAGGAATCAACGAGCGACAGGCCAAGATCATCAACATGCTGTTCGCAGGGTTCGACGGCAAACTCAAGACGGAGAGGTACGCCAAGATCGCCAAGTGTTCGGACGCGACCGCTCAGCGCGACCTAAGTGATCTCGTAACCAAAGGCGCCCTGATCGTGGACCCCGCCACCACGGGCCGAGGCACCGCTTACATCCTCGCCCCTGAGTTCTAATCGACGCAAACCGCATTAGTCCCGTCCTCTCGCGACGTTTCCACCGCGTCGCGGGCATGAACAAGGGCGAGGATAGCGGATTCCTTTTCATAGGCCGCCTTGAATTCCGGAGACGCCGCACACTGCTCCTGTGCGTACTTCTCAATCCATGTCATTCGTGTCTCGTCCGTTGTTCCTCCTGAATTGTCAGATTCCATCGCAAGCCGTTCCGAACGACTATCGCAAGTCAACTTGGATCGCCTATCGCAAGTCAATTCGTCCAATTGTTGGGAGCCACGACACACAAAATCACCCAAACAATCTGCGACTCTCCGCACATCCCTCGGTTCAAGGCACCCGAACCGCCGAAATCTCCCGCCACCGGTCGGCCGAGTAAAGCCGCGCCGACTCCGGCTTCTCCGCCGGCGTCCAAACCACCACATAACCCCCCGACCGGGCGACCCCGTAGTCTGGCAACAGCCGCAACTCCGAACCCGTATCGGCATTCACCAACCGCAAAGAATCCGATGTCCGCGCCACCACTACCGCCGGCCGTAAAGAATCCAAAAACCGAGCCGCCCCACGAGACTCAAACACCAACCGGCGAAAACCCGAAACCAAATCGACCCGCCCCGCCAAAACCGTCCCGTACGAAGTCCGCTCCACAAACGCCCCCGTCCGGTGGCTCGTCGGTAAATAAGTCCGCAACGAAGCCCCCATCTGCCGGAACGAAAACGTATGCGAAGCCAAGTCGTACCGACTCAACCCCCACCGAGAACCATCCCGCGCCACGATCCCGAGGCCGCCGTCCAACACCGCCAACCGGTCGTCGACCGGCCGAAAAGCAATAGACAGCCCCGAAAACCTACCCAAAACCTCCGGCCAAGTCCCCGCGCCGTCCAAGCCGACCTTCACCAGCGCCTCCGTCCAAGGCGTCCCGTCGCTCCCGCTCCACCGGACGAGAAAATACACGTCTGTCCCCACCCGCACCGCGCCCGCCAAAGAAGAAGCCGCCCGCTTCCGCTTATGCTCGCTGATCAACTGAACCGTTCGCGCCAACTCGTCGTGCGAAAAGAACCGGTCGGAAACGGGGAAGTCCTCCAGCCGCATGCTCCGCGACGTGCGCCCATGCCGGATCGTCAACCCCCGCGCGTCCCAAACCGCATAGTTCTCGTTCCGCCGAAACGCGACCACGTGCCGCTCCGGGGAAGCCGTCCCAGGAGTGGAAAGTGGCACAAACTGCTGCGTCTTACCCGTCCGAATGACGAATCCCTGGTGGTAGTATTCCAGTGTAGTTTCGTCTACCTTCCCCTGCCTCGCCACCGGAACAAAAGACGACCCTAAGCCCAATGTCAACAATGCAAAGGGCCGGATCAGGGGCGCGACGAAATACATGGCATCATCCTACCGAGAGGAATACGCGTGCGCTGCTCCGATTGTCCCCGTTTTGATCTCGACACCGAGAAGTGCCGGGACGGCAAAGTCAATCCCACCGGCTGGGAGACTGCCGTCCAAGTCGCCCAGGTGCTCGGCCTAAGGTCGATCTGCACCTTCAACGACCACCGAGAACGCCTTATCGCTTCTCGGAAGCCGATCGAATCTTATAAGAATCGAACGTAAGCTGGTCCTTAACGATCTTCCCATCCGAAATCGTAAAGCACTTCGCGCAAGTAAGCGTCCCCCACGCTTTCGTCTTCAAGTCGTACATCACCAGCGCCTTCTCCTCGTCCCCAAACGAGGCAATAATCTCCACCCCCGTCACCGACTCGGCGAGCTTCTCCAGCCCCTCGAAGTAAGGTCCCGCCCCCGTCGACTGCTGCATCGGTCCATCAAAAACTACTTCGTCCGCCACCAGCGACCGAGCCGTCCCCATATCCTTCCCCGTCCAAGCCCGAGTAAAAGAAAGCGCCACATCAAGCGGCCGCGTCAAGGTTTTCATAGTGCCTCTTTTGACCCGAAAGCACCTTCGCAAGTTCGCCTACGACCGCGCGCCTTCAGGCGTCGCGCCAGTTATCGAGCCAGAGCGGAAATCCAACATCGCCGACACGCTGAAAATGCTTCGTGTTGGCTGTGACCAGAGTCAAATTCTGGTTGACCGCGGTCGCTGCGATGAACGTATCCGGCACGCCAATCGTCATCCCGGCCAGGGCAAGTGCCGCGTGAATCTTGGAGGCGAGAGCGTAGATGGCACTATCAGGATAAATTACGTCGAGGCTAGGCAGAACCGTTGACAGAAACTCTTCGGCCTCGGGCAGCCGACTTTGGCGATGTAGGCCATTGAGGTACTCAAAAGCGGTGAACGCGCTGATCGTCAGTTTCGAATGATGGAGCTGATACTGAACAAGGTGGTAGATAGTGTTTTGTGCCCACAAAGCCTTGGCCTGTCTGGGTGCTTTGCCGACGTCGAAAAACGTGCTGGTATCTAGCAGGACCCTATCCACGCGGAGTGAACCCTTCGGCGCGGATCTCATTGGTGGCGGCTTGAATGCCGTCAAGCACCCCGTCCGGCAGTTTTTCTAGGAATGCAAAAATAGGGACATTCCGCCGAAGGGTTTCCAAGTCAGCCTCGGTGAACTTGCGGTTAGCCGCGTTGCGCTTCTTGGCCTTCAAAGCATCTCGAACCAACTGGACGACCGCTTCTGCGGAAGAGATGTGCTCGTCTTGCGCATATCGCTCAATATCTCGTTCGACGCTAGCGGGAAAATCAAAGCTCATGGGGCGGCCTCTTACATAGATAGTATGCAATCGGAAGTCAAGGCACCGGGGAAACCGAGCCCCTGACCGGCCGCCGACCCACCCAGAAACCCTCGCCCAAACCCCGAGCCTCACGTTGTATCCTCGAAAAACAAACTGATGTACATCCCGAACGCCTTCAAAATCGAGGACCCCGACCTGATCCGCGAGATCGCGCGCGCCAACGCGTTCGCGACCATGATCGCCACGATCGAAGGCGAGCCGTTCGCCACCCACCTCCCTTTCCTCCTCGGAGAAGAAAACGGACAAGACATCCTCTACGGCCACGTCGCCAAAGCCAACCCCCACGCGCGCCACCTGGAAACCAAAACCCTCGTCATCTTCGCCGGCCCCCACGGATACGTCTCCCCCTCCTGGTACGAAACAAGACCCAACGTCCCAACCTGGAACTACGTCTCCGTCCACGCCTACGGAACCCCCCAAATCATCGAAGACCAAACCGCAGGCGGCGACCACCTAAGAGAAATGGTCCAAAAGTTCGACCCAAACCTCAACGAAACCCACCCCGAAGCCACCAGCGAAGAAACCGTTCAAAGACTCCTTCCCGGCGTCATCGTCTTCCGGATGCCCGTCGACCGCTGGGAAGCCAAGGCCAAACTCAACCAAAACCGCAAGGAAGAAGACCGCCAAGCCGTCATCGCCCGCTACGAACGCTCCGACCTCCCCGACGAAAAGCAGATGGCCATCCTCATGCGCCAGCGGCAAAGGTAACCTGCCCACATGGCAACCCAAGAAGTGCAACGCCTTTGGAAACTGAGCCGCGTTGATACCGGATTGCTGGAAATTAGAAAACGAGCCGCCAGCCTCGACGTCGGCGCGAAAATCCAGGCCGAAATCACCGCACTCGAAAAGGAAGACGCCGAAACCGGCGCCGCCGCCCGAGCCCTCCACGCCGAGCAGCGCGACATTGAACTTAGGCAAAAAACGATCGAAGACAAGATCGCCAAGTTCAACAAAGACCTCTACAGCGGCAAAACCACCGGCGTCCGCGAAGTCGAAAACGTCGAAAAAGAGATCTCCGCCCTGAAGCGCCAACGCGACCGCGACGACGAGCGCCTCCTCGAACTCTTCGACCTCGTCCCCCCCCGCCCAGGCCCAAGCCAAGCAAATCGAAACCAAGCTCGCCGACGCCAAAACAAGGCTAACCGAGCGCAGAACAAAGGCCGCCCACGAGAAAGATCACCTCCAAAAGGAGTTCGCGCGCCTCACTGCCGCCCGCCCCGAACTCGCCAAAACGATCACCTCCGGCCTCCTCGCCCGCTACGACATGATCCGCCAAAAAGCCGACGGCATCGGCATGGTCGAGGTCAACGGAGGTTCTTGCGGTGGCTGCGGAACAAACCTGCCCGAGCGAGCGTTGCAGGCAATGAGGGAGGACAAGCTCGCCACATGCGAATCATGCCATCGACTGTTGTATTTCACGGAAGGCGTCATCTAAAACGGATCTTCCAGGTGGGAGCTCTAACCACCGCCTGCGCCCTATCTGCCTGCGCCAAATTCCCGCCCCCCGGCACCGCCAACGGCAATTTCACCCAGGTGACGTTCTCCTTGACCCTTTCGCGTCAGGTCAACATCAACTACACGTACATCGTCGCGATCACCGCCAGCCCGCTGGTAAACGCGCCCGGCCAAAGCGCCCCCGTGCCCGTCTTCGACCCCAGCAAAAACCCCAACGGTTTCGTCGCCGGCTCGCCCACCCACTACATCATCTTCAATGCCGCGAACGAGAACATCCAGCCCTTCCAGCTGTTCCGCTTCGCGCTCCAAACTGAGGTCCCCAACCCTCAAGATCCGACCAACACGGTCAACCTCGCCGTATCCGCCCCGTCCACCCGAGGCGTCATCACGAACTTCCAGCCCGTAAACGCCGGCACTAACTCGGACCCCGGCACCAGCAACACCCTCCAGTTCACCCTCTTTACGAACCTTCTGGGCGACACCGACGCACAAGCGCAGTTGCTCAAAACGCTCCAAGTCCAGTTCCTCACCATGAACACGACCCAAGCGACCTCGAGCCGCGTCATCGACTTCTTGGGCCAGCGAACCCAGCCCAACTTCCAAGTCGTCGACCTCCGGACCTCCAATCAGTACGGAAGCGCCCAACCCGGCGGCATCCAACCCACCGGAAACTGTCCCGACCCCGACGTCGCCATCACCAGCTGGGCGATCACCGTTACCCCCGCCGGCTAATTAGAACCAAAGAAAAGCATGCAAATCATGCTAAATCAACATGTGCCCCGAGTCTCGATCCTCCTGACCTGTTATCAGCACATGCGCTACCTGCCCGCCGCCCTCGAAGGCGTGCGGGCTCAAACCTTCCGCGACTTCGAAATCATTGCCATCGACGACGGCTCAACCGACGGCGCCCGCGAGTACCTCGCCAAGCAAGATGACGTCAAAGTCATAGAAAACCAAACCAACCTCGGCACCTACGAGACCCTAAACGTCGGCCTCCGCCAAGCCCGAGGCGAGTTCATCGCCGTCCTCAACGACGACGATCTCTGGGAGCCAAAAAAGCTAGAGCGCCAAGTCGCCCTCATGGACGCCCACCAAGAAGTCGGCCTCGTCCACACTGGCGGCCACTTCATCGATGGCGACGGCAACCGCACCGAAGGCAACCCCCTCGGCTTCGCCTTCCCCCGATTCGAAACCGGCGACATCCTCCTCGGCCTCGTCTACGAAAACAAAATCATCGCTAGCGCCGCCCTCGCCCGCCGAACCTGCTTCGACGACCTCGGCGGCTTCAACCGCGAATACTTCGGCTCCGGCGACTGGGAAATGTGGTTCCGCATCGCCGAGCACTGGCACGTCGGCTACGTCGACGAACCCCTCACGATGTACCGCGTCCACGGCGCCAACGCCTCCCACAAGCTCGAAAAAATCTGGCGCGACGACACCCGCCTCCGCGAGTGGATGGCCCCCCGCCTAGAAAACCTGGAAGATCGCTTCGGTCCCCCCGAAATCCGCCGTGCCCAAGCCTTCAACCAAGCCGCCCTCGGCACCGTCCGAACGCTGACCGGCAACCCCTCCAGTGGCCGCCAAGCCTACGCCCGCTCGATCCGCCTCAACCCCATCCGCCTCAAATCCTACGCGCGCTACCTCGCCACCTTCCTCCCCGCCGCGACCTTCAGGAAGCTCCTGTGACCCGCGTCTATCTCGACCACGCCGCCACCACGCCCCTTGCTCCCGAAGCAAAGATAGCCATAATCCCCTGGCTCGACGCCGGCAACCCCAGCTCCCTCCACGCCGAAGGCCGCCGGGCAAGGGAAGCGATCGACGTCGCCAGAGAAACGATATCGTCAGCTTTAGGCGCCCTCTTTGCCGAAATCGTCTTCACCTCCGGCGGTACCGAGGCCGCCAACCTCGCCATCCTCGGCTACGCCCTCGCCAACGAGGACCCCAAAAGAAACCGAATCATCCTCGGCGCCGCCGAGCACCACTGCGTCCTCCACACCCGCCCCCTCCTGGAGCGCCTCGGCTACCAAGTCACCCTTGCCCCCGTAGACCGAGAAGCCCGCACCGACCTCGACCAGCTCGCCCAAGAACTAAAACAAGACGTCCTCCTGGCCAGCATCATGCACGCCAACAACGAGTTCGGCACCATCAACCCCATCCCCGAAATCGCCGACCTCGCCCACGCCCAAGGCATCAAACTCCACGTCGACGCCGTCCAAACCTTCCTAAAACCCGACGCGACGCCCAACCAGGACAATCTCTGGCGCGCCGCCGACCTCCGCGCCGACCTCATCACCGTTTCCAGCCACAAGGTAAACGGCCCCAAAGCCGTCGGCGCGATCTACGCCCGCGCCGGAATCAAACTAAAACCCCTTGTCGGCGGCGGTGGCCAAGAAAGGGAAGTCCGCGGAGGCACCGAAAACGTCGCCGGCATCATCGGCTTCGCCGCCGCCGTCCGCGCCCAACTAGAGAACCCAAAGACGGTAGACCTAATCCTCCGCAACCACTTCCTAAACCAACTCAAGGAAC
>Ga0206808_1168_pt2 | contig 14059 bp, 12 predicted proteins | sample Alteio_BWOrgCont_58_FD_152899 | JGI IMG/M metagenome (GOLD analysis project Ga0206808, IMG submission 152899) | Enriched cells from forest soil in Barre Woods Harvard Forest LTER site, Petersham, Massachusetts, United States -... | ecosystem: Environmental > Terrestrial > Soil > Temperate forest >...
TTCATTACCTCGCAACCTGCCGAGTGCGAGGCCCTCCGCCCTTTGCATAGTCTCTGGATCGACATGCTGGTCTTGCGTCTTCTCACTGCCCCGACCGAAGAGCAGCGCCCTGTCTGGTTTGTGCTCGATGAGTTGGCCAGCCTGCAGAAGTTGCCGCAACTGCATACGGCCATCACGGAGAACCGCAAATCGCGTAATCCAATCGTGCTCGGATTTCAGGGCAAAGCACAATTGGAAGTCATCTACGGCCACCTCGCTGAGGTCATGCTTTCGCAACCGGCTACAAAGATTTTTCTGAAGACAACCGAACCAAATGCCGCCGAATGGGTGAGTCGCGCCATCGGAAAAGTGGAGATCGAACGGATGAAAGAGACGCACTTCGACGGCACCCGAAGCGGCAGAAACTTTTCCCTCGACAGGCAGACCGAGCCCCTGGTTCTCGACTCAGAGATTAGCGGTCTGGAGAATCTGCACGCCTACATGAAGCATGGCAACTACGTTGCACGGTTTTCGTTTCCAGTCCAGGAAGTTCCACCATCAAAGCCGAAATTCATCGAGAGGCTGAAGGATGATTTCATTGTGCGCGAGACCAGCAAGCCACAACCGGAGTCGCCCAAGCTGGATAGTTCGGCAACCAAAGGAACGAAGCCCTCCGTTGCACAAGATGCAAAGGTTGCCGTCGTGAGCAAACCAGCGAAGGAGGCCGTACCCAAGGGCCAGCAGAAATTCACATTTGGGCCAAGGATCTAAGCCATGCTGACCATCTCCAAACCACTTTCGGCGGGCCAGGCGCAGAACTACCACCGGAAAGAATTTACCGCCAAGGAACAGAACTATTGGTCGCAGCGTGGCGTCATCGCCGGCGAGTGGCAAGGCCAGCTGACAGGCAAGTTTGGCCTTGCCGGAGCGGTCACAGCGGAGGACTTTGAGAGGCTCAGCCAGGGCCAGCACCCGCTCAGCGGCGTCCTACGAATACAAAGATCCCGATGGCAAGACCGTCAAGACAATGGAGCATCGTGCCGGGTGGGACGCGACGTTTTCCGCACCCAAGTCTGTCTCGCTCACCGCTCTCGTGGGTGGCGATGACCGCGTTCGCGCGGCCCATCGAGACAGCGTGCAGGTCGCACTTGAGCAGTTGGAACACTACACGCAGGCACGCATCGGCGGGAACCATCCACCGGAAACCACAGCCAAGTTCATTGCGGCGAAGTTCGAGCATGACACGGCCCGCCCGGTCGATGGTTATGTTGCGCCGCAGCTTCATACCCATGCCGTCGTCTTCAATATCACCGAGCGCGAAAACGGCCAGGCTCGCGCAATCCAGCCGCAGAGCCTTTTCGCGTCGCAGCAATTTGCCACGGCGGTTTATCAATCGGAGTTGACTTACCGCCTTACCCAGCTTGGCTACGAGATCACCGTTGGCCGCAGCGGCGCTCCCGAAATCAAGGGGTATTCGCAGGAATATTTGGACGCATCGAGTCCTCGCAGCCAGCAGATTCGAGAATATCTGGACCGGACCGGCCGCACCGGCAAGGAGGCCGCCGAGATCGCCGCGCATTCGACGCGTGACCGCAAGGAGGTTCATTCACCCGCCGACGTCATGGCCGCGCATCGGAAGCTGGCGGCCGACTTCGGCTATCAGGCCGACGCTGTGGTTCATGCGGCGCGTGAGCGGCTTCAACATCAGGAGAAACCCGCCAACTCCTTCGACCGCGTACGGGAATCGTTGACTTTTTCCCGCGACAAGAACTTTGAGCGCGAAGCTGTCGTCGATGAGCGCGCGCTCATCCGTGACGGGCTCCGCCGCGGCATGGGCGAGGTGACTTACAGCCAGGTGCGCAGTAACCTGGACGCCCGTCTCGCCTCTGGAGAATTCCAGATCGTAGAGCGATCCCAGGGCACACCCGCCCGTCACTTTACTACCGCCAAGACGATTGAGGCAGAACAGGAGATCGTGCAACGAGTACGCGACGGATACAGCCAGAGCACGCCAGTTCTGTCCCGTTCAGAAGCGATCGGTTTTGCGGAACAGCATCCGCATCTCAACCGAGCCCAGCAGGGTGTGGTTGAAGATGTCCTGAGTTGCCATGACCGCATTCAGGGTATCCAGGGCTTTGCTGGAGCCGGGAAAACGACCGCGCTATCCGTCGTGCGCAATGCCGCCGAGTCACAAGGCTATTTGGTCGAAGGCTTCGCCCCGACCTCTCGCGCCGCTCGCCAGCTAGGCGAAGCCGGCATTGAGGCCGGTACTCTCCAAGGATTTCTTGCCCGTTCGCAAAACCCCGCTGCCACAGAACAGAAGCACTTCTATTTCGTCGATGAATCGAGCCTTGTCAGCACCAACCAGATGCGCGAATTCCTCGGGCGCCTCAATCCACAGGACCGCGTGCTCCTGATTGGGGACACGCGCCAGCATCAGGGCGTTGAAGCAGGCCGCCCATTCGAGCAATTGCAGGAGGCCGGAATGCGCACATCCAAGCTTGACGAAATTGTTCGGCAAAAAGATTCGGCCCTGAAGTCTGCCGTCGAAATGCTCGCTACGGGCAACGTCTCCGCTGCTCTCGAATCGCTTCAGCAGCAGGGCCGCGTGAGGGAGATTCCCGGCACGGAAGCGCGCATCCGTGCCATCGCCCAGAGCTACGTTGAATCTCCAGACAAAACGCTGATTGTTTCCCCAGATAATGCTTCTCGTCGCGAATTGAATGTCGCCGTGCGCGAGGAACTAAAGTCCAATGGAACGCTGGCAGCGGAAGACCACACCTTCCGCGTACTTGTTCAGCGCCAGGACATGACCGGCGCCGAACGCTCCTGGGCCAGCCACTATGAGATCAACGATGTCGTTCGCTATGCGCGCGGAAGCAAGGTCGCTGGAATCGAAGCTGGAGCCTATGGTTCGGTTATTGCCATCAACCCTGCGGCCAACCTGCTTACGGTCGAGCAATTGTCAGGGCAGCAGACTACATATGATCCGCGCCGCCTCGCCGGCGTCAGTGTCTACCGCGAGATTGGTCGGGAATTCGCCGAAGGCGATCGCATCCAGTTCACTGCGCCTGACAAGTCGCTTGGCGTTGCTAATCGGGATCTTGCGGTAATCGAAAAGATTGAACCCTATGGCCGCGTCACGGGCAGGCTCGAAAACAATCGTCAGATTGAATTCGACCCGAAAGAACATCGCCATTTTGATCATGGCTATGCCGTCACCAGCCACAGCGCCCAGGGGCTTACTGCCGAGCGCGTGCTGGTGAACGCCGACACCGGCGTTCACCCGGACCTGCTGAATTCTCGATTTGGGTACGTCTCAATTTCTCGCGCCAGCCACGAGGCTACGCTCTTCACGAACGACATCACCAAGCTCACTCCACAGCTCAGCACCGATGTCTCGAAAACATCAGCACTAGGAATCGATCAAGGAACATCACTCGCGCAGGGAATGGGAATCGGTTGACGCAACAACTCAACGCGTTGCAGATAATGTCTGGAAAACTACACGCCAAATCGTGACTTCGACGCCAACCGGCGCGTCCGCATTTTGGGGACCCTGGCCGACTCCGCTACTGACCAACTGCTCTGAGAACGTCCCGTCTGCCCCGGATTTCCGACAGATTAGGGCGGAAATAATGGCAAGCGAGAGCACATTAGGAGGGTTGGGGCCCACTTTTCGATCCGCTTAAAACCTTGACTTTTCTCTTTTTATTCGCCTATCCTATTCGTTCTCAGCACCGAGATGGTTCTACTGTTTCGATTCCAGTGGCGACTGTGTCTGTTTCGGAAGTAGGATTGCTCCAACCAACTGAGGAGCCAAATTCATGCTCACCAATGACATGCTGGCGATGATGGCAGTGCGTAGCGTCATCTTCCATGACGTTCCTAACCAAAGAGGGGATGGTGGGCCAACGGTCGTGCTCGCCACCGAAGTGACCCAGATCGACGGTCGACGGCGGAAACTTCTTCAAGATAAACTGAAAAGAGTCCTGGCTTCGCGCTATTCATTCGGGATCATGTTTGCAGCAGAGACGACCTCCCCTGTTCCGGACGCAATTCGCGAATTCACCACCGCAGGTCATGGGGCCTCCGCATTTGTGGATATGTCCCAAGGGCTTGCTCGTCATCTCCATCAGGTTCAACACGGGGCGGTCTCGCCCGGACTCCTTTGTGTTATCGATTTTGTGGCCGGTGGCCATCGCGGGCTTGTGCTCATGAAGCTTGAACGTGAAGAAGGGGCCCAATTGGAACTTCAACGCCAAGGGGGCCAAACGCATTTTGAGATGTCCGTTCTCGATAACTTGGTGTTGACAGACGGCACCCGGCTATTCAAGACTGCAGCATTTCTCAGGACGTCAGAAGAACGTGATGATTTCGAGATGGCAGCTTGCGACAACCAGCGGCGTACGACTGACACGATTGAGATGGCCCGGTTTTGGACTTCGTACCTGGGATGTGTCATCGAGGAAGAACCCAGAGTAACGACGGCAAAATTTTTCTCCGTGGCGATTGAATACATCAACACGTTTGTGACAGACCCAGGGCAAAAGACGGAACTCTACGAAAGCTTGCACTCAGAGCTGCATTCAAACGCCCCGGACATAACGCCTCGCAATTTTGTTCGGGATTATGTCCCAAATGATATTCAGGATCATTTTCGCGAGTACTTGCAAGAAAAGCACGTTTCCCTGAAGACATTCCCGAAAGACACGGAAAACATCAAGGGCGCCTTAAAGCGATTGACTTACGTGAGCAAAGAAGGCGTTCGAGTTGTCGCGCCCGAGGGCAAAGAGGGCCTAATCGAGGTCGGAGAAGAAAACATTCGAGTGAATGACAGACTGCTCAGGGTGGGCCAGGGGTGACAGTCGCGGAGATTGAAGAGGCTAGAAAGCGATGGATTGCGGAGCGCCCGTCCTTCGTGAGCTTCAGCGAGAGGGTTGAAAATGATCTCAAGGCGATTGTCCGCGCGCAAGGAATCTCCGCAGAAGTCAGCGCGAGGGCCAAGGAAGTGCACAGCCTGGTCAAAAAGCTCTTGGCCAAAACGAAGCACACCTATGATTCCCTTCCTGATAAGGTTGGGGTGCGAATAGTTGTACGGTATCGCGCGGACCTACCGATTCTTCTGACTGCAATCGGGGATGCTTTCGCTTTTAAGGCCCCACAAGACAAGTCCACTAAGCTTGGCAATGATCGTGTCGGATACCTGAGCGTTCACGTCGACAAGCTTCGGTACAGGGGGTCGGCAGCGAAAGATTTTCCGCCGAGGCGCTTTTTCGCTGAGTTGCAACTCCGAACCCTCGCCCAGCATCTCTGGGCAGAGGTTTCTCACGACGCGTTCTACAAAAACGACGAACTGATTCAAGCTCTCCCCAAGGATCTCCGCCGTAGGGTTAATTTGATGGCGGGGCTGGTTGAGGTAGCAGACCGGGAGATCGACAAGATGAACTCAGAATTGCCGAACATTCCGGGCGCTCATCTGTTCAAGGGTCTAGAGTCGTTGTACTATCGCCTCACGGCTGTGAAACCCAATATAAATCTGTCACTTGAAGTGATTGAGCTACTTCTTCCTTTGTATCGCGGGGAGAGCGAAGAGGAGATTATGCAGCGACATATATCTCCGACATTTGCCGCTCATGAAGCGGCACTTCGACACGTCTATTCTGATCCAGACGGTGATTATAGCGACGCGAGCGCGTTTCTTTTTCAGCCTGAGGCCCTGTTGCTGTACGATCGGCTTGAAAATGATCCGGACGGCACGCTGGCGGTATGGAACAGCAAATTTCCTCCCAAAGAATTGGAGCGGGTTGCCATCGCGTTCGGCCTATCGCTGGATTGACATGACTCCAATCCCTTGAGGTGGAATACGCGTCCTCAAGCGAGTGGCGTAAGGTGACTCTAAAAGCTCCCCATGCTCGCGGGTTCCAAGTTCATCCCATTTCATATTCAAAAAGATGCGTTAATCGAAGCTTTTTGAGTGCAATATGGGAATGGCGGAGCTCGATCAATATCTCGATGCTCAACTCGTTCGCGGGCGCGCTTACTTCACCCGTAAAGAGGCGCTGGCCGAGTTGCGCCTGTCTCCTCTCGCACTGAAGGCAGCTGTTGCCCGGATGGCCAGAAGGCAGCGGGTGGCCAATCTGCGCCACGGCTTTTAGCTGATCCTGCGCCCGGAAGACCGGGTTGCTGGCGCCCCGGACCCGGCTCGTTGGATCGACCAGCTAATGAAGCATCAGGGAATCGACTACCGTGTCTCGCTGCTATGTGCGGCGGCCTTTCATGGCTCTTCGCACCAGATGGCCATGACCTTCCAGGTCATCGTTCCAAAGCAGCTTCATGACTTCGAAATCGGCCGTCACCGGCTCCCGTTTGTCTATCAGGCCCCGGCAGCTTTCGCTCAGGTCAACCAACCGCAATGGCTCGGAAGCATGAAAAGCGACGCCGGCTTTGCTCAAGTGGCCGACTCGAGCTGACCCTGCTCGATTGCGCCCGCTACTTCCACAAATCAGCATGCATCAACGGACTCGCCCAGATCGTTAAGGACATCGGAGAGTGGGGCGACGCCCATAAGCTCGCCGAGGCAGCTGTGGTTTACGAAAATGCCTCCGTTCGCCGCCTTGGATACTTGCTCGATCAGGCCGGATGCGAATCACAAGCCAGAGCGCTTGAGCCCTTCGTCACGATGGCCAAGACTTCGCCACTCCTCGACCCTTCCATCAAACCGCTGATTTCTTCAATCTCTGAGGATGCCCCGCGCGTCGCCAAGTGGAAACTCATCATCAACGAACCAGTTGAGGCCGACTCTTGATCAGTAACGTCATTTGTCCCCACGTGGAGGCGCTATGCCTCGCAAACCATCGAAGATTTCAGCAGCCTCAATCCATGCGCGGCTGCTTGCCATCGCGTGAAGGGAGGAAAATGTCTATCAATGAAACCTACAAAGACACGAGGCTACAATGGTAATAAATAGGAATAGAGCCGCTAGCATTCCCAATCTTCGTGACGCACCGGCAACTGATTCAGACGATCTCGCCGTAACCGCCAGTTGGGCATGAACCTCTCCATCAACGCGATAAAGCGGGCATTGTGCGTTGGCTCCAACAAGTGCACCATCTCATGCACCACGACATATTCAAGGCACTCATTCGGCTTTTTTGCCAATTCTGTGTTGAGGCGAATCGTCCCAGCGCGATGATTGCAACTTCCCCACTTGGTCTTCATCTGCTGCACATAGAACTCCTCTACTGTCACGCCCAAAACCAGTGACCACCTCGCAATCACAGAGGGAACGGCCGCTTTTAACTGACCTCGATACCACCGGGCGACAATGTCCTGCTTCTTCTCTTCGGTTGTTTTCGGCGGAACGCGCAGTAGTAGCTTGCTATGCTGGACTTCAATCGTCGAGGACGAGTTGCCCTCAATCACACGCAGCAGATAGCGCTTTCCCCAAAGGTAATGGCTTTCCAAATCCAGGTATTCACGAGGCGTCTCGCGGTCCTGCCCCACAATCTTTCTCTGCTGTTGCTTTATCCAACCGAGCTTCGAAATCGCAAATACACGAACAGAATTAAGGCTCATTCGAATGGGGGCTGAAATGCGCACATGCCCGGCTGGCGGATAGACGCTTAGGTGGACGTTCTTGATGTTCTTGAACGTTACGTCTACAGCAATCTCGCCCAGTTCCAGCCTCTCTGCCACTAGTATTCTCCCTGCGCTTTTACGATGAGGAAGATGCGCTCCACCTCGTCAGCATCTTGTACAACACCATAAATCGCCGCCTTGATGACCTGTTCGCGAGCTTGCACTCCGCGCCAACCATCAGGCCGTACATGCTTCACACACTCGTCAATCTTCAATGCCAGATCTTCATTCTGGCCCAGGTTATTCCACAAAGCGCGCTTACCAGGAGTATTCAGCTCCTCCGGCGTTTCCTCAGCAACTCCCGCCTCCACTTTCGCAGCCAATGCAGCTATGCGCTTCAAATACTCCTCGTACTCGATGGCCTTGGCTTTGCGGGCTGCGATAATCTCGTCGAGCAAAGCCGACATCTTCTCGTAGAATGCCGGATCGTTTAGATTCTCTTTGATGATCTTCCTGCGGACGTTGTTCTCAATGACTTCGGAGATAGCATTTTTGTCACCCTTCAAGCCGCCAAGTTGCGTGGAAATGGCATTGGCAATTCCCGTCTTGACTATCAACTCCAGTAGCCCCATATTGTCGAAGAAGGAGATCTTCCTCGGCTCATCGGCTTCAATATAGGTGTCGATCAGATGCCGCATATCGGCCTCATACGGCTTGAGGTCAAGTGTTTCACCGCTGGCCTTGCGAACGATCTCACGAACATCCAGATAATAGTCAATCTGCTTTTTGATGCGAGCGATGTCGCCAAAGCTGTACCCGGCGCGGTCCAGTTCGTCGGAGATATTGGCGTACGCGCGGACCAGCGCAACACATCCTTTATAGAAAGCAACTCGCTGCGGCTCCCGCTCCTGAAGATCGGTTGGGATCTCTGTGTTCCCGCAAAAATAGTGAATGTGCTCCAGTTCGCCCTTCGGCGGTTCGACCGGCTCACACAGTAGAGTAAGCGCCTCAGTCGCGTTATCGAGCCGTTCCTTGCCCTTCGTCAAGCGATCCTGCATCAATACTTCCGGGTCAACTCCGCCGGCACTGTGATCCAATTCCGACGTGTACACGGCGATGGCTTTCTCGACCTTTTTGAACAGATCCTTGTAATCCACGATGTAGCCGAAATCCTTATCCTCACCATCCAATCGATTGGTGCGGCAGATGGCCTGAAACAGACCGTGATCCTGCATCGACTTGTCGATGTAGAGATACGTGCACGGTGGCACGTCGAAGCCGGTAAGCAGCTTATCCACCACGACCAGCAACTTCATGTTCGCTGGTTCCTTGGTAAACAGCTTCTTGGCTTGCTCTTCATAGGTCTCGGTTTTATTGGTGCCGGGAGTTGCTGCAACATTCTGCAACAGTTCCGTGTAGGTGTTGTAGATGAATTGCTTGTCGGTTTCGGTGTTGGCCCCGGTCTCCTCCAGCGTCACGTCTCTGGTCATGGGGTTGTAGGACGTGACTACCGCACACTTGTCCTTCAACGGCGTTTTTTGAAACAAGGTGTAATACTTGCATGCCTCATAAATGCTCGATGCAACCAGCAGCGCGTTGCCGCGATGACTGGACAGGCGCGGCTTCACACTGAAGTCGAAGACGATATCGCTCACCACCCGGTTCATCCGTGAAGCTGAACTGAGAACGTACTGCATCGTGCCCCATTGCTTTTTCAGTTCCTCTTTTTGCCAATCGTTCAGGCCCTTTGTCTTCGCTTCGAACCAGGCGTCAATCTTTCCAACGGAACCAAGCCGCTGGTCGATGTCGCGCGCCTCGTAGATCAGGTCGAGAACCACCTCGTCCGCCACGGCCTCGCTGAATTTATACGTATGAATGTAACCGCCGAAGACTTCTTGGCTGGTCGTCTTGTCCTTCTTCAGCAGCGGCGTGCCAGTAAAGCCGATGAACACCGCATTCGGCATCATCGCCTTCATCACGCGATGTAGCTTGCCGCTCTGTGTGCGGTGGCATTCATCCACAAAAACGAAGACCTCGCCCACGGTTTGACTGGGTTTGGCTTCAAGATCTTTGATGAAGGCGTCAAAATCATTCACGCCCTTGCGGCCAAACTTGTGCACCAGGCTGCATAGCAGGCGCGGCGTAGCCTGTCCAAGCTGTTGCATTAAATCGAGCCCGCTTGTGGTCCGTTTGATCGGCTCACCCATCTCGGTAAAGACCCGCTCAATCTGCTTGTCCAGTTCATCGCGGTCGGTGATGAGAGCCACGCGGGCGTTTGGATTATTCTCCAGAATCCACTTGGCCAGGAGCACCATGACAATGCTCTTGCCGCTCCCTTGCGTATGCCAGATGATGCCGCCCTTCTTCTGGCTCACATGCTTCTGCGCTTCCTTGATGCCGAAGTATTGATGAACGCGGGGCAGCTTTTTGACGCCGCCATCGAAGAGCACAAAGTCGTGCATCAGTTCGATCAGCCGGTCTTTACGGCACATTTTGAGAAGATACTTGTCCAGCTTGAAGTGGCTGTTGTCTTCCTCGTCCTCCTTCCAACGCAGGAAATACTTGTCTTCCGTCCCAATGGTTCCGTAGCGCAGGCCCTCGGAATCATTCCCGGCAAAGACGACCTGTACGGTCGAGAAGAACCAGGCATTGAACTCCGGTGTTTGATTGGAAAGGCTCTGGCGGATGCCGTCACCGATGCTGACGCGGCTATTCTTCAATTCGATTACGCCGATGGCGATACCGTTTACATAAAGGACCAGATCAGGCCGGCGCTCGTGATTTCCCTTGAGCGTCACCTCTTCGGCGATGGCGAAGTCGTTCTTGTCTGGCTGCTCCCAGTCAACCAGCTTCACGGTCTCTGTGGGCTTGGCGGGATCGGTCTTTACCTGCACGCCATAACGCAACAGTTTGTAGACAGCCTCGTTATTGGCATAGAGATTGCGGCTATAGTTGTCGGCCTCTGTACGCAGCTTGTAGAGAGCCGCGCGGATCTGCTCCGGCGTATACCCACGCTCTGCCAGCCAACCCGACAGGATTCCGTCCTCGACATTGCTGTTGCCGTCGCGGTCGGTCCAGTCGCCCAGATAGCGATAGCCCAACTCGCTCACAAACAGCTTGATCACGCGTTCTTGCGTCACATACTCCGGCTTGCCAACGTCGTTCATACCGGCTCCGCCGTCAGAATCTCGGTCTCCACATATTTCTTGAAATCTTCCGCTGATGTGAAACAACGGTAGCCACCCTGGCTGGCTATCGCAATCGTCTCTGCCTCTTCATTCAGCAGGACAGCGACTGGCTGGCTTAGTTCCGCCTGAATGCCAACCGGCCAGGCCAAATCAAATACAGCTTTTTGTTCTCCTGTACCCGAGTCAGCGAAGTCGAATGCAATGACTCCCTGCGGAAGTCCAAGACTTTTCATCCATTCATTCAGCGACCCAAGTTCCTCTTCTTCCTCGGCCGAAGATATTGCACCATACGTCTTTGGCGTTGGCGTAGCCAACTTCGCTGAGCCCTGCAGCCAACCGACGTCGCCATGGAGACGCTCCTCCATTCGTTTGTTGATCTCATTCGCCAGCAGTACCTTTCGAGCTTCGAGGAACTGGCCGAAGTTCTCTATCTTCCATAGCTTCTTGTCCTCGGGGATCCATTGCGAAGCCAGTGCGCCTGGATGCGCCTTTTCGATCTCTGGGAAGTACTCTTCCGGGAGGCGATCACTAATGTCCAGATTTGTATCTTTGGTGAGGAAACAGAAGTTGGCAAGCGCGTTAACCTCCGGGCGCTTGAAGTTCCTCTTGTAGAGCTGCGCTTTCGGAAAGATATGGTGCACTTCGAGGCTGCTCATCTTTCCGAGCAGGGAAGCTTTCAAAGGTAAGCCAGTGCCCCAGTCCTGAGCCTGGCCCATACGAGTAAGCATGTAGAGAACAGGATAAAAGCGTGCGCCGAGACTCCAGCCGGTGAAGTGCCCAGGCTCCACCCTCAGCCCTCCATGCCAAAGTCGCAGCTGCTCAAGCAGCTTGTCGAGCCCGCCATCGGGCCCTTCAAGGGCCGCCAGGTCTTGATCGATGAAAGATTCCGTAGAACCAGAAAATCGTCCCCACATCCCCGCCTGCGCGAACCAGAACAGGAGCTTGTCGCGCTCCTTTTCCCCCAGCGGTCCCGTCCGCTTATCGAGGTAGCGCACCATCACCGGGACCCCAAACCGGCCGAAGAACACCTGGTCGTGATCGAGCCCAAGCCGCCCTCCAATCAGGTTGAGGCATGTGTCGATCTGCTTGATCGCACGCTTGAGGCCGTCCTGGACCTCAGCGGCGCTCTTTCCATGAAGGAACTGGAACTTTGCCTCGCCAGTAAGGACTGTATTGACCGAACGCAAGAGCCAATCCAGACTGAAGGAGAAATCAAACTTATCCCACTCCTTGATCTTGGTCTTCATCGTTTCTCGGGCGTCAGGCCAACCTGCGCAGATCTTCGCTAGCGCCAAATCGCCTTTCGACAGCTTTGTTCCGCCGCTGTTCACCCGGTTGAAAATGTCGACTACGACATCTATTCCTTTGTCATCGCCGGTAATCTCTTCGATATGAAGGCCGACGTCCACAACACCCAGAATCCTGCTTAGACGAGACGAATAGGTTCCGATCTTCGCCGCCTCGGATGGGTCGGTCGCCATCTTTTTCACGTAGTCATCAATCGCGGCGTAGCCCTTCTTGTAGACCTGCGTCAAATCAACCCAGCACAGGTCATCCTGCATCTTTTGTTTTTGGTAAAACTCAAATTTCTCTGATTCCAGATGGAACATCAGGTCAGTAAACGTCGAGCTATTGCCGTCAAAGAACTTCGGAACTTTCCCGCGCATGACGCCGTAGAGGGACGTAATCCGTTGCTGGCCGTCGAGCAGGAGCTTGACCATGCCGGGCGCCAAGCTCCCGTCGCCGCGGTATTCTGCCTCATTCGAATCTGTGACCCAAACCAAAAGTCCGCCAATCGGATGCCGGCGGTAGAGGGAGTCAAAGAGTGCGCGAACCTGCTCGCGATTCCAAACATAACCACGCTGAAATTCGGGCAGCGCCATGTAACCGCTATCGATATGCGACAAAATGTCAGAGATTTTCATAACAATCGAATCCTTCCAGTAAGGAGTTCCTGCATCATACCCGTCTTCAATTGGCGGGCCTTCGTGAGCTTGGTTTCCAGCGTGGCGATTTCTGCGTCCATGTCAGAGAGGACGGCGGCGATGGCTGCCTGTTCGTCGATAGATGGGGGCAAGTCGATCGGAAGCAGCTTCACAAGCTTCGCGGTATGGCTTTGCTGCTTTGTGCCTTGGCAGTACTCGAACGCGAGTTCATTTCCGCGATAGACATAGTAGTGATACAGATATTCAGTCTTTAGATCGGGCTTCGGGTAGATTGCCATACAAGACTGATTTGTCGTTGCGGGGCTTCCGACAATTCCGCAGGAGCCTCTAGTTCCGGCGGCCTCTAACCCCGTGATTGCCATCAGAAACGTCCCGGAGGAATGAACCTTCAGATTGGTATTGTGAACAGCCTCTTCCGAAATGTGCTCGATAGTATCTTCGATGACGTTGAAGTTGAGTTCACCACTCGATATCCACTTCACCGTTCCCTTGTAGTATTCGGTGCGTCCTCGATAAGGGGTTGCACCGCTCGAACACGAAGCAATTACATCCCCCCATGGGCAGTTCCGCCACTTGCCACTGAACCCAGACAGACGCTTCTTGCCGGTGAGCAGTTCCTGCATTGCGCCTTGTTTGATGTGGCGCTTCTTGACGAGGAGTTGCTCCAGCGATTCGACCAGGACGTCCGCATCGCTCAGCGCCGCAGCAATTAGCTCTTGCTCGATAATTTCTGGACACGCGAGCTGGAAACGTCGGACGTCTGAACTTGTAATGTTAGGATCTTTTCTGCTGCTGCTTGCTACGGATCTCCAATAGTCCACGCGATAATTGAGAACACGAATCAAGTACTCAGGAATCAATGCAGCGGAATCGGGGCGAATCGCTGTGATCGCCTGATTCACGGTAGCGGGGATTTGAAGAAGGCCTGTTCTTCCAATTTGGTTATATCCGCCGTACATAGCAACGAGGACAGAGCCTTCTGGGTATATCCTCAGTGAGGTTTCCTTCAGCGCTTCCTCTGTTACACATTCTTCTGTAGTCTCGATATTTGAGTTATTGAGATCAAGAGTCTTTACCCACGAGACTGTCCCGTTGCTGAAATAGCGTTCAGTCATCGCACGAGGCGGAGTTGTACCCGAGGATGTTTCCGAGACGGAAGCGAGACTGTTGATCACCCAATCCTCCGGGATCACTCCAACCTCAGTCTGTTTGTACCCCGGCTTCACGCCCATGCGAACCCCATTCTTTCCAGATGCTGGTTCACCTTGGCTTCCAATTCAGCCAAGTGGCTGGTCATTTGCGGAAGCGGGGTTTCGTAGCGTTCGGCAAGTTCCTTGACACGCTTAGTAAGCTGCTGGCTAACGC
>Ga0206808_1170_pt1 | contig 13927 bp, 10 predicted proteins | sample Alteio_BWOrgCont_58_FD_152899 | JGI IMG/M metagenome (GOLD analysis project Ga0206808, IMG submission 152899) | Enriched cells from forest soil in Barre Woods Harvard Forest LTER site, Petersham, Massachusetts, United States -... | ecosystem: Environmental > Terrestrial > Soil > Temperate forest >...
GGGGGTCTCGCAACGGAACCTGCGGGTGCGGAAGTATCGGGGTTCGGACTTCGACGAGAATGAATCTCCATTTGTAATCGGAAAGAACGGTTTTGACGTCGCGCTCGCCCGCTCCGCAGCAAGACTGGAATCCAAAGTAAGCGACGAAAGGGTTTCCAGCGGAGTCGAACGGCTCGACACGATGCTCGGTGGCGGCTATTACCGCGGTGCCAGCGTGTTGATCACGGGCTTTCCGGGCACGGCCAAGACGACATTAAGCGGAGCGTTCGCGAAGGCGGCTTGCCTTCGCGGAGAGCGTACGATGATTTTCAGCTTCGACTCGGACGGAGGCGAAGTCATTCGAAACCTTACATCGGTCGACATTCAACTTGGGGAGCACGTTCAGAGCGGGCTACTCAAGATGGTTTCCGCGCGCACAATTTCTGGAAGCGCGGAGACGCTTCTCGTTCACATCAAATCTCTGGCAAGAGAGCACCGCGCAAGATGCGTGGTCATCGATCCCGTTTCGACCTTCGCGAAGGTTGGCAATGAATTAACCGCTCACGGGGTGGCGGAACGGCTGGTGGATTGGTCGAAGGCGGAGGGGACAACGCTCGTATGCACCAGTTTGTTAGACGAGATGAACGGCCAGTTAGAAGGCGGTACGCCTCTCCAGATTTCTACGATCGCCGACACCTGGATCCACCTGAACTATTTAGTGCAGGCGGGTGAGCGTAACCGCGGCTTGTCGATCATCAAGTCGCGGGGTACGGCGCACTCGAATCAGGTGCGCGAACTGATACTCAGCGACGAGGGAGTGACCCTGGCCGACATCTACACTGCCGGCGGGGAAGTGCTGATGGGCACAATGCGATGGGAAAAGGAGAGCGCCGAACGCGTGCGGCGGGAGATCGAAGAAGTTGCAGGTGAGCTCAAGCGGGTCAGCTTGGACGCGGAAGAAGCGGTGCTTGAAGTCCGGGCCAAATCGTTACAGACCGAACTCTTGGCGAAGCAAGTCGAAAAGCAATTGCTGGCGAGAACGAGCGCGGGTCGCGAGGGCGAACTGAGCAAAGGCCGGAGCCGAATCCGAGAGTTGCGAGGCGGTGACGACGCCGTGATGGCGTTGATCGAGGTCACGGAATGAGCGCCGCCTCCGTTTACCGATTTCGCCTTTTCGTGGCAGGCGATACCGATAACTCAGCGCAGGCCGTGGCAAATCTGGCCGCGATTTGTCTGGCGCATTTCGGTAGTCGGTATGCCTCGCGACGCCGGCTTTGTTCGTCCGGCAGCAGTGCCAGCACGATATCGACCGCATCGAAAACAATCCGTTTGGCATGCATCTGCCGGGCCATTGCGCCAAGGGCGGCCAGCATTCCGCTGAGATCGAAGTCACCGGATTGCACCATTGCCGGCGACACTCTTGCGTCAAAAAAGAACAGTTGCTCGGGCGGAATCTGGTCGGCATTCCAGCCGAAGCTGGTGCAGTTTGCCACAATGCGATCCGGCGCCTCTTCAAATGCGACATACATGCCGGGCTCCCCGAGCTTCTGCACGCCATGCACCAAGAAATTGAGGGCAAAGAGCGTCTTCCCGCTGCCCGGGCCTCCTTCTAGCAGGGTTGAACGGCCGCGAGGCAGTCCGCCGCGGGTGATGGTATCGAAACCTTCGATACCTGTGGCCGCTTTGGCGCCAAAGGAGACGGGCATTTCAGTCGTTGTCATTTTGATCCATACCAATTCAGAGACTGGGCGCGCACAAGTCCAGTCTGTTGATCGTTCCGCCGCTGCTCGAAATGGTCCGACGTCGCTTCCGCGATCGAAACCAATGGCGGTGCGCCCTACTAGGGGCGCGTGGCTCTTTCAGGCTGGGACGGCGACCCCTTCGGCTAAGATGCGTTCTATCGGTCTGGCCGACTTCGGCACGTCCCCGTACATCTCAATCAAATCGGGCACGACGGTTAGGAACGAGCTCACCACGTCTGGGTCGAAGTGAGATCCGGAGAGCCGCTCTAACTCCGCAATCACGGCTGCCGGCGGCCAAGGTTGCTTGTAGGGCCGGGCGCTCATCAGCGCGTCAAACACGTCCGCGATTGCCACGATCCGTGCTTCGATCGGAATGGATGTTCCTGTGATCCCTAGATAGCCGGAACCGTCCCATCTCTCGTGGTGATAGCGAGCAATGGACTCCGCCATGAGCAAGAGCTTGATGCGGCTCCCTTTCAAGATCTCTCCGCCGACGGCCGCGTGCTCCTTCATCCGCTCAAATTCGAGCGGTGTCAAAGGGCCTGGCTTCAGCAGAATCGAATCCGGAATGCTAACTTTGCCGATGTCGTGAAGGAGCGAAGCTCGCACCATCAACGCTACATCCTCGAACGGAAGGTTCATTCGCGTCGCCGTCATGCGAACGGTCTCGGCGACCCTTTTCGTGTGATCGCCCGTGCTATCGTCGCGGAACTCCGCTACGAGAGCCAGCCGCTCCAGAATCTCAGCCTGGCCATGCTCGACTTCCGCGGTGCGATCTCGCACCCGCTCTTCTAACGAGGTTCTTTCCGCCACTAGAGCCAGATAGAGCGCCCTTGTCTGTAGTAGATTCTTGATCCGTAGAAGTGTCTCCGTTAAGTTAAACGGTTTGGCGAGAAAGTCCATCGCGCCAGCGGCCAGGGCTCTTTCCCTTATATTCGTGGAAATATCGCCGGTGAGGATGAGCACCGGAAGGTACACGTTTGCCGGGATGAGAAGTTTGAACTCGGCGAGGACGTCAAATCCGTCTATCGGGGCCATGTGAAGGTCCAAGACGACCAAGTCAGGCTCATAGTCCCGGAAGGTGTCGGCCGCCATGGAAGGATTCGTCTCACTTCGTACGTCCCCATAGCCTCCGATACCCAAAAAGCTGGTGATGAGATGCACCTTCGACGGCTCGTCGTCGATCACCAGAATCTTTGCATCAAAAAAGTCTCTTGTTTTGTACATGTAAGGCTTCTCGGTCAAACGTGACATTCGTGCCGCCCAGTCTGCTACTCCAAGCTACCGCTCCGCGCCAACTTCCTCGCAAACTTCCTGGGTAAATGGTTGCATTCGCGACGAAATGCACTCCTTAGCCGATACTCCCGAGGCAGAGCCTGGCCGGCAACGCACTTCAACCGCGCCGTAGCCGGTGCACGAGCGAAGCAAAGTCCGCCGCGTGAGACTCTCGTACCAGGCGGCCGAGCCCACTTGAGCCCATGCGCCGGAACGGTCTGTAATCGAGTCCTCGCGGCGACGCGAGGTGTTGCGCATACCACGAACCCAACTCCCCACACCAGACAAAAAATCGCAAAAAGGTCCATAAACATTAAATCTTTTAGTATGATATTGATCGCCAACCAAGACGCACCAAGAAAATGCCTCCCCACTCAAGAATTAAGGCGCAACCCTTCCCCCTGTCCGAAGTGCGTTTAAAAGCCGGCCCGTTCAAACAGCAGAACGAGGTCTGCGCCGACTACCTGCTCAAAGTCGAACCGGATCGTCTCCTCCATAGCTTCCGCAAACACGCAAATCTGCAACCAAAGGGCGAGCCCTACGGCGGATGGGAGGCCCTCGGTCTCGCCGGACACTCCCTCGGCCACTACCTGACCGCGTGCGCCCAGCAGTACGCCGGCGATGCCAACCCTCGGTTCAAAGAAAAAGTCGACTACATCGTCGCCGAGTTGGCCGAATTTCAAACCAACCGGCCCGACGGCTACATCGCGGCAATGCCTGACGGAGACCGCGTCTGGGCTGAGGTGAAGCAAGGCAATATTCGCACCGCCGGCTTCGACCTAAACGACCTCTGGGCCCCCTGGTACACCCATCACAAAGTCCTCGCCGGACTCCTCGACGCCCACGGTCTGGCCGACAATAGAGCCGCCATCGAGGTCGCAAGGAAGTTCGCCGACTGGATGATCGACATCACAAAAGACCTAACCCCCGAGCAATGGGAACAAATGCTCGCCTGCGAATACGGAGGCATGAACGATTCACTCGCCGAACTCTATTTCCGATCGAAAGTCGCCGCCGGGGAAAGGTGCTAGATGAGCACTTCCACGGCGGTTGCCTTTGTGAGGCAGGCCGAGCATTACATTGCCGTCGGCAACCCCAATGAAGCCGTCCGAAGCCTCATCGGCGCTGTAAGAAGCTGCGAAGTCGCGCTGAAAACGCAGCCAAATGACTTCGGCACGATTACCCTCCTGGGTTCCTGCCTCGTGAGACTCGGACGCCTCCCAGAGGCCACGGCATGCTTCCGACGCGCCATCAGCCTGAATCCGTCCGTCGCGTCGGTTCACCAAAACCTCGGACTCGCCCTTTTACATCAGTCTAATTTCGATGCCGCAATGGGCGCGTTTCAGCAAGCGATCGTGCTCGATCCCGCCAACGCGACGCACTCCTACGCAAACCTCGGCCTCATTCATCTCCGAAGAAGCGAACCGGCCCAAGCCGCCATTCTATTTCGCCAAGCCTACGAGTGCGAACCCGTTACCCCAATGGGCGTGTTCAACCTCGCCCGAGCATGCTTCTACGATGGAAACCTCAATGAGGCCGAGACCGCCCTCCGGGAAGCCACCCGCCTAGAGCCCGCCTTCGCGGACGCCCATCGCCTCCTCGCCCAAATCCTCCAGCAACAAGGCCGGTTCGAACATGCCGAGGCTTCCCTATGGCGGCTCATCGAACTAGACCCAAATGGGGGCCAAGCCTACCGGGCGATCGCTACCGGTAGAAAAATGACTGAGAACGACCGGCCACTGATCCAGCAAATGCGGGCCGTGCTGCAAACGGGCAAAACGACCCCCGCCGACGAGTGCGCGCTGCACTACGCACTCGGAAAGTCGCTCGACGACCTCGGCGAGTACGAGGCCGCATTGAGCGAATACGATCGGGCCAACGCCCTCGCCGCCAAAACCCTCCTCGCCGGACGTCCCTTCGATCGAAAGAAACTTGAGTCCGCCTACGACCACGCGGTCAAGATTTTCACCAAGGACTTCTTCGTCAGGCACCGTCATCTCGGCTCAGAAAGTGACATGCCGATATTCATCGTTGGCATGATGCGGTCGGGAACGACGCTAACCGAGCAGATCGTCTCCTGCCATCCCGGCGTGGGCGCCGGTGGAGAGTTGTCGTTCTGGGCGCGAGGGGGACTCGTGGGCCTCGATCCAAGCAAGGCCGCCATCGATCAAGACCGCCTACGCGAAATCCAAAACGAATACCTCACCCTACTTCGCGAGATCGCCCCCGACAAGGCCCACGTGACCGATAAACGCAACAGCAACCGATTCTTCCTGGGCCAAATCCACGTCGCCTTCCCCCGGGCCAAGATCATCCACTGCCGCCGAAACCCCGTCGACAATGCCCTGTCGATCTACATGACCCCCAACGCCTCCCCGGTCGAGTTCGCCCACGTAAGGGAAACCATCGTCTTCGCCTACCAAGAGTACGAGCGCCTCATGCTCCACTACCAAGAGGTCCTCCCGGCGGGCACAATCCTCGAAGTTCAATACGAAGCCCTCGTCGCCGACCGCGAAACCCAAACCCGCCGAATCATCGACTTCCTCGGCTTGGAGTGGAATGACGCCTGCGTCCGCCACCAAGAAAACACGCGCACCGTAAGCACCCCCTCCCTATGGCAAGCCCGCCAACCCATCTACAAAACCTCTGCTGAGCGCTGGAAAAAAAACCAACCCTGGTTAGGCGCGTTCAACGACCTGCTCACTGAATAGCCCAAACTCGCATGCCCATCCAAATACGCCCACAGGGCATAACCTCCCGCCTATGCGATTGCAACGAACCCCCACAATGCCCACATCCCCGTTGTAGTAAAAGAAGGCCCCAATGACCCCAAGCCACCGAAGTCTTCTTCCGTCGACGATCCTGCTCCTCCATCGTCACGACAAGCCAGGTCACCCCGAAGGGAGCCATCGCCTTCGCAAACACTCCCTCCAACTCGCCCGGATTTGGCTCCGTCCACAAGGTCCAATTCGGGCCCGGAAAAGAGACCTACTAGTGAGGCTCCGCAATGTTCGGTGACGCCCCCCTCGCGTTTGCTACCGGAATGGCATTTTGGGACGGCTCTTGGAATGGCTTTGCCGCCTACACTGGCGCCCCGTACGAATTCGCCTACGACATGTCCGTCGACACGGCGCGTGGCGTGATCTTCGCCTGCGGCATTTTTCTGGGAACATCCAACGCGCCAAGCCCGGGCGGCTCCGGCGCTTTGGAAGAATTAATCACTACGTTCGCGCCGGAAGGGGTTTCCGACACCTATACGGCCACCGAAGGAAAACCCCTGATCGTCAACTCTCGCGGCGTGCTCGCCCACGACATTCGTGCCCTCGGTGGAACCGCAAGCGTGGTTACCGCGCCCGCCCACGGGACGTTGAAGCTCAGTACAAACGGCGCCTTCACGTACACCCCGCAATCCGGCTACATCGGACCCGACAGCTTCGTTTACCTGCCGACGAACAACGGCGCCCCCGACTCAAATACCACCGTCAAGTTGTCGGTAACCGGCACGCAACTGGTGCCAAATCCCGCAAAGGAAAATACCGCCAACTTGTTACATCGCCGTCGCGTCCGGGTCTTTCCCTTACGTGAAGACCGTCGCCGACGCTATCCCCAGAATGCTCCGCGAACTGCGCACTAAACGGTGTCTAACCATCGGTGCCGTCGCGGATCGGAGCGCCGTATCGAAAAGCTCGCTAAGCTCTTGGGAAACTGGCGCCCACACCCCCAGAGCCCAAGAGCTAAGAAGAGTCCTCGATTTTCTTCAGGCGTCGGACGAAGACCGTCTTCAGGCCGCGTTGCAGGTTAAACGTCCTAGTGTCTAAAGCGAATTGGGACTACCCGACCGAAGTCTGAGCCCCTTTCTCTAAGATGCGTTGCGCGGACTTCGTGTGCGAGTTGCAAAGAAGCACCGTCTTGCCCTTGCCGATTGCAAATACATGCAAGCGAGACTCGGTCGTGCGAGATGCCAAACGGACGAAAAGAACCGCCATTCCTCGGCGCGGCCCGAAACACCTCCCACTGGGACGCGGTTTTTGTGTCCAAGAAAACAATGACGTGAACATCTCGACTTGTCGCCATGGCTGGACGAGCCCATAATGGAGTTAGACCCGGTGGGTAAAGGCACAGCTGGTTCAGTTTACGAATGAATTTGAACAGCTACCAAGAGATCCTATTTCATCGATCGAGCCATTATGTACAACAATAGAGTAATAGGAAAAGTAGCGGTGGTTACGGGTGGGTCCTTGGGCTTGGGTCGAGCCACTGCAAAGCTCCTCGCTGCCGAAGGCGCAGCCGTCGCCGTCTTAGATGTGCGCGACAACGAAGGTAACGATTTAGTCAAACAAATCTGCCAGGCTGGCGGGACGGCTCGTTACTGGCATGTTGACGTCAGCGACGAGTCGCAAATCTCCGAAGCCTTCGACCAGATCAGGTCTACGCTGGGGAACATCACGGTTCTCGTGAACAACGCCGGCATCGCCGGTGTGAACAAGCCGACTCATGAAATCACCGTGGATGAATGGGACCGCGTGATGGACATCAACGTTAAAGGCGTCTTCCTCTGTACCAAACACGCGATCCCTCAGATGTTGGCCGCGAAGACTGGCAGCATTATCAACCTGTCATCGATTTACGGATTGGTCGGCGCCGCCGACATTCCGGCCTACCATGCGTCGAAGGGTGCGGTACGCCTCATGTCAAAGAACGACGCTTTGATCTATGCGCCTCACGGAATCCGTGTAAATTCACTTCATCCCGGATTCATCTGGACTCCGATGGTAGAGGGATTTCTCGGCGAAACCGGCAACCTGGATGCCGGCAGAAGCGTCCTGGACGGACTACACCCGCTCGGTCACGTTGGCGAACCCGATGACATCGCGTACGGCGTGCTCTACCTTGCCTCGAACGAGTCCAAATTCGTCACCGGAAGCGAACTCGTCATCGACGGCGGCTACACCGCACGCTAGCCACGCCCGCGCCCCCCGGCGGATGGACGGTTTTGACCGGTTTCGACCAAAGCATAGCCGTCTCCGGCGCCATCCTCATCGCCGCAGCCAAACCACCTTCACCCTCCATGTAGCCACGTTCGCCATCGCCAAAACCACCATCACCGCCGCTGACATCCTAACCCACAAATCCGTCACCCTAACCCTGACCCCTTAGCCTCCGCAGTTCGAACAAACCCAGGTTTGGAACGAAAGCCCCACACCAGGTCGAATACCACCATGGACTGCTGCGACCACGAATATAGTGGGACCAATGGCCCTCATGCACACGCCGCCTAACGGACGCCCTTTCCGATGCGGAATCCCGATCGCGATCCTTGCCTGCCTACTCGTGCCGCTCGGCGCAAGCGCCCAGACCCTTCGCTACCTGAACTACACCGACCAAGGCCCAAACGCCTACGCGCGAAAATGCGCCCTTGACACCGGTGACAACTGGTTCATCTTGGGCCAGCAGGCGCAAAGCGCGAAGGTCGGAGCCGACACAAACTGCCTGGTGCGCAAAGTGAGTCCCCGCGGCATCGTCGGATGGCGAAAAACGCTCGAACCAAGCAAGGGCTACACGAACTACCCGGCCGGCATCGGCACGGATGCGGCGGGCAACTGCTACGTCGCCATCGGCGTCGTGCCGACCCTGGCCACCACGCTCGGCAGCACCCTCCAGTTATACAAATATTCCCCCGACGGCACTCTGCTCGGAACCAAGACTTACGAATTCAGTGGCTTCAGCACCGTCGTAAGCAACGCCCAGGTGAACGCGAGCGGTTGCATGTGTGTCACCGGCTATACGCAGACGGGACCCTCTGCTCCCACCCGCACCTTCGTCGCCGCCTTCGATTCCAGCCAAGCGGAAGTAGGGCTTTTCACACCGACTAGCGGCAATACCTCCGCCGGTTACGCCGTGCACAAGATGGCGGACGGCTCGTTCGTAACCACGACTAGCGAGATCAGCCCGTCCAATTCGCACTTCCTCGGCTACAACCGGGTGAGTCCCACGGGAGTCATCACCGCCGGAGCCTCCCGCCTGGTGGGTACGGCCAGCGCAAGGCTGTTCGATGCCGCCGTAAGCCCAGTCGGGGATGTCGTAGCCTGCGGCTTCAGTAAAAACCAAGCGGTCGTGATGTCCTTTGGCCCGTCGGGAAACTGGACTTGGAAGTCTCCCACCGGCGCCTATGCCGGCTTCAACAACGCTTGGTCCCTCGACGTCGCCACTGACGGCACGATCGTGGTTGGGACAAGCATGAGTGCGCCAAGCTCAAACGTGCCCGGCCAAAGTACGAGCGCCGGCCAATTTCCGCCGGATGAACTGCCGGGTTCCTCCGCGTTCATCTTCGAATTCAGCCCGGCGGGCGCCCTGACCTTGACCAGGTCTACGGCCGAAGCCCCCGGACTGGGTTCCGTCCATAAGGTTCAGTTCGGACCCGGCAAGGAAGTCTACTGGTGCGGCTCCGCAACCGTTGGGAACGGCGCGGCCGCGTTAGCGTCCGGGGTACTCGTCGGTCATGGCTTAAACAACTACTACGGCATTGGGTGGAACGAGCCTTACCAAGTGTGCGAAGACATGTCGGTCGACATGTCGCGCGGGTTGATCTTCGGTTGCGGCATCCTTGAGGGCGCATCCAATGCCCCAAATCCTGGCGGCAACGGTACTTTGGGAGAAGAAATTCAGGGCCTCGGCGCCGAAGGAGTCGACGATGCCTATACGACCAGCGCGGGCAAACCGCTGGCCGTCAACTCCCCCGGCGTACTCGCCAACGACTATCGCGCGGGAGGGGGGACCGCGACCCTGAGCGTCTCTCCAACCCACGGCACCGTAAAACTCAATCCCAACGGCGCCTTCACCTACACGCCAAATGCCGGTTACACCGGACCCGACAGCTTCCAGTACTCGGTAAGCAACGAAAGCGGAAGCTCATACGCGACCGTCACCCTCACGGTGACCGGCCCGTAGGCGAGGCGGATAGGAGCAGGTATTCCACGTCCCAACGATCCCAGCGGGATCACCGAACTTAGCCGGGAGTCGACAGCAAAGCCCTAGACTCCCGGTTGCGGCGGGCACCTTCCCCAACCCTTTCGGTCGCAGATATCTCGACCGCAAATCCCCTCGTCAAGTGCCGCTTAGAAAGAATAGTGGGCCGCACGGGCAGAGCCTGACCTCCGAACCGATACATGCCGCAATCACCCAGAACAATCATCCGGGGCGAAATGGGTGCAACGTAACGCCCACAAATCAACCTCGCTCCGTCCCGGCGAAGCATCCACCAAACCCTTCGCACCAACGGGTAAGTAGCCGGCAAGTTTGAATTTATTCTACGCAACGGCTTCCGCTTCCCGGGAGGCTGACACTAGCCATGCCAGCCAGCTTCGACGGCCCGCGCAGCCTGCCGTTCACACTGCCTGAAGTCAACTGACAAGATTTTTCCAGGTAAAAGACCTACTGCGCGACAAAATGTAAATCCACGGCGTACTGGCCCAAAGCGCGTACTTAACCCAGCCCAAAAGGTGATGGACGTATTAATTCGTCTTAACGATGCGCATGTGACCAAATTTCTTAACAATTGCTGAACAAAAAGGCCATACGCTCTAGCTAGCTGGAGCAATTAAATGATCCGAAAAGCCTTCACCCTAATTGAGCTTCTGGTCGTGATCGCGATTATCGCGATTTTGGCCGCTATTCTATTCCCCGTCTTCGCTCAGGCGAAACTGGCCGCAAAGAAGACGTCATACCTACGCAACTCGCAGCGGCTGGGGTTCGCTCCAAATACGTACCAAGCAGACTTCTACGACCGCTCCATCAAGGCCAGTCCCCTCATGGGTCCAATGGGATCCCATCACGCTTCGCGACTCGACGACGATGACGGACTCAGCCTGCCAGGCGCTGGGTTCTCGGCATCCCCGGCTGCCGCCTTCGCGATCTCGCTAGGGCGCCGCAAACGAGCGTGCGTATACGAGATTAGTCCCCCGCTGCAAGCCCAACTCAATTCGAAGGCGGGCAACGTCACAAAATACGGAATCGCATGCCCCATCGTCACCGCCGTGTTGGAGGCATGCAAGAAAATCCATTCCGACCGTTTGGCGGAAAGGGAATTCCGCACCACAGTCCGACCCTTCAAAGGTCAACTTTGGATTTCAGAGGTCATTGTCCCGTGCGATACCGGGAACGATGACCGACTGTTCGTTCAGATCAAATACGTCGTGATCACGCCCGATGATGAGGTCACCTATTTCGTGGACGCCAAGTTCTTCTATCTCAATGGTACCGAGGATGAACCTCGGTCCAACGAGGATCACCGCTGGCACACGATCGCCGACCCCAAGATAAGTGACGGAGATATTGAGCGAGCGCTACTTCGCCGGGGTCCGAAGATGAAGAGGAGATTCTGAACGGGCGGCGGTATTGACTCCGAGTTGGCAAGTAACTCTGCTTGGACGTCCGGGCAGAGTTTTTTTTGAGTTAAGTTTCGCCCCTGCCCGAGGCCCGATGTATGGATCGGAAAGGTCCGCCATGGTATCGTTTTGTGAGCATTGCGGACCGAGCCGACTCATGAAGATGCGTCCATGCCGGATGAACCGTGCGGACTCGGTTAGCGCCGAGCCAGTCTTTTTTCGGAGGAGTTCAAGAAGTGGAGTTCAAAAAGACGTCAAGTTTGGTTCCGATCAGTGTTGATCTCCCTCCCCTAGTTTACGAAGCCGCCGTCACTTGGACAGGTCGCGGCGCGGCCCCCAATCTGAGTCAATTCATCGTCGACGCCATCATCCAACGCGCCGAGTGGCTCGAAGCCAATAGCGACCCCATCAGCCCCTCCAACCCACTTGGTTCCCGCTTGACCTCCTCGAACGGCGAAGATGTTACGATCATCTCCATCGACCCAATGTCGTGCTCGCGCGGCCGCGTCGATGCAAATTCCCCTCAACCAAGCGTTGACATGCGGACGCCTAATCCAGCACGCATCGTCTACGTCGGAACGTAACGACGGCATTCTTTCTTGCCCATCGACTACGTTCAGCACGTCTTCGATGGGCTGGAACCAAGGGCCGATTCAGTAACCCGGAAATTCCGGCTAACCACCGCCGATTCAAATGTCTTCCGACGACACCCGCAACGGGATCGTCAAGCGCACGCATGGGCGCCCGGTGGTGGCCGAACTGTGTAACTGCGGAAGCCAATCTTCCGATCGACTCGGTCGCCGTCCAACGGTTGATAACGGCCGCAACCGCCGCCACCGATACCCGTGCCAAACTGTGCCGGGATGGAAGCTAAGTCGCCCACTTAAGTAGTCAATGAAAGAAATCCGAGGCAACGCCCAAACCGTCCGCGAACTGCTCAAAGACAAGCGCTATTCCATTGACTACTACCAACGCGAGTACAAATGGCAGGACAAGCAAATCCAAGAGCTTGTGCAAGACCTCACGGGTCGGTTCTTGGACGACTACCGCCCTGGCGACGCATGGAGCAAGGTGCGCACTTACGGGCACTACTTTCTCGGCTCGGTCATCATCAGCGATAAGGATGGCAAGAAGTTCATCGTGGACGGGCAGCAGCGCATCACGAGCCTCACCCTCCTCCTCATCTATCTCAACAATCTGCAGAGCGAGCACGAGAAGAAAGCCAAAATCCAAGATCTCATCGTCAGTGAGCAGTACGGCGAAAAGACGTTCAACCTGGACGGCGGCGAAGACAGCGAACGCGTCCCCGCCTTCGAGGCCCTCTTCCATCACAGAGACTTCGACGCTGCCGACCGGTCGGAATCGGTCAAAAACGTCGTCGCTCGCTACCACGACATTGAACAGAGTTTTCCCGAAGAACTCACGGGCGATGCATTGCCCCTCTTCATCGACTGGGTTGCCGATAACGTCCACCTCGTGGAAATCACCGCCTACTCAGACGACGACGCCTATACGATCTTCGAGACCATGAACGACCGTGGGCTCTCGCTCACTCCGTCCGACATGCTCAAGGGCTACCTTCTCGCCAACATCAATGACGCCCAAAAGCGCGAGGCCGCATCGGACCGCTGGAAAGCCACTATTAAGGGCTTCCAAGATCTAGACAAGGACGTCGAACCCGACTTTTTCAAGACGTGGCTCCGCAGCCAGTACAGCACCAAGATCCGCGAACGCAAGAAGGGCGCGAAAGCCGAAGACTTCGACCGCATCGGCACCGAGTTTCATCGATGGGTTCGCGAAGCCAAGGACCATATCGGCCTCACAAATTCCGACGCCTTCTTTGCCTTTGTCAACCGCGACATGGCATTTTATGCGCGCGTTTTCCAGCGGCTGGTAGAGGCATCGCGCAACCTCACGCCAGGGTTAGAGCAGGTCCGTTACAATGCCCACCACCGCTTCACGCTTCAGCACCACATCCTCCTCGCCCCTTTGGAACCGAGCGACTCCGACGCCATCGTCAACCAAAAGCTCCGACTCGCCGCCCGGTATCTAAACATCCTGCTTGCATGGCGCATCTGGAACTTCCGCGACACAAGCTACTCAACCATGCAGTACGCGATGTTTAACGACATGCGCGATATCCGAGGTAAGTCGGTGCCCGACCTCGCTAAAACGCTCCACGCAAAGCTCATGGCGGAGCACGAGTCCTTTACGAAAAATGGTTCGCACCATGAAGTAGGGATCGGCCTTCAACTCAATCAAGGCAACCGCAAGCAAATCCACTGCCTTCTCGCCCGCCTTACCGACTACGTCGAAACCCAAAGCGGCCAGGCAAGCCGCTATGAGGAATACATGGCCGAAGACGGCCCCGCCCGCTATGAGGTGGAACATATCTGGGCCAACAAGCCAGATCGTCACGCCGAAGAATTCCCCAACCCGGAAGAATTCCGCCGCCACCGCAATCGGATCGGCGACCTCCTAATCCTGCCCAAAAGCTTCAACGCAAGCTATGGCGACCTGCCGTTCGTCGGCGACACCCCCCAAAAG
>Ga0206808_1116_pt3 | contig 13901 bp, 13 predicted proteins | sample Alteio_BWOrgCont_58_FD_152899 | JGI IMG/M metagenome (GOLD analysis project Ga0206808, IMG submission 152899) | Enriched cells from forest soil in Barre Woods Harvard Forest LTER site, Petersham, Massachusetts, United States -... | ecosystem: Environmental > Terrestrial > Soil > Temperate forest >...
CGGACGGCGGAGATGTCGTCTGTGTGGTACGGCGCCGACGTGTCGTCCATCTTCACGTAGTCGACTCCCCATTGGGAGTAAAGGCGGAATATCGAATCGTAATATGCTTGTCCAGGCGAGTTTTCGCCCCCGGCCCATTGCAATCCGTACATATCGGGGCACCAGCTGCAGACATCGTTTGTGTTGCCCGCATTGGCGGCGGTGAATCTGGAGCCCTCGATGGGGGCGGCCGCATTTACGGCCAGACGCGGGATGCCGCGCATGATGTGGATGCCGAATTTAAGGCCCATCGCATGGATGCGATCGGCAAGGGGTTTGAAGCCGACGCCGTTGGCGGCGGAAGGAAATCGGTTCGCGGCGGGAAGGAGTCTTCCTTGGGCGTCCATTTCTAAAGGTGCGAGCGCGCGGGTGTTGGCGTTGTTGTCGTGAGCGCCGGGATCATACCAGCGATAGTCAACGACCACGGTATCCCAGCCAAACGGGAGGAGCTTCTCGGAAATATATTTGGCGTTGCCGAGGACTTCCTCTTCCCGAACGCTGTCGCCAAAAGCGTCGTAGCTGTTCCAACCCAGGGGCGGACGGACGGCACTGTTTGCGCCGGTGAAAGGCTTAGGTGCGGGGTGATCGGCGAGACCCGGCATGGCGATGATGGGATCGGCGCCGACGTGCGCGATCGCGATCGGGGCGACGCCGTTATAGGTGAACTGAGCGTTTGCCCAGTCGGCGTGGTCAAATTCGAAGCCGTCGCCGGCAGTGGTAACGATTAGGGCGATCGACTTGATACCGGTTAGTTCGAGATCCAGCGGTTTTGGCGGGTCCTGCCGTCTTACGATTCCGCTTCTCCATAAGACTTTTCCATTGTCTTTAACGACCATAAACTCGACGCTGCCGCGGTCGGCGGGGGTTTCATCGTCGATACCGACGGTGGCGGAGAAGGTCTTGGCGGACCCGTGGAGATCGACGAAAAGGCGACCCAGGGCGTGCGTGCCGAAGCCGCGGTCGAATTTTTGCCCTCGGATCTGAAGGGGATGGCCTTCAACGGAGCGGTTGGCTTGGGGTTTGCCCCAGCCTTGGGCCGCCTTTGTCAAGTCGAGATCGGCGAGCCAGACAGTTTTGGTTTGCGCGGTTAGAAGCAGGGCGGCCGCGATCGATAGAATGGCCATGGTTGAGCATGGCATTAAGCCGAACACCGTTTCAAAACGGGGTACCTCGGAGGGACGCCCGGACAACGGTGGTCGAAGCGCGCCTAGAAACTGACCTTTACATTCTCTCGCTGGATCGCGTCGTCGATTTCAAAGAGTTCTTTCGGTTTGAAGCCTCCGGAGGCGGCGAAGAGCGAGGAGGGGAAGGTTTCGATGCGGGTGTTGTAGGCGGTCACGACGTCGTTGTAATACTGGCGAGCGAAGGCGACTTTGTTTTCGGTGCTCGTCAGCTGCTCTTGGAGAGAGAGCATGTTTTGGTTCGACCGCAGCTCGGGGTAGGACTCGGACAGCGCGAAGATGCCGCTCAGGGCTCGAGTCACCTGGGTATCGGCGAGAGCCTTATCGGAAACCGAGGTCGCGGAAACCGCCAAGTTTCGAGCCTGGATTACTTTTTCCAAAGTCTCCTGCTCGTACTTCATGTACCCCTTGACCGTCTCAACGAGATTGGGGATGAGGTCGTAGCGTCGTTTGAGCTGGACGTCGATTTGACCGAAGGCGTTCTGCGTTTGACGGCGGAGACTTACCAAGCCGTTATAAAGGGCCACGCCGTAAAACACGACGATGGCGAGTACGACAAGCAGAATGATTTCAGGCATCAACTTTTCCCGACGAACTACGGTTACGGACTGGGAGACCCCGTCGTTGCGTTTGCGGCAGGTTCCTTGGTTAACACTACCGGGTCTTTGCCGTCGATCGTGAATGTAACGGTACCGTTTCTTGCCGGAACGAGTTTTCCGGCGGGAATTGTCTTCTGTACCGACTCCGGCTGCCGCTCCACGGGCATTCCCATGATGCTGATGGGAATGAGATCGGCATTTCCTCCGCCGTAGGAAACCGGGCCGGAGTAGCCCATGCCGCCGATGGTCATATTGAACGCCCCGCGGTCGTCGATCTTGACTTCGACTTCCCGTTGGTTTTGGATGATTCCGGGATCGGCGCCGGGTACTCCTTGCACTTCTCGCAAGCCCTTCCAAGTTCCGACGAAAGAGAACGGCTTGTCACACGTCGTGGTTGCCGCGAGCGTCACCACCACGAGGAGCAGAATCAGGAGCGGCATCACCCACGGTTTGCGGACCGCGCGAAAGTCTATAATTCGGCCGATGGCCGTCATCACTCCCGCAGTGTACACGTCGATGGGACTGAACGCCGACGAGTACGCGCTGATCCTTTCCCTTCTCGGCCGCGAGCCCTCTTACACCGAGCTAGGCATGTTCGCGGTGATGTGGAGCGAGCATTGCGGCTACAAATACTCTCGCCCCGTGCTCGGCTACTTCAAGAAGTACAAGGAGGCAATGGAAGGGCAAGGCCTCGAGAACGCGGGGATCGTCGACATCGGTGACGGGCTCGGCATGACAATGAAGGTCGAGTCGCACAACCATCCCTCAGCGGTCGAACCTTACCAGGGAGCGGCAACCGGGGTGGGCGGCATCATCCGGGACATCCTGACGATGGGCGCGCGGCCGATCGCGGGGCTGAACTCGCTTCGATTCGGGCCGATTCGGGATGGGGAGGCATCGGCGGAGGTAGTCGAGCACAACCGTTTCCTATTCGAGCACATTGTGGCGGGGATTGCCGGTTACGGGAATTGCGTTGGCGTACCGACGGTCGCCGGGGAGGTCAATTTCCATCCTCGGTACAGCGGAAACCCCTTGGTCAACGCGATGTGCGTGGGTATTTTGCGGCTAGACCAGGTGACCACGGCGGCGGCGCAAGGGATCGGGAATCCGGTTATCTACCTTGGCTCGGCGACTGGAAAGGACGGTATTCATGGCGCGACTTTCGCCAGCGATGCGCTTGGCGAGGATAACGATGCCAAGCGCCCCAACGTGCAAATCGGGGATCCATTTGCCGAAAAGTTGCTGATCGAGGCGACCCTTGAGGCGCTCGCAACCGGGGCCGTAGTGGCGATTCAGGATATGGGGGCGGCGGGGATTACGTGCTCGACGATCGAAATGGCCTCGAAGGGTTCCGTCGGCATGTCCGTGGACTTGGATCTCGTCCCGATGCGCGAAGACGACATGACGGCTTACGAGCTAATGCTAAGTGAGAGTCAGGAGCGGATGCTCTGCGTCTCCGAGCTTGGCCGCGAAGGCGAGGTGCTCGATGTTTTCCGCAAGTGGGGGCTGAAGGCGGAGGTTGTAGGTTACGTAACCGACGACGGCGTCGTGACCGTTCGGCGACACGGGGTCGTGGAAGCCCAGGTTGATCCCAAGCTGCTGACCGATCACTGTCCGGTCTATCACAGCAAGATCGAAGAGCCGGCGTATTTCCGGGCGGCCGCCCAGTTCGACGCGGCGTCTTTGCCTGAAACCGACGCACATTCCGCGTTGCTTCGACTTCTCGCATCACCGGACGTTTCGAGCAAGCGCTGGGTATTCGAGCAGTATGACCAGCAGGTGCAGACGCAAACAACGCTCGCATTCGGCGAAGGAGATGCGGCGGTGTTGGCTCCTCGCGGAACGGCTAAAGGGGTCGTGGTCAAGATCGACGGCAACGCCCGGCAGACCTACATGCACCCTTACCGGGGCGGTCTGCTGGCCGTGGTCGAGGCGGCCCGCAACGTCGCCTGCACGGGGGCCCGACCTCAGGCAGTTACCGACGGACTAAACTTCGGGAACCCGACCTATCCACACGTTTACTGGCAGTTCGAGCGAGCGGTGAAAGGAATTGCGGATGCGGCCGAGGCGTTGCGGACGCCGGTCATCAGCGGCAATGTCAGCTTCTATAACGAAAGCGATCTCGGCGAAGTCCCTCCGACGCCGCTTATCGGGATGCTCGGCCTGCTCGAACGAGCGGAAGATCGAGTGGCATCCGCGCCGAGCCATTCGATGTCCTTGTTCCTGGTAACGATCCCGGAGGCCGTTGTCGAACAAGGCGGCTTGGGCGCCAGCCTTTGGCTTGCGGAGATGCACCGCACTGAGGACGGATATCCGGAAGCGCCGGATCTCGGGGGAGAGGTGCGGCTCCAGAAATTCCTCGCCGAAGGGGTCGAGACGAAGATTATCTCTAGTGCTCACGATACGAGCGAGGGCGGCTTGGCGGTTGCCCTTGCCGAGATCTCTTTGAAGGGAAGTGTTGGGGTTTCACTGGACTCCAAACGGACCGTGCCGTCGACGTTGTTCGGGGAAGTTCCGGGGCAAGTCGTGGTCGGGTCGCAGAGCCCGGCCGAACTTGGGGACTTGGCGCGCGAGATTGGGCTGAATCTGTCTCATCTTGGGCACTTTGGAGCGGAGCCTGCATCTGGCTTGCGTATTGAAATTGCCGGAACCATTTATTCCTGGTCCGACTCAGAACTTCGGGAGGCCTACGAAGGCGCAATTCCGCGGGTAATGGCCGAATCGCACGGCCTCTAGATTCGTAGTACTTATAAGATTTTATGAAAGCTGCGCCCGCGCTGCTGTTAGCCTTGTTGTTGTCCGCCGTTGTGTCGGCGGTTGCCCAAACTCCACCCGCTACCGAAAAGCAGTTCGAGAAGCGGGTGGCGGACGCTGTCGCCTTGTATAAGGCGGGAAAGCTCGATGAAGCGGTCAAGGCGTTTGAGTCGATCCACGCAAATGTGCCTAAGAGCTACGATGGGCTTAGTTGGCTCGGGTTCCTTTACCTTCGTGCCAAGCGGCCGACGGAGGCGATCCCGTTGCTGGAGCAGGCACTCAGCGATCATCCCGGCGATACGGATGTGCTTACCAACTTGGGCGATGCGTACCTGGCTACGCGGGAGTATGACAAAGCGATCGATCGGTATCAGGCGGTGGTGAAGCAGAGTCCGCACATGTTCGAGCCTCACTACAACCTGGGCACGATCTATCTTCAAAAGAAACAGTACGCGAAGGCAGTGTGGGAATTTCAGACCGCAGGGCGGCTAAAGCCCGACGATCCCTTTGTCCAGAACAATCTCGGCGTCGCGTTTGAGGCGCAGGATAATTTGCCTCGCGCCGCGTCCGCTTTTCGGAAGGCAGCGGAAATGCGGCCGGATAACAAAACGTTCGCCCGCAATACGGGGCTTGTGTACTCGCGAATGCATTTGGCGGACGCCGTTCCGTTTCTTGAGAAGGCATTGGGCGACGGAACAGATCCGGCGGTTGCCCTGGCGCTCGGCGAGGCCTACTCGCGAGCGGGCCGGAGCGCCGACGCATTGAAGTACTACGAAGGGCTTCGAACCGTTGAGGCAAGGAACGAAACGTTCTGGTTCAACTTGGCGGTTTTGCGGGCGGAGGCGAAGGACGTTACCGGAGCCGAGCAGGCATACCGTCGGGTTCTGGAGCTTAACAGTGCCGATTTAGACGCATTGAACAACCTTGGGCTTTTGTACTACAAGGAAGGGAAGTTTGCCGAGGCGACGACGCTATTCGACAAGCTGTCCGGTCTCGATCCCGGTTCGATTGCGGCGAAGATTAACCTCGCTTCCGCGGCGGTGAACGCCTCTCAGCTTCCGAAAGCGATCGATGCCTGGAAGGACGTTTTGCGGACGGAGCCGGGCAAAAACGACGTGAGGCTTGACCTCGCCAACGCCTTGTGGCAGGGTGGACAGGTTGACGAGGCCCGCTACCACTACACGGAAATCCTTCGCCGCGACAAGAACAACGCCGAGGCGCTGAATGGAATTGGACTCTGCTATCTCCGCGCGAACAAATTGGCGCAGGCAGAGGCCGCATTTAGGTCGGCGACTAAGGCAAAATCTACCTACGCAGCGGCTTATAACAATCTGGCGATTACGCTGGAGCGGGAGAAGCAGCCGGCGGAGGCAATTAAGGCTTTGACTGAAGCACTCGAATTTTCGCCGGATAACGAAGAGATCAAGAAGAACCTTGCCCGTTTGAGGACGGGAGGTTAGTGCGGGTCCACTTCGTCGCGAACACCTACCGACCCGATGCGATCAGTTCCGCCAATGAGGCGGCCCAGTGGCTAACGAGCCAGGGCCATACCGTCGGAACCGACTCGGAAAGCGGTCGGCACGTCGAGTTACCTGTTGTGCCAAATGCGGTGTTCGGTCAAGCCGATCTGGTGGTGGCGTTCGGGGGCGACGGAACTTTGATCCGGGCGGTTCACCTTTGTGCCGACCAAGGGACGCCGATCCTTGGCGTTTACCACGGCCGTTTTGGGTTTGTGACGCAATGCACGAGCGACGGGGTTAAGGGGTGTCTCGCTGAGTTTCTGGCCGGACGGTCGGTAATTGAGAGCCGGATGATGCTGGATGCGGAGCTGCTTCGCGCCGGCCAACCGGTGGCCCGAGTGAGCGCATTGAACGAAACAGTTCTACAACGTGCGGTCGTTGCGCGGATGATGACGTTCGAAGTGACGGTGGATGGTTTAGACCTAACTAACTATCCGGCGGACGGAGTTATAGTGGCGACGCCGACGGGATCGACGGCTTATAATTTGTCGGCGGGCGGGCCGATTGTCGACCCCCGCGTGCAAGCTTTGATCGTGACGGCGATTGCCCCGCACACTTTGAATTCGCGGACGTTGGTTTTGGACAAAAACAGCGTGATCACCTTGAAGGTAGATAGCCGGGGAGACGCGGTTCTTTCGGCGGATGGGCAGACTCGTTTACATCTGCTCAGCGGCGACGAGGTTCGAGTCTGCAAATCCGATCGGGTGACAAACCTGGTGATCGTGGATAAGAACGATTTTCTCTTGAAGCTTGGCCAACGATTACTTTGGACCTATAGCGTGGGGGATTTGCCGTGAGCACAGCCGCCCTGTTGGAGATTAAGAACGCCCAGGTGGAGTTTCCCGGCCATGGCGGCTCGGTTCGAGCCATGGACGGGGTTTCGTTGCAAGTTCATCCGGGTGAGACGGTCGCGGTGGTTGGGGAATCAGGTTGCGGCAAGACCACTTTGGCGCGTGCGGTTCTCGGATTGCAGCCCCTGAAGGGTGGGAACATCGTGCTTAGTGGCGCGGAGGTTCATGGGACCACTCGTAAAATGGGAGAGCGGGTCGGGATGGTGTGGCAGGATCCGTTTGCCAGCCTGAATCCCCGGTGGCGGGTCGGTCGGTCGGTTTTGGAGCCGTTCAATTTGGCGCATCGGCCGCGCGAGCGTAGTTCGGTTCAGATTTTTGAGGAGGTCGGGCTCGATCCGAAGTTCGTGGACCGGTTTCCGCACCAGCTTAGCGGCGGGCAGCGTCAACGCGTCGCGATCGGCCGAGCGCTGGCGTTAAAACCGCCGTTGGTGATCTGTGACGAGCCGACGGCTGCGTTAGACCTAAGCGTTCGGGCCCAGATACTGAATCTCCTGAAGGATGTCCAGACCGCTTCTCATTGTGCGTTCTTGTATATCTCGCACGACTTGACGACCGTGCGATTCTTGGCTGACCGAGTTGCGGTCATGTACCTCGGGCGGATCGTCGAAGAGGGGCCGACGGAGCAGATATTTCAGGATCCCCGGCATCCGTACACGCGCGCATTGCTGGCCAGTGCGCCCAGCCTGGAAAGGCTTATGCATCTTCCTGACGCGCCGGTAGGAGAGTTGCCCGATCCTCGAACCCGGTTCGTCGGCTGCCGTTTCGCATCGCGTTGTCCGAACCGGGGGGACATTTGCGACAAGGCGGATCCTGCGGAAACGGCCGTCGACAATCGCCGCTTTTACTGCCACTTCCCGGTTTCGTCACCATAGAGCCCGAGAATTCGCTGTTCTTCGTAAAGGTAGGAATCTGGCGGGGCATGGTGGACGTCAGTACAGGAAGTGGCTACGCCTGGATCCGCTCGGCAGGCATATTTTGACGAGCTTCAGCAACTTGAACATGATTTGCTGGAGATGGCAAGCATCGCCGAACTGATGGTTGGGCAATCGGTCGAGGCATTAGCGACCCTCGACACTCAATTGGCGATGTCTGTCATCTTGCGGGACGACGAGGTAGACCAACGGGATCTTTCGATTGAGGAGCGCTGCGTACGGTTGTTGGCCCTTCAACAGCCTATGGCGGGTGACTTGCGGATCATCGGCACCGCCATGAAGATGATTACGGACATCGAGCGAATCGGCGATCTTGCCGTCGATGTCGCCAAGATCGCCTTGAAGATAGAACACGAATATGGACAGGTTGGATTCATCGATCTGCCCCGTATGGCGAACAGTGCGCGCTCAATGTTTCGACAGGCGCTCGAAGCTTACGTTCGCAAGGACCTTGACCTCGTAAGAGAGGTCTGCAACCGGGATGAAGAGGTCGACGAACAGTACCGAGAACTCCGGACGCAGATCTTTGCGAACATGCGGGCAAATCCGGATATGGTCGTCTCGGATGCTTGGTTGCTCCTGGCGATCCACCACGTGGAGCGAATCGCGGACCACGCAGTGAACATCGCGGAGCGCGTAGCGTTCATGGTGACCGGCGAATTCAAACAGCTAAAGTCGTCCAACGGCGTCGGCCATCCCTGACTAAAGGAGCTCGGACGCTTGTTGGCGCACATCCCGCAAGGAAGGCATGGAGCTTTGGGCCCCTTCCTTGGTGGTCGACAAAGCGCCGACTACATTGGCAAGCAGGACCGCATTGTCGATATCGCGACCTTCAGCGAGGAAGTGAGCGAGGGCTCCGTTGAAGGCGTCACCGGCGGCCGTGGTATCGATTGCGTGAACAGAAAGAGTCGGCAGACTTTGGCCGAAATGCGGCGTCGCGAGGAAGCTTCCCTGTGCGCCAAGGGTGAAGATCACGTTTCTTACTCCCCGCGAGAATAGGATGTCGGCGGCCTTTTGACAGGATTCATCGTTCGATGGACGAATGCCGGTAAGGAACTCGGTTTCCGTTTCGTTTGGCGTCAGGTAGTCCACCCGTTGAAGAAGCTCGCTGGGCAGTTCGCGGGCCGGGGCGGGGTTTAGGATGAACAGGCAGTCCCTTGGCAGCGCGTGGGCGGCAGCCAGCACGGTCTCTAATGGAATTTCGAGTTGGGTGAGCAGGATGCCGGGATTGATTTCTTCGATTGCCTCGGTGGCTTCGTCGGCATACAGATGTCCATTTGCGCCCGACGCGACGACGATAGTGTTGCGGCCCTCGTCGTCGACGGTGATCGCGGCCACTCCCGTCGGGTGGTTCGGATCCATCACGACGGAACCGGTATCGACGCCGCTCACGCCAAGCGAATGAAGGAGTTCGCGGCCGAAGGCGTCGCTGCCGATCTTGGCGACGAACCTCGGTTTGCCGCCAAGCCGACCGGCGGCGACGGCTTGGTTGGCGCCTTTGCCGCCGGGAAAAGTGGCGAACTTCGTGCCCATAACGGTTTCTCCCGTGGTCGGAAAACGGGGCGTCCGGACCACGAGATCCATATTCGCACTGCCCAGAACCATCACACGGCCTCTCGTCATCGTGTGCAGGTTACACCCGCGAGAAGATCTAGCGCGGCCGCCCGGCGCTCAAAAACGGGCAAAGGTAGACTCAAGCGATGCTGGGCGAACTGAAAGAGCTCTGGAAGTTTAGAGAGCTCTTGGTCACCATGGTCCAGCGCGAACTGAAGATTCGCTACAAGAATTCCGCGCTTGGTTTTCTTTGGTCGCTCATTAATCCGGTCGTTACCGTGCTCGTTTTGTCATTCGTGCTGAAGAACTTCATGTACGACAACCCGCCGGCAAATATCAGTGCGTACGTGCTCGCCGCGTACCTTCCGTTCATTTTCTTCCAGCTGAGCCTGATGGATTCGGCGCAGACGATCTTGACGGCGATGCCGATTATCAAGAAGATCTACTTCCCGCGCGAGATCCTTCCCATCGCGTCGGTCATCAGCAACTTTATCCATTTGGTGCTGGCGATGGGGGTGTTTTTCCTCTACCTCCTCGCGGTGTACATCGTGTTTCCCGGCGACTGGCCGCTGCAGATCAACACCCTCTTTCTGCCGATCCTCCTCTTCATATCGTTTTGCCTTTCTCTAGGCTTCAGCTTCTACATCTCCGCGTTGAACACGTTTTACGAAGACATCAAATACGTGGTCGGGATCGTACTTTGGCTGATGTTCTTTATCACGCCGGTGATGTACTTCGAGGAACGGGTTGCCAATAGCGACGTGAACCTCCACTCGCGTGGCTGGGTGTACATGATCTACAATTTCAACCCATTGGCGGCCCTCGCGAATGCCTACCGGAAAACGATCCTGGCCCCACCGCACGTGAAGATCAATGGGGTGGAGACAAAGTTTTTGCCTTTGAATTGGACCTATGTCTGGATCGCGGCGGGGGTTTCGATGACGATCCTCGTCACGGGATATGCCACCTTTAATCGCCTCAAGTGGCGCTTCGTGGAGCGACCTTAAGATGCCTACGAAGCCTGATGGCGAACCGAGGACGATGATCGAGATCTGCGATATCCGGAAGGAATTCTTGGTCAACAACTCGGGGGCGCGGTCGCTCAAAACGATGATTCTCTGGTGGCATCGGCGCAAGCTTCAGCATCACCCAGTACTGAAGGGAGTCACTTTCGACGTCAAGCAGGGGGAGTGCGTGGCCGTCATCGGGCGTAATGGGGCGGGGAAGAGCACTTTGCTATCATTGCTGGCCAGGGTCTACAAGCCGACTTCGGGCTCTATGAAGATCCATGGGCGGGTGGCGCCGCTTTTGGAGTTAGGGGCGGGCTTTCATCCTGATCTCACCGCCTACGAGAACATCGGGTTTAACGCGATCATTCTCGGCTTGACTCGTGCTCAAGTACGGGAGCGGATCGACAAGATCATTGACTTCTCCGAGTTGAGGTCGCAGATTCATGCGCCGACGCGGACCTATTCCAGCGGAATGTTGGCGCGCTTAGGGTTTTCCGTGGCGGTGCATGTCGATGCCGAGGTTCTGATCGTGGACGAAGTGTTGTCGGTAGGCGACTACGAGTTCGAACAGAAGTGCGTACGGACGATCGAGGAATTCAGAAATAGCGGAGGGGCGGTGCTATTTGTGTCACATCGGATGGATACTATACGGGCGATCGCGGACCGGTGCGTATGGCTTCACAAAGGGGTCGTGCGGAAGATCGGGACGCCTGATGAGGTTATTCCGGAGTACGAATCAACCCCGCTGGAGACCGACGAGAAGCGGTAAGCACTCGCCAAAAGGTTGCCACCTGTCGATTCGCCTTTCCGCTACGCCCGAGGCGCACAAGCGCTATCACGCTCCAGGCGAGAAGCCGTAGGCCGGCGCCCTTTCGATCCGCAAAGTCCACGTTGATCTGGCCGGGAATCGTGATGATGTCGGATATTCCCTGGACGCCTTGTCTAAGCACGTCGTCTGCCACGCGGAACGCATCGACCAACGTGGTCTTTCTCTCAACCACGCTGAGCAATTTATCGTTCGGAATCGTGATGATCGTATCGACGCGGCCCATGAGCGAGGTGACTCCCTGCTCGGCCAGCCGAGACCGGCGAGGACCCTCAAACGTAAACGGGCGGGTGACGACCGCGACCGTAAGCGCGCCGATTTCACGAGCCAAGTCGGCAATCACGGGAGCCGCGCCGGTGCCCGTTCCGCCGCCCATTCCGGCGGTGATGAAGACCATGTCCGAGCCTTCCAGAACTTTGCGGATGTCGTTCTTGGACTCCTCGGCCGCACTCTTGCCGATCTCCGGGTTGCCGCCCGCCCCCAAGCCTCGGGTCAGGTTGCCACCGAGCTGAACCTTCTTTGTGGCGCTGCTGAGGTCGAGCACCTGGATATCGGTGTTCATCGAGATGAATTCGACACCCTTGATGCCGCTCTCGATCATGCGTTGCACGGCATTGCTGCCTCCGCCGCCGACTCCAATGACCTTGATGATTGCGTTGGTTGAGCTCACGTTATGATTCCTTTCCTAACTACCGCGCGCGGTTGAATTCCTATTGTAGATTTCCCGTCGGCCATTTGGGGCGGCATCATCCCCCTTCACCGCAAAAAAAGAGAGAGAAAAGCGATAGTTTCCTCCCTCAAGCCTCATCACAAAGCCTTTTACTTCGCCGAACCGCGCGGAGTTTGTCCGAGGACGCTCTCTGCGTCCACCTTTGCCTGATCGTGAATCGCTCGGTTGAAAGACATTCCGATCGCATCCATCACCCGGTTATCTCCCATGCAAGCCGTGATTTTTACCCGGTTCGGCTCCGCCTCAAACCCGCAAATCATGACGCGTTGATCGTCCTTGTCCCAAATCCAATAGTCGACCTTTTTCCCCTGGATCAACTGCGGCTGGACCCCGGTCAGGAGCGAGCGGTACTCAAGAACAAACTCCTTCAGTCGGTCAAACGAAGCGACCTCCTCTTGGTACATCGCCCCGACGACTCGGTCGTTAAACAGGATCACGCCGAAACCATGCTGGCCGTCCTCCCAACTGCGCGCGCGATAAGGATCGGCAAACCCCGGCGGTAATTGGTCGGCCTCGAATCCTCCCGAGCGTATGTCTTGAAAAACCTTCATGGCCGAGTCCGCCGACATCCCAACCGAAACCGTTTTTCCCTTGTGGACAAGGGCCATCTTCGTAGGTTCCGTGGTACCTGGTTCGCCTACTGAAGTCGGCGGGACCTTGGGAAGGATCACGATAGGCCTCACCGTCGGATCGTTGCCGGAGCACCCCACCATGCCCAACGGCAGGGCTACCACCACCAAAATTGGTAGCAGAAGCCGCCGTCGCATCACTGAACCCCGAGGATCTTGTACCGGTTATTCCCCTGCGGAGCCACAACGTCGACCAAGTCGCCCACCGAGCGCCCTAACAATGCCTCGCCAAGCGGCGAACTGATCGAAATCAGCATCTTCCCCGCGTCTGCTTCGAAGGAGCCAACGATGGTCACGACAAATTGGTCATCGAACTCTTCGTCCAGCAATTCGACCTTTGAACCCATCCCCGCCACTCCGCTCGTCACGTCCGGCCGTTCGACGATATGAGCCAATTGGACTGCCTTCTCCAATTCGGCGATTCGACTCTCCAGCCGGGTTTGATTGAGCTTCGCCTCGTGATAGGCCGCATTCTCCTTCAAGTCGCCGTGGGCCTTCGCCTCGCGGATCGTGTCCGCAATGCGCAATCGCTCGGGGCCTTTAAGCTCCTCCAACTCCTTCCGGAGCTTTTCTAACCCCTCGCGGGTTACCTGAATCTCCTTCGCCATGGGGGGATATTGTAGCATCGTAGGAATGCCCGTGCCGCTGGTAAGCGTGATTGTGGTGAGCTACAACACCAAGGAGAAGCTCCGACGCTGCCTGGAATGCATCGAACCGAACCACGAAGTCATCGTCGTTGACAATGCATCGGAGGACGGATCGCCCGAAATGGTCGCGCAGGCCTTCCCTCACGTTAGCCTGATCCGATCGTCACAAAACATCGGTTTTGGCCCCGCCAACAACCTGGGGTGCACATTATCCCATGGCGACGCCATCCTCTTCCTCAACAGCGACGCCTACGCCGAACATGGCGCTATCGCCAAGCTAGCGCGTGTGCTTCAGGAAAAGAACGCCGTCGCGGTAGGAGGCCGGCTGCTAAATCCGAACGGCTCAGTTCAGGCAAGTACCGCCAACGAACTCACCCTTTGGGCGGTGTTCTGCGAGCAGTTTCTCCTCGAAAAAGCTTTCCCCAACTCGGAACTCTTCAGTCCGTACTGGACTACCTTCAAGAATCAAGACCGAACCGAACCCTGGGCGACGCCCCAACTCATGGGCGCCTCCCTCATGGTAACCGCGGTCGACGGACGGCCAATCGAAGAATTCGACCCTCGCTACTTTCTATATTGCGAAGATACAGATCTCTGTAAGCGCCTCGCTATCAAGGGCGAGTTGCTGC
>Ga0206808_1174_pt1 | contig 13489 bp, 8 predicted proteins | sample Alteio_BWOrgCont_58_FD_152899 | JGI IMG/M metagenome (GOLD analysis project Ga0206808, IMG submission 152899) | Enriched cells from forest soil in Barre Woods Harvard Forest LTER site, Petersham, Massachusetts, United States -... | ecosystem: Environmental > Terrestrial > Soil > Temperate forest > O...
GCAAAGTCGCATTCGTTGAAGCGGTAATGTTCGCCGACGTTTCCTGCGGCAGCCCCATGGCGTTGCAAAACGTGTTGAAATCGGAAAGCAGGAACGGATCGTTGAAGGCGTCGATGATCGCAATCGCGTGGCTTCCGCCTCCGCTGGGAATTCCGTACGCGTTGGTGATGTCGGAAGGGTGATAACCCGGAACCGGTTGTAAGAAAGCGCGCGGACCGTGTGAACTGAGGCTAAGCAAAGGGCTGACCGGATCGTCGATCGAGGAGTGACGCCAAACGCCCTTATTGATCAAATACTGGGTGTACCTTCGCGTTGCCGAGTCGCCGGCTCGGCGAACGTTCGACGATGGAACCAAAATGTCTGGCCCGTACGCGCCTGCCTTAGGAACATCCGAAACGGAAGTTTGGGCTGATCCGAGCGCGGCCCCGGCAAGGAGCGGAAGAAGAAATGCGAATCTGTTCATGCTGGCTTCAATAACTGAGACGTTGAGGGCCTGGAAATCTGGCAACCCTCGTGTTAATATTGCGGGGATATCCGGGTGAATGGGTCCGATCTAAATTCAGGGAGACGCGATGGGTGCAGCTTAGTTCAAAAGATCTAGCCGTGTCTCGACAATCGGGCCACTTGTCCCACGGGAAAGGCCTTCCCGGAAGGTAGACTGCGCAACATGCTGAACCTAGATCAGCAGGAAGCGCTGTCGAAATCTCGCGGGAGACTAGACGCTATTAGGGGGCATCTTTGACTTGCCTCGCCTGCAGTCCGAAATAACCGAATTAGAGGAGCTCTCTGCTCAATCTCAATTCTGGGACAATCCCGCGTCCGCCAACCGTTCTCTCCAAAAGTTGTCGCGCCTCCGTGGCATTGCGAATCCATTTTTAGAGTTAGACAAGACCGCGCGTGATATCGCAGAATTGTACGAAATGCTCCACGGGGACGCCGACCCCGAAATGGAGGCGGAAGCCGACCAAATGTCCGTCGAATTTCTTCAGAAATTAGACGCCTACGAGCTCAAGACCCTGCTTTCCGGCGAACACGACGCGAGAAACGCCCTCCTCGAAGTGAACGCGGGCGCTGGCGGCTCGGAAGCCTGCGACTGGGCGGCGATGCTCCAGCGGATGTACGCCCGCTACGCCGAACACCACGGCTACAAGATGGAGATTATCAGCGAAACCCCCGGCGATGTCACCGGCTACCGCTCGGTGCAAATGCTGATCTCCGGGGAGAATGCCTACGGCTTCCTAAAATCGGAGCACGGCGTCCACCGCTTGGTCCGAATTTCGCCTTTCGACGCGGCCGCCCGTCGGCACACGTCGTTCGCAAAAGTCGAGGTCCTTCCCGAGATCGAAGAGTCGGAAGTTTCGATCAACCCGGATGACCTTAAGGTGGAAACGCTCCGCGCCGGCGGCGCGGGCGGCCAGCACGTCAATAAAACGGAAAGCGCCGTTCGCATCACCCACCTTCCCACCGGCCTGGTCGTGAACTGCCAAAACGAGCGAAGCCAGCACAAAAACCGCGCCAGCGCCATGTCCGTTCTTTTAGCTCGCCTGAACGAGCTTGAAAGGCTCCAGGTGCAGGAGAGAACCACCGCCCTCAAAGGAGACGGCGGGCCCGCCGCGTGGGGAAGGCAGATCCGCAGCTATGTCATGCAGCCCTATACGATGGTCAAGGACCACCGGACGGGATACGAAACGGGCAACGTGACCGGCGTGCTTGACGGCGAAGTCGACGGCGCGATCGAGGCCTTTCTCAAGAAGGCGCCCGCCGAAGACGACTTTATAGAGTAGATAATTGCCGACGTTGCCGCAACCCCACGCTTAAGCGCTTGACCAAATCGCTCGGCATGCCTATATTGATGGTTAGGGCTGGTCGCCGAGCTTGCTCTCCCCTTGTCGGCGTACTGGCTCTTTTTTGCGCCTGACCCGTTTGTTTGGCGCAAAGCTCTGACGCTTTGAGGGATTCCAGCGTCATGATAAGAACCAACTTAAGATGATCTTATCGCTGCTCATCTCCGTAGCCGCCCTGGCAACCCCCCTTCAGGCGAACTCCGGTTCTGCCCGTGCGTTGCCCGCAAAAGCGTCTCCTTTGCAACCGCCCGCATTGCCTCCGCTGACGTCTCAGTTGTTTCAGGACGAGGTGATCAAGGTAGAGGAGCTTCTCGCTGCCCGGGACTTCCCCGGCGCAGAACGCGCGGCCGCCCTACTTCCCAAAGATAAATTTTCGATCGATCTGGAGAGCCAAAAAGCGCCCGAACGCCTACGGGAAGCCTTCAAAGCCTCTTATGGGCGAGCAATTTCCGCGTGGCGCATTCGGGGCATTTTTCCCTCCAAGACTCCCGACCTCAAGATTACGTTTGCTCCTCAACTGGCCATCGATCCAGAAACCGATGCGCCCGCCAACGTGGCGACTTTCTACTCTGACGCCCCTGGAAGCCCTCGCCTTACTGTCGTCATCGGGCTCCATCGCGACAAGCCGCTTCGGGATGCAACGCCGGCCGATATTTTTAACGACGTTCGGTATGCCATCGGCGCTTATCTCGGTCTCACCACCCACAACGTGCCCGAATTCGTCATGACTACGTCGGCGCAGGTTGACGATGCCCGGAATTTGACGGCTCCCGAGATTCATTCCGCCGCCGAAGCGATGGCTCTGACATTTCAGCTCCGGGCCGCCGTCGTGTCTCATCAAACTGTCGGCGTATCCGGGCGGCCGGAAGCCACATTGGCTCAGCAAGGCTTCTCTGGCACGGCCGTGCAAGGCGATCAGGTCCCTTTGCCGATACAAGTCACTAACCATGGAACGGGCACCCTTACCCTGAACGCCCTGGGCGATTGCGGTTGTATCGTTCCGGAATCGGGCCCGCCGATCGGACCCGGAAAAACCGGCATCCTCAGCTTGCGACTGGAGACGCATGAGTATACAGATCCGATCGAACGGCACGTATACGTCTTCACGAACGACCCGAAACACTCGATTTTTACGGTCAAGGTTCACCTCGACATCTCGCCTCGCTACCGAATCGTGCTTCCCGAAGGGTCAACCTGGGTGTTTGACAAAGGAAGCAAAGAGGGCGACGCCTATGTCTGGTTTCCGGATGGAAGCGATATGTTAGTGACCAATGCCCGCGTGATCGGAATGGACAAGTGCGTTGTGACCTTCGAACCGTGGAAGGGCACGATGCCTGACTCCGAGCGCAAGGAAGGACCGATGCCAAGGCATGGTTTCCGCGTCCACATGACGATTCCCGACACGTTGCCACCTGGTCGCTCGCCGGTCACGTTGGCGCTCCTGACCTCCTCTGCCGAGTTCCCGATCATCTCGCAGTCGATTTACCTCCAGCGCGGAATCGTTTCCCTTCCGGAAGAACTCTTTATCGGAGAGGTGGGCAGCCAAACGCTTGAGCGTACGCTTGTCTTATCCCGCCCCGGCCAGCCTTTCCAGGTCAAAGCGGTCAGCAGCACCAACAAGAGTTTCACCGTGCGCTCCGAACCGGGAGATAAAGAAGGCGAGCAGAAACTGAAGGTGAAATACCTTGGAAACGCCCCTCCGGGAGGAATATCCGGGTTCATCAAAGTGGAAACCGATGATCCGAAACAGCCGGTCGTTTTTGTCGCTTTGGCCGGATCGGCGACGTGAAGCCTTGGGCGCTTGTCGCCCTGACCGCCGGTATCGTTTCGGCCGGTCTCGCAATATGCGGCAGCAACGCACCGCCCCCGCAGAAGGCCGACATGCAGAAGGCCGAACAATGGAACCTCGTCGTCTCCGGATCGACTGACGGCTACTTATCCCCCTGCGGATGCACGTCGCCGATGACCGGCGGCATCCGACGGCGAGCCACCGCCATTGGGGGCATCGAAGCGAAAGGAAAGGTCGTCTTCATCGATACGGGAGGGTTGGCCGCAGTCCCTGGCGTACAAGGCCAGTACAAGGTTGAGACCATGGCCCAGTCGCTCGCCAAAATGGGCGCCGCCGCCGTAGCTTTGACCGCCGAGGATCTGCGGCTTGGTCCCAACGCGACACAAGCCGAAATTGGCCTGGCCGCAGGTCGCATCGTCAGTACCACCTTGAGCGGCGCCCAAAAGAACGGCGTTGGCTCTGGGGCTTTCGAGGGGGTTGTCGCGAGCATCGAACGCGGCCCATTTTTGATTGGAGCGACCACCGACACCCGTTCGCTTTCCTCCGGCGCAGGCATTTCAGACGTCGCCGCCGCTCGACTTCTCGTGTCTCTAGCGGAGGATCGAGGAAAACTTCCCGTCCTAATGCTGGATGCCGGCCACGACGACGCCGTAAGAATCGCCCGTACGGTTCCGAATCTTGTGGCCGTCGTGTACCGGCAATCCGGCTGGCCGCCCGATCGGTTGGAGCGCGTAGGCTCGGTGGCCCTCCTAACGCCCGGAGAGCGGGGCAAAGCGATTATCCAGCTAACCTTTGGTGGAACCGCAATCACGGGCTACCGGTCCATCCGCCTCGGTCCGGAATTCAAGGATGATCCCTCCGTTTCGCGATACTTCAAGGGGTATTTGAGCCGCGTCGACGCCGCTCACCTGCTTGAACAGCAACCCCGCCAGAGTGCCGCGGGATTCACTGGGAGCGAAGAGTGCGGCAAGTGTCATGGCGCCGCAGAAGAGGTTTGGCGGCACAGTGGCCACTTCCACGCTTACGACACGCTTGAGAAGCAGGGGCAAGCCCGCGATCCCGACTGCGTGTCGTGCCACGTCGTAGGTTTGGATCGCGAAGACGGGTTCCGTTCTCGAGAACTCACCCCCGGTCTCTCGTCCGTCGGATGCGAATCGTGCCACGGCGCCGGGGCTGCCCACGCCGCATCCCCGAAGACTGCTCACTTTAAGGAAGTCACCGACGCGACGTGCATTTCCTGCCATCGCGCCGAGCAAAGTCCGGGCTTCGATTTTCAAACGTACCTGAAAAAAATTGCTCACAAATAGGCTTGGATGACGGATCGACTCATTTTTACGAATCCGCGAAAAGCGTCGATAAACGAAGCATTTCGCTGATTTTGAATCTTTCGATCGTTCCCTCATTTCCTTTCCGTGGCCCTTGACGTGAGAGGGTACGGCCATCACAATCAAACACGTTCGGAGATCTCGGCATGGAGGCTGGCATCGCGAAGCATTAAGGGCCACACCATGCTTAACGAGACAGAAACCGTCACTCCAATCCCCAGGCTTTCTGAGGTTCTCTTCGAATCGCGTGAGTTGTCATTCGCTTCGATCGCGGCGATTCCGTCAAATGTCGAAGCCATTGAGGCCGCGCTCCTCTTCTGCACGGGCACGAATGCTTTGGTCGCCTTGGTGGGGCCAAGCGGATGGGGAAAGAGCCACCTTCTGAGCGCGGTGGCGTATCGGCTGTCGTTTGAATTCGGCTCGGGAGTCGATTCTTTGAGCGTCGGAGACTTCCTCGCCGGAAAGGGCCGCTTGGACCCGACTCACTTGATCCTGGACGACGTTCAAGAGGTTTTCGCCCGCCCCCGTCAACGACAAGCCCTTCAGATTGCGTTGGAGCGCCGAGTCAAGTCCGGCCGAGCTACCATTCTCGGATTTACGACGACCAAGCCCAATCGCCAAATCAAAACGTTCTTGCCGTACGTGCGGGATTGGGGAATCGCCTGCATCGCAGAACCGGCCTCCGACGAGCGCGTTATATTGCTCAACCACATGGCCACGGCCGAAGGGCTTAGCCTGTCGCCGCGTTTGGTCCAAATACTCGCCCGGCAACTGCACGGGAATGGGCGCACGCTCTCCGGTGCGCTCAAACGGCTTCGGCACCTGAACGATTCCTGGCTCGACGCTGACGCAACCCTAAGCGCCCTGGGCCTCTTGGATCCCTTCTTTGCCGACAACAGCTCCTGGGATCTCAAGATCAAAATCCTTCGGATTGCCGATCAGGCGCGTGCCCAGTTTCCGAGGGTAAACCATCAGGATCTCGCGATCTACGCGATGCTGCACAAGGCAGGGCTGGCCGAGGCCGAAGTTGCCCGCGCCGCTGGCGTCAAGCCCGCCGCCGCGTTCCAGCGGGCGGCCCGCTTCCAAGAGCAAGCGGCCAAATGCGACATTACCCCCGCGTACGTCCGCCAATTTGTCGAACTCGTCGTCAGTTCGCTGGCCCAAGAATGAATCCGCGAATTCGGACAACTGAATTCCCCATCCAGACGTAGAGTTGAGTATGGCAATGGGTGACTCCTCGCGATCTTTAGAACTCCTCGACAAAATTTCCGAGCAAGCTCCTAAAGACAACCCGCGCCTCCAAAACTACGTCTCCGCCCTGCGCACCTCCCTTCAAAACGAAGCTAAGGATCGGGAAGAATCCGACAAGTTGCTTGCCGACTACGAAGAGGCCTACAACAAGCTCACTGCTCCGGCCAACCGCATCGGGGTGTTCATTGGCTGGCTTCAAGAGGCTCCTCTACCGACCGTCCCTGAAGCCGTCGACGAAACGCCCTCAGACGAATTGGCCCTGCCGGAAGACGGCACGCTGGCCGATCTCGTCAACGATTCCGCGAAGCCAAACCTGGCATTGATCGCGGTTGGCGAGCAAGAATTCGTGGCCCAGGTCGATCCGAAGGTCGACCGTACCTTTCTCGTGGCTGGCTCAAGGGTGAAGGTCAATGACGCGTACGCCGTGGTGGGTTTCCTCCCGCCGAGCCGAAACGGCAGCATGATTAAGGTTTCCGAAGCCCTCGCCGATGGCCGCCTGCGGGTCGGATCCGACACTCCGGGTGCGGATGGCCGTATCGTCATGCGCGGCGAGCTTTTGCGCGAGGCTTCGATCAAGGCTGGCGACGAAGTCCGACTCGATCCCAGCGGTCGAATGGCGCTGGAGCATTACGAAAAGCAGGAAAGCCGAGACTACTTCCTCGAAAGCGTCCCCGAGATCCCTTGGGACAAGGTCGGAGGACAAAAGGAGGCGATCGGGCTCATCCGGGAAACCATCGAGCAACCGCTTCTCCACCCCGAGATTTTCGCGCGGTTTGATCAGAAGCCGATCAAAGGCATCCTCCTTTACGGACCTCCGGGTTGCGGCAAGACGCTCATCGGCAAAGCCACCGCTTACAACCTGACCAAAGAGTACGCGAAGCAATCGGGGAAGGAAGTGAAGGAGTACTTCATGGCGATCTCCGGCCCCAAGATCCTAAATATGTGGCTTGGCGAGACCGAGCGCATGGTCCGCGAAATTTTTCGCACTGCTCGAGAAAAGGCAAAAGAGGGCCGGTTGGTCTTCATTTTCATGGACGAAGCCGAGTCTGTGCTCCGCACCCGTTCAAGCGGTCGTTACCTAAACATCTCGAACACCGTCGTTCCTCAGTTTTGCGCCGAGCTTGACGGTCTGCAATCTCTGGAGAACGTCGTGCTCATGCTCACGTCGAATCGTCCGGACTACATCGATCCCGCCGTCCTGCGGCCCGAACGGATCGACCGAAAGGTAAAGGTCGGCCGGCCCGATCGAGAATCGGCTCTCCAGATTTTGGGTATCTACCTGCACGACCGGATTCCGCTGGACCCCGATCTTCTCCGAAAATGGGGCGGCGAGGTGGACTGCGTCCGAAAAGACCTCATCGAGGGCGTCGTCGACCAACTGTGGCGAAAGAACCGCGACACCGAGTTCCTCAAGATCTTCCTCCGCAACGGTTCATCCGACACCCTCTACTTCAAGGACCTGATCTCTGGCGCCCTCCTCAAGAGCATCGTCGACCGGGCGAAGAACTACGCGATTCGCCGGGCGATCGCCGATCCAAACCACGTTGCCGGTGTCTCCCTGGAAGATTTGACCCGGGCCGCCACTGAGGAATACAAAGAAAACGAAATCTTTCCCCGTGGCGACACCCAGGAAGATTGGCTCCAATTGCTGGACTACGCACCCGAAAACGTGGCGTCGGTAAAGCCCATCGGCGCCCACCGCGGCGAAGAGTTGTCGCGAAAAGCGATTGTTTAGCGTATTCTTCGACACATCGGACGGCGAATCGAGCGAATCGTTCTCGTTTCGCCGTCCAAAGTCTTAATCATGGTTGCCGCCTACCGAACGATCGTTGCCGCATTTGCGGTGCTCGCGAAAGCCGGCATGCTTACCCCCGAGCCGCCTTTCCGACCCGTCGCGCAGGTAACCGGCGCCGATACCGCGATCGAGTCCCCAAGGGTTGCGATGATTCAAGATCAATCCGCTTGGAACGACCTCTGGCGGGAGCATCGCCAGACGTTCCAGATCAACGTGCCCCAGAACGCCCCCATCGACGATTCCGAGCGTCCGAAAGTCAACTTTTCCACCGACGTAGTGCTTTGTCTCTTTGGGGGCCAGTCCAAGAACGTTGGCGGATTTGAATTGGCGCAGATCGGAGATCTCAAGGACCAGGTCATCGTCCGGATAAAGCCCACCCTGCTGCCCGCCACCGGGGCAGAACTGCTTCAAAACCCATACATGTTTCTCATCTTGCCGCGCACCCGTCGCAAAATGTCCGTCCAACTGGACCAATCGGCTCTCGGCGGCGACGGCTGGCGAACCTTGGCGGACCTACCCCCGACAAAACACTGATCGTCCAGCGGGTGCCTAAAACACTTGCAGCACCACCGGTCGCTTTTCGACCGGAAGATCGGACAAAACCACCGCATCCCGTAGAGACTTCTCCGTCCGATCCGCCATCGCATCACTTCCTGCGCAAATTGTAAACAAGGATTCCCCTTGCCTTACCGCGGACCCTACCGCCACGTGAACGCGGACTCCAACGCTCGGATCGATCGTGTCGTTCTTTGTCTTTCGCCCGCCACCCATGGCGATCACCGAAACGCCCACCGATTCTGCGTCAATCTCGGCGATCCAACCGTCCTTGCCCGCCGCAACGCTCCTCTGAACGGGCGCCATCGGTAACTCTGCGTCGATCGAGCCGCCTTGCGCGGCAAACCAGTCCCGCGCCTTGGCCAAGGCCTTTCCCGAGCCCAGCGCCGCCTCCGCGATTTCTCGCCCCTCTCGCACCCCCGGCGCTAGCTTCACGCTCGCGAGGCTCAATCCGGCGAGTTCAAGGCATGACTCGCGCACTCTCATTTCTCCGTCGAGACTGGCCTCATTCCGCAATATGGTCAGCGACTCCCCTATCTCGATCGCGTTGCCCACGGAACCGAGTGGTTGGCTCATGTCGGTAAGCGCCAGACGGCAATTGAGGCCGCACGCCTTCGCCGTTCGTGCCAACGCCCTGGCGAGATCGAGGGCCCCCTCGGCCGTTCGCATAAACCCACCCGATCCGCTCTTCACGTCGAGCAAAATTGTCTCCGCCCCGCCCGCGATCTTCTTGCTGAGAATGCTGGAGACGAGCAGAGGAATCGACTCGACCGTCCCGGTCACGTCGCGCAACGCGTAAAGCGCCTTGTCCGCCGGCGCCAAGTTCGGCGTCTGACCCGTCACCGCCAACCCGATTTGCTTGGCCTGCGCCTTGAGCTCCGCAATCCCTAGGTCCATCCGAAAGCCGGGAACGGACTCAAGCTTGTCAAGCGTTCCGCCGGTCGTGCCGAGACCGCGGCCGCTCATCTTGAAAACCGTCATCCCGCACGCCGCCAGAATGGGCAGCACGATAATCGTGGTCTTGTCCCCCACTCCGCCGGTGCTGTGCTTGTCAAACCACGGTTTGGGCAGGCCCGTAAGATCGACCCGTTCGCCGCTGTCGGCCATCGCCTGAGTAAGCCAAGCCGTTTCTTGATCGTCCAACGGTCTCAGATAGGCGGCCATCAACCAGGCGGCAAGCTGATAGTCGGGAATCTCTCCGCTCGCCGCCCCATCCGCCAAGACCCGAAGCTCCGATTCCGAATGCCGCCGGCCGTCCCGCCGGACTTCGATAATCTCCTGGAAATTCAATGCGCATCCACGGCAACCGCCGGACCTTTCGGCTTCTTCAAGAAAAAGATTGCCGGCACCGTACAGGCGAAGATCAACAGGATGAGGAGAAAGCCGTCGTTGTAACTCATCGTCAGCGCCTGCCGGGTGACGACTCCGTCAAGAAGTTGCTGAGCCCCATGCATTGCCTGCTCCGGCCCAAAGCCTTTCGCTTGCAACGCATGCGCCGTTGAGTTGAGGCGCTCCGCCACCAGGGGATTGCCCGTGTCGAGGTGGCTAACCAAGTTGGCCCGATGATACGCCGTGTGGCTTTGAAGATACGTACCCAAGATGGCAATGCCGAACGACCCGCCAAGCTGCCGCGAAAGGTTGATCAATCCCGAAGCCTGCTGGACTTCGCGTCCGGAAACGCTGGCGTAGGCAACCTGATTGATCGGCGTGAACAGAAAACCCAGTCCAAATCCGCGAATCATCAAAGCCGTTCGCGTGTCGGGCTCCCCGCTCAAGGTTGTCAAGTGACCAAGTTGCCACATAGAAACCATAAAGATCGCCACGCCGATCACGATGAGCAGCCGTGGATCGACCTTGGGATTAGGCCCGTTCAGAATTCGGCCACAGATAATGGCGCTTGCCCCGGTCGCCAATCCGCCCGGAAGGAGCGCAAGTCCCGTCGCCGTCGGCGTAAACCCGAGGATCGTTTGCACGAACAGGGGGTAAAGATAAACCCCTCCGTAAAGTCCAAATCCGAGGGCGATAAAAAGGCAGATCGCCGACGTCAGCGTCTTGTTATTCAGAACACGAAAGTCCACGACGGGGTGCTCGTTCCGTGGCGACAGCTCCCACCAAACCAAAGCTAGAATGCAAACCCCTGCGAGCACCGAAAGCCGCAAAATCATCGCGTCCTGGAACCAGTCGTTGCTCTCGCCCTCTTCCAATACGTACTGGAGGGAGCCGAGTCCAACCGTGAGCAACCCCACCCCCCACCAGTCGACCGACACCTTCCTCGTCATCCCCGGCGGATCGTTGAGAAACGTCGTGACAAGGAAAAAGGCGGCAAAGCCGATCGGCAAATTGATGAAAAAACACCAATTCCAGGTGTAGTTATCCGTAATCCATCCACCCAAAGTGGGACCCAGCGTGGGTGCCACGATGATCCCCATGAGGAACACCGCCTGCACCAAACCCTGTTGCTCGGGAGGAAAAATCTGCCGAAGCGTCGCCTGGGCGGTCGAAAGCAGCGCCGCTCCGCCTCCTCCTTGCAAGATCCGCCAAAAGACGAGCTCAAGCAAGCTATGCGACGTGCCGCAGAAGAAGGACGCCGTAATGAACAGAAGAATCGAGAAACCCAGGTATCGCTTCCGCCCGAATCGGGACACAAGGAACGCCGTCATCGGGAGCACAACGACGTTGGCCAAGATGTAGCCCGTCGATACCCAGCCGATCTCCTGATTGGTCGCGCCAAGGTTGCCCGCCATCTGGGGCAAAGCGACGTTCACGATGGTGCTGTCCAGCACCTCCATAATCGCCGCCGTGATCAGGCCAAGCAGAATCAGCCAACGAAACCGGCTGACCTGATCCTCGACGGACATCCCCGCCCCCGGCCGTGTAACTGATCTAGAAGCGGTCGCCAATCTTCTCCTTCTAAAGAATACTCCGGGTACCCCGTGTCAGACAGCGGCAGACGCTGTGGTCGCCCCCGCGCCAAAGGCGCTGGACATTTGAAGCCAGGGTCGAAGACGAAGTCGTAGGCCCTGGATACGGATCGCCGCCCAAACGCGGGCTGAAGGCACGCAACAATTTCAGCCTGGTCGAAGGACCGAAATATATCGGGTGCATCCCACCTGTGACGCCGGCGTATTTCTCGCGTTCGCGGCGCATAACCACCACAATCCAACCGTGCTCGCGCTCTTGTCGCTCCTTGCCGTAACCGCCGTCGAAGTCGACGTCTTCCCCCAGGACGTCCTGAACCGCTTCGACCCTCGCGACGCCCTCGGCGCCGCCATCGACGGCCACGAGGCCGGAACCGCCGCCCGCGTATTTTCTAACCGGAGTGCCCACGCCATGAAGTCGGCCGGACTGGGCGCAATCTCCTACCGCCTACGCACGGAACTCGGCGCCGAAGCCTGGCACTGGAATCCCCAAGGCCAGTGGAGTGACGCAAAGAACAAGGAGGGCTACTGGACCTCCGAGGCCAAACCCGGACCGCCCATCGAAACCACCTGGGGCTACCGCCTCCCAAGGCGCGGCAACACGATCGACCAAGCCAACAACGACGGGTATTCGCGCATCGACGACGGAGACGAAACCACCTATTGGAAGAGCAACCCCTATCTCGACCCCGCAATGACGACGGACCCCAACCCTCCCCAACAATGGGTCGTCGTCGATTTGCAGACTCACGCGAAAATCGACGCCATCCGGATCGACTGGGCAAACCCTTACGCCGTCCGTTACCGCGTTCAATATTGGCGCGGCCAAGACCCAAGGGACGGCATCCAGCCCAAATCCGGCCGGTGGCGGACGTGCAGCGGCGGCAAAGTCAAGAAGGGAAGCGGCGGCCGAGAACTTCTGAATCTCACCCCCTTCGACTCGGTTCGCTTCATCCGCCTGCAACTGGAAGTGTCCTCGCACACCACCGAAGCAAAGAATGCGCGCGATCCCCGCGACCGTTTAGGCTTCGCGATCCGCGAACTCGCCATCGGCCACCTTAAGCATGGCAAGCTGGTCGACGCTATCCGCCACCGACCCGACCGGGACCAAACCATCGTCTACACGTCCTCTACCGACCCCTGGCACCGCGAAAAAGATCGCGACAACCGAACCGAGCAGCCCGGATTCGACCTCGTATACCGATCGGGCCTGACGAACCATCGCCCTATGCTCGTCCCCGTCCCAACCCTCTACGGCACCCCCGAGGATGCCGCCGCCGAAGTCCAATGGCTCCAAAACCGTCGCTACCCGGTACGGGGCTACGAACTTGGCGAAGAACCCGACGGCCAATACGCCGACGCCGAAGCGTACGCGTCGCTTTACCTCGAAGTGGCCACTGCCATCCATGCCGTTAGCCCGAAAGCTCCGTGCGGCGGCCCCTCATTCCAAACCCTCGCCGAAGACGAAGAAGCATGGCCCGACCCGGCGCGCCGCTCCACCTGGTTCGGTCGCTTTCTCCAATCCCTTCGCCGTCGCCGCCGGGCCGACGAACTCGGCTTCTTCAGTTTCGAGTGGTATCCCGCTGAAGATGCGTCGGACCGCGTCGAAAACAAACTCCAAAACGCTTCCCAGGACCTCGAAGACGCCCTCAACCGAGCCAAGGCCGCCGGCCTCAGCCGCCGCATCCCATGGCTACTCACTGAATACGGCTATTCCGCCTTCGCCGACCCCGTCGAAGAGCAAATCCCCGCGGCCCTCCTGAATCTGGACATCGTCGGCGCCTTCCTAACCCTCGGCGGGACCGCCGGGTACATGTACGGCTACGAGCCCAACGAACTCATCCAGGAGCAACCTGGAAAATGGGGCAACCTGATGATGTCGCTGCAGGGGCCGGATCAGAATCCCAAGTACCCCCTACCCACCTACTGGTCCGCCACGATGCTAACCCAGCTTTGGTGCGACCCGGCCGGCGGCCCGCACCAGCTGCTAAGAACCGTATCCAGCGATACCG
>Ga0206808_1175_pt1 | contig 13351 bp, 14 predicted proteins | sample Alteio_BWOrgCont_58_FD_152899 | JGI IMG/M metagenome (GOLD analysis project Ga0206808, IMG submission 152899) | Enriched cells from forest soil in Barre Woods Harvard Forest LTER site, Petersham, Massachusetts, United States -... | ecosystem: Environmental > Terrestrial > Soil > Temperate forest >...
AAAGCGAGTGCCCCTATCCGGTTGATTTTCATTTTGACGGTTAACTCCATTTATTTTACCGACTGTGTTTATTTGATTTGTGGCGTGGTGGCGCCTGCAGGCATGATTTAAAACCGCTGAGTCTGGAATGTGGATACAAACCCTGGCGAAATAAAAATCAATTGTCACCCGGTTGAAAGAATACCGGGTAGCTGGAATAGTAATACATGATTAGTATAAAGGATATAGTGTACGATATTAACTAAGATCGGTCGTGCCAACCTTTCAACCTACGTGCGTCTTTAGCCGGAAATGAGCTGGACAACTTACGAAAACCAGAAATGCAAAATCTTTAGGCCTTCCGACTTCTGGCATTTGAATTAACTTTATACCTTGAGCATATTTTCCACGCGGGCCTAATTAATGCCTGAAACGAATCCTCACTAAAAAAAACAAATGACAAGCTTTGCAAGCAAATTGATGGTAGTCTTCATACGGCTTCGGGGTTCTAAAAAACTTCTAAGCTCTGTTGAAGCGACCCGGAAGGACGTCGAATCGTTGATAAGACAACCGCATGGCTATGCCCCGCCCAAAGGCCTGGCCGATAAGGTGGATATTGAACTTCAACACAAATACGGCTGGCCGGTGTATGTGCTATCCCCGCCTGGTATTACAGCAAAAAAGAACGCTTTGTATGCCCATGGTGGCGCCTGGATCCATGAAATAGGCCCGCTTCATTGGAAATTGGTTGCAAAGCTTGCCGTTGAAACGCAAACGCGGTTTATTATTCCTATCTATCCACTGGCGCCGGCAGGCACGGCTCAAACGGTGATAACGGTCATTGCGGACCTGGCAGCGGAGCTTTTTGATCAGGACGGCCCGGAAAATTTTACGCTCATGGGCGATTCGGCCAGCGGCACCATTGCACTTTGTACTGCTATCTTGTTGCGTGACCGTGGCTTGCCTGCCATCCGCAACATTATATTAATTTCCCCGGGGTTGGACTTGCACCTGGATAACCCCTTGATAGACCAGGTTGCACCGAACGACCCATTTTTGGCTAAGCCCGGGCTGCAATATGCAGCGGAACTTTGGCGGGAGAACTACGGCTGGACGACCCTTTGGTTAGCCCGATGTTTGGTGAACTGAAGGGCCTCGCCCCTATTACCCTCTTCAGCAGCACACGCGACATCCTGAATCCCGATGCCCGTGCCTTTGTAAAAAAAGCTGAAGCTGCAGGTTTGACAGTAAACTATCACGAGGCGCCGGAAATGATCCATGTTTACCCGCTGCTGCCTATGCCGGAAGCTAAGGAGCCGTTGAAGATGATAGAAGATTTGCTCACGGATTGAACAGGTCGCTGCCCCTTTACCCCGCGTGGTTATGGATTCTTAACATTAAGATTAAATTTACCATCGGTGATCGTTTTTATAGCTGTTCCATTATAAAGAGGTAACTGCCCACTAAATGTACCCTGGACATTGCCGTTGGATATGGAGGTGATGGTTATCGTTGTGGGATATTTTGCAGTGGGATCCGATGTATAAAAGTCAAAATTTGTTGTAGCAGGCCCAATGCTATAAGTTATGCTTATGAAGCCTGCATTGTTGACATCTGCGTTCGTATAAGTGCCCGTAGCTATCGTGTTGTTTGCCTCTATCGTGATTGCCAAATTGAGTGAATTTGCGCCGGAGCCTTCACTGCCGAAAATTGAAAGGTCAGCATCCGGGGCAAGGCCATTGCTAAGGTATGTTGTTTGGCCGATACTAAAGTTTTCCGCCACGCCATCCACGGTTGCTGAGAGCGTATTCGCCGGAGCAACCGGATCGCTTTTTTTGCACGAAGAATAGATGAGTAAAAGCGCAATTGTGAGTAGTACACCCTTTTTCATTTTATTAATACCTTGTTTTTCCCAGCAATATACGAAATCCGCGTCGAAAATGGGCCGGTGAATTTTCCGGACCATGGCTGTTATTAACCCGGGACATTGAGGTAAAAAAGCCGTAGCGGCAGCAGGCATATAAACAGCAGGGAAGGTGAAGGTTCAGGCTTTAATCCGGCCTGTAAGCTCCTAAAATACGTTCTTTTTGGGAGCTTTTTGTTTGAACGTATTTGTTTGATTTTGAACCAGGCCCGGGACCAATTTATCATTCAATTATTTACTACATTAGTCCCTGTTATTCCGGATACGAAGCACTTACACAATTCAGACAAATAGATCAAAACCACCCCTCTCATGGAGAATCTATTTAATATGGGCCGCATTTTTTATGCTATCGCTATAGGCGAGATCGGCGTTCAGGCAATTTATTATCATGATTTTCCCTATATACTACCGCTTCCGGCACATTTGTGGCCGGTCGGCCGCGTAGTGCTCGCTGTTATTTTCGGAATCATGTTTTTACTGGCCGGGGGATGCATTTTTTTTGAAAAAAGAACGAGGCAAGTTTCTGCCGTATTTGGAACTGTGCTCCTGGCCATCTTTTGTTTTTACTATATCCCCTATGAATTCCTGACGAGTCCAAATTTTTTGCATTTGGATGAATGGGAGAATGCCGAGAAAGAATTGGCCTTAGCCGGGGGGGCATTTGTTATAGCCGGTTGTTTTTCGGAAAGAAATAAAAAGCATCACGCCCGGTTTTTGGGAAAACAAATAGCCTTCGGGGCTATTTTATTTGCCATTACGATGATCAGTTTCGGGATATTGCATTTCATGGAGGCGGAAGGTGCATCCACCCTTGTTCCTTCATGGATACCTAACCATCTATTCTGGATCTATGCTTGCGGCGTAGCATTAATTGGCTCCGGTATTTCCATCATTTTTAAAATCAAAACAGGGTTAATTGCCTCCCTTTTGGGGGCGATGATATTTACATGGTTTATTTTGCTCCATATACCCAGGATTATCGATGCCGCTGATGCTGATCTTGGAGGTGAACTTACGAGTGCATTTTTAGCGTTGGCCTATAGCGGAATTGCATTTGTAATTGCCGGGACTGCTGTGAAGCTGGGGTAGTCCGAAAGTCCGGAAGTCGGAAAGTCCAGGAGTCTGATCGGGACCGACCGCGTGCCGCCGTGGCTTTAGCGGTGGCGCAAAGAAGCTGCGATTGATGTCCACCAACTGGCGGATAACTTAAAGAAGGAAAGAGAAGCTGGCTACTGAACGCTGTTTTTCAGCTTTTGAATGAGCGGCATTTCCAATGCCTCCATCTTATCGCGTGTTTCATAATTAGCTGAGTGTTTTCGGAAAAGGCACATAAACAATTGATTACTAAGCCAATAGCTGACCATTCCTTTCTTCCACGAATCGTTTTAATATTTTGAGTGTAACAGTCCAGTAAAAATCGATGTGTTTATAATGGGATTCCGTTGGAAAATTGGTTAAATCCAGTTCGAGCAGGGTTTGGTCCCCGTCAGGCTGCAAAGTAAACCTGATGAGCGTATAATTTCCAGCCTCATCGGGCAACCGGGACAAAGAGCTTAAATGGCTGTACTCCAAAACGCGATCTTTTGTAAACTGCAAAACTATGCCGGTATTCCTAAAAGCGGTTTTATAGGATGCTTCCTGTACATTTATAATGATCGGGCTGCCAACTTCCCAGGTGGTAACAATTTCAATTTCTGAATCATGCATCCACCTTTTCATTAGGACAGGATGCGTAAGCGCCTCCCATACGACGCTGGATGGCCTGTCGATCGAAATTGATTTGTGGATGAACTGGATAGTAGCTGGCTGATGATCGATCATGGCAATTATCGTGCAATATCAGTTAATTTTTAATACAAGGGTGTATTAAATCTTGTATCCGTTTTGAAATATTGTAGATGCCTCAATTCAATGCTGGTAAAGCAATAGTTAATAAAATTGATACTTTTCAAATATCATCAAAGCCATTAACTTCGACAAATTAAAAAGGGGAGAGGTGAAGGGGGAAAGGTGAAAGCAGAAAGCTGGAATTTAATATCAATAGGATCTTAATATTAGAATGAACGTGGATTATTCAAAAAAGGCAACGAATCAACAGATCAGAGAAAGATTTGACAAGGACACGGCCCGCTTTTCCAACCTGGAAACGGGCCAGCAAACTACAATCGATGCGCCCTTAACTATGGAGCTTTGCACAGAAGCAGCCAAATATGTTAACCCGAATGCAAGGGAGTTGCTTGACATAGGCTGCGGAGCGGGTAATTATACCCTTAAGATGCTGAGCAAGGTATCCGGCCTGAATTGCACGTTGAATGATCTGAGCCTACCCATGTTAGAAAAAGCCAACGAAAGGATCATGCCACAAACTTCCGGCACTGTTAATTTGATTCAGGATGATATGCGAAACCTCGACCTGGCCGACGATCATTTTGATATTATTCTCGTTGCGGCTACCCTGCATCATTTGCGCAATGACAACGATTGGGAACTCATGTTTACTAAGATTTATAAGGCGCTAAAACCGGGCGGCAGCTTTTGGGTGTCGGACTTTATCACGCATGATTCCGAACTGATCAAAAAGCTGTTTGAGGACAAGTACAGCACGTACCTGGAGAGCCTGGGCGGCCCGGAATTCCGGAAGAAGGTATGGGATTATGTAAATTATGAAGATACCCCGCGTTCGCTGAATTACCAGCTCGAACTGCTGGCGAAGGTTGGGTTTAGCACTATAGAGGTATTGCATAAGAACTCGTGCTTTGCGGCGTTTGGGGCAATAAAATAAACCCGGTTATTTCGGAATTGGGATGTTCTATTTTTCGCAATTGTTTATTTTTTCAGCGGTGCTCAAGAGGGCTATCGCCGTTTCGGATTTTGGTCAAACGTCAACGTAAAACCGGGAATAAACATTCAATGTACCAAATAGCTAAATATCAGATATTTAAAACTTATTCGTAAAGAAAAACAAGGCGTTATTGCTACACTTTTGTGGTGCTTTTGTGGCGCCTATGTGGTGCTTTTCAGCCACTTTTTTCAGGGATAGACAGGGATAGACAACTTCTTGGTGGTACTTTAAGGTACTTTGCCTATCCCGATTTTGCTATGCATCATACAAAAAAACAATCCAAAACAAATATTCAATATGTCAAAGAACTAATTATCAGCTATCTACAGCTTTTTTAGGATAAAAACACGTGTGTTTTTGGTGTGTTTTTTCTATAATTTCGTGTGATCACCGTGTGTATTTCGTGTGTTTAGCGTGTGTTTTTCGTGTGTTTTTTTTAGTTCGATTTTTGTGTGCATGGTGCTCAAATAGGTTTAAACATTTGCATTAAAGTAGCCGCGCTTTTTTTATCTCTGAGCATCGGGACCAGGACAGGGTCTTTTCCATTGGCATGGCGTCGCGTTCAGGCACACCAGGGCTCTATGCCAATTCCATGTAAATATGAAATGCTTCTAAGTTAAAAACAAATCGGGTTTTCGTAAGCTTACAGTAACTGTAACGAGACGTAACACTACGAGTAAGCTAACGAAAATTAGTTTGGCCTTTTATAACATCATTTCTAAAGTTATCCCGATAAGGCATTGCCGGTATTTGCCGATACAATAATGACTGATTAACGCCGGGAATGATTTTATTCGGTCATATTTTTTAGATTTACGGGAAACGAACGGCGGACATGGAAAAACCTTCCCGACTTAAACACACTTTGGGCTTTGGCATGGTCGTGGTGATCGTGGTGGCCAATATTATCGGATCGGGTGTTTATAAAAAAGTGGGGCCCATGGCTGCCGAATTGCATTCGCCTGGGTGGATACTCTTTTGCTGGGTGCTGGGCGGGGTGATCACCCTGTTCGGCGCATTGAGCAATGCGGAGGTAGCCGGGCTGCTTGCGGCAACCGGCGGAGAATACGCTTATTTTAAAACCATCTACAATAAGTTTTTTGCGTTCATTTACGGCTGGTCGTTGTTCACCACCATCCAAACGGCTGCTATCTCCTCGCTGGCTTATGTATTTGCCGAATCGTTTTCTGGCATCATCCACCTGCCTGCTGTGCTGCCCGGGCTTAAAGACGTCAATATAGCCGGCGTGTTTTATCCCTTTCCCGATCTTAATATAAAGCTTTGCGCCATCGCCCTTATCCTGCTTTTTACATTTATCAACGGTCGCGGCCTTAAAGCGGGGGCAATCATCAGCCGGTTTATTTTAATGCTGATCATCACGGCGATACTGGTGATCGTTGTTTTTGGCTTAAGCAGCAGCCAATCGCACCCGGCAAGCGCCTTTAGCTTTCATACAGACAATGCTGCCCCGGTAAGGATCGGTTCGATATTCACTGCCATGCTCGCTGCTTTCTGGGCCTACCAGGGCTGGGCCGCCGTAGGATTTGTAGGCGGCGAAGTACGCGACGCCAAACGGACCATCCCGCTTGGCATAGCCACCGGCGTATTCGTGGTGATTGCGGTGTACTTGCTGGTGAACACTACCTATCTTTCCCTTTTATCCACTCCGCAACTGACGCAGATAGCCGGCAGCCAGAACACGATTGCGGCGACGGAAGCAGTAAAAGTTTTTTGGGGCAAGAGCGGGGGATTATTTCTTTCAGTACTGATTGCCATTACTACCATGAGTTGCATGCACGCGACCATACTGGCCAGTTGCCGGACTTATTATGCCATGGCGTGTGAAGGGCTGTTTTTTCGACCTGCCGTTAAATTGAACAAAGCAGATGTTCCATCGGGCTCCCTCATTTTCCAGGCCGGCTGGGCCTGCCTGCTGATACTATCAGGCACCTTTGACCAGCTCACAGATATGATCATTTTCGCGGTTTTTATTTATTACGGCGCAACTACGCTGGGCGTATTTATTTTACGAAAAAAAATGCCCGATGCGCCGCGACCTTATAAGGTTTGGGGCTACCCCGTGGTGCCGGCAATTTTCATCCTGTTTTGCCTCGGCTTGTTTTTTAATACGCTTCATTCGAGGCCACGCGAAGCCATTATGGGTTTGGTGCTGATTGGGAGCGGCGTACCTTTTTATTTTTGGTTTACCAGAAACTCAAAAAACACCAATAAAAATTGAAAGCTACAATAGGTAGAGATTTGAGATGTGACATATGAGATATGAGATATGCATAGCAATTACAGCGACACCAAACGACATCTTCAAACACATTACGGATGTGCCAAAATGGTGGATAAGGGAAGTCGGAAACCCCGCCAGCATGTCGTCTAAGACCTCTCCTATCGATGCCAAAAAGCGACAGGCTCAATGCCCCGGCTGGTGGGCCGTCTAACCAAACATCCGGCTAAATCAGGTCGTCAAAAAAAGTTTCAAAAAAATTTGCGTAACTCAAAAGTTACCTATACATTTGGGTAACTTAAAAGTTACGTATTATGGCGGCAAGCATTAAGCACCAATTATTTTTCCCGCAACCACCCGAGGCGGTTTGGGCATACCTCACCAACGCTGAGTTGATGGAACTTTGGCTGATGAAAAACAATTTCGAACCCATTATAGGGCACGAGTTTCAATTCAGGGCAAACCCTGTACCAAGCCTCGATTATGACGGCATTGTGTACTGCAAGGTGCTGGAGATGGTGCCCTTCAAAAAACTTTCCTATTCGTGGAAGCTTGGTCCCGGTGATGGAACCATTAATGTTGATTCGGTAGTGACGTGGGAATTACAGCCAAAAGATGAAGGCACGGAGCTATTGCTGGATCATGGCAGTTTTAGAATATTGGAAAATACCGGCATTTTCAACGCCATGAATGTTGGCTGGCTTAAAAATATGCATAAGATAGCCGACCATTTAAACGCTGCAGACCATGACACAACCAGGGCTTGATGTATTCCAGGTAATTGCCGACCCGAGCAGGCGGCAAATGCTGATGCTGCTGTCGAAGGACAGTTTAACCATCAACAGCCTGGCCGAAAATTTCGACATGAGCCGTCCGGCGGTTTCAAAGCATATAAAGATCATGTACAATGCAGGGTTTATTTCCATACAGGATATCGGCCGCGAACGGCATTGCGCGCTCAAACAGGATGGGTTTAACGCGCTGAATGAGTGGCTGAAGTATTTTGACCAGTTCTGGACATCGAAACTGAAGAACCTTGAAAAATTATTAAATAACAAATTACCAAACTGAAAAATTTATTACCAAGAACAAAAATCCAGCAAAATGAACCAGCAAAATTATCAATGCAGCATAGCTGCAGACTTTACGCCTGGCGAGGCCTTCGAAGGCATCAACCGGGTTAATGAATGGTGGGTAAAAAACGTTGAAGGGAGCTCCGAAAAATTAAATGACGTTTTTACGGTCCACTTCAGCGGCGAAGTATTTGTAACTTTTGAAGTTACCGAAAGCATCCCCGGTGAAAAAATCGCCTGGCAGGTAACCAACTGCTGCCTGCCCTGGCTGAAAGACAAAACGGAATGGAACGGTACCAGCGTGATATTTGATATTTCCCCTTCAGGCGACGAGACACAGGTGACCATGACCCATATAGGGCTGGTACCCGGGATAGAATGTTATGACGGGTGCGAAGCCGGCTGGAACCAATATTTTAAGGGAAGTTTATTTAAACTGCTAACCGAACACGCCGGCGTGCCGCATTAAAAGAGGACTGTGAAATGAGCCGGCATTTGAAGGTGGCGGAACAGGCGCGGGCACGGCCAAAATAAACCAGGCAGACAAAGTAAAATAAAAATGAAAATGCAAAGCTATCGTACAAGCATAGCAGTTACTGCAAGCCCAATCGACGTTTTCAACCACATTACCGACATACCAAAATGGTGGATAAGGGAGGCAGCGGGCGCAAGCACCGAATTTGAAGGTAAATGTTCAAGCCTTAATGATGAATTTATACTGAGGCATGGCGACAATCACTATTCAAAACACAAATTGACCGAGGTTATTCCCGGTAAAAAAGTGGTTTGGCTGGTAACCGACAGCAAGCTCAACTGGATAAAAGAAAATAAAGCGGAGTGGACAGGGACAAAAATGATCTTTGAGATAATTCCGGATGGAGAAACAACCACTTTGCTTTTTACCCACGAGGGACTTATTCCTGAACTGGAATGTTATACGCATTGCGTTCACTTTTGGGATATGGTTATTAAGGGGTGGCTTTTCAACGCGATTATTGACGGCAAAGAAATATAAAAGGCATTTAAACAAATTATAGCATTACAAGAAATCGATCAGCATGACAAAGGTAATTTTTGGAAACCATTCATCGGTTTTAGTTCCGCGACAGGACAGGGACAGCATTCGTAAATTTTATTGCGATGTACTCGGTGGTAAAATCACGAAAGCGGAACCCGAGAGGGACTTCGTTCGCCTGGGGGAAAACTTCTTTATCGCGTTTCTGTACGGCGATGTCGCTGATCAAAGCGACTTCTTAAGAAGTTTTCGATCGATCTGGCTGGAGATCAAGTCGGATAATGTCGGGGAGATGAGCCGAAAGATCCTCGAATGCGGTTTGATCAGAAAGCTTGAAATACCGGACCCACATCTTTACTTCCAGGCTCCGGGAGGCCAATGCCTAAGGTTGGTGGGAATCGACGAGGATCTCACTTTTTATGAGGGGAACGGAACCGGGCCGGATGTGGCAAAGGTAAAGGAAGCTATCGGAGCAAAAGGATAAAACACAGACAACAAGATCGCCTCTTTTTTAGCGGGAGTCTTGCTGCAAATTCTAAAATACGATCTTTATGAAAAAAAAAGATTACACTGCAACAATTAGCGTAAACGCAAGCCCGGAAGAGGCGTTCAAACACATCAACGAGGTTTCGAGATGGTGGGCCAAGCAAGTGGAAGGCCGGTCTGAAAAATTGAACGATGTTTTTACAGCCGTTTTCAACCATTGCTCCTTCACGTTCAAGATTATCGGATCGGAACCTGGCCGCAAAGTTGAATGGCTCGTTACCGATAGCGATCTGTCCTGGCTTAAGGATAAAAAAGAGTGGAACGGTACGAAAATTAGCTTCGAGATTTCTCAGAGGAACGGTTTCACGGAAATCAGCTTTACGCACAACGGCCTCGTTCCCAATATGGAGTGCTACGACAACTGTGAATATGGCTGGAATCTACATTTCAAGCAAAGTCTCCTCTCGCTTATTACTGAAGGGAAGGGCCAGCCGGCATATTAACGAAGGAGAATAACAACCAAAGGTGAAAAAACACAGGTAAATCCAGTGAGTATCAATTACCGGATAAAATATAATGAAAAACGAAAGCTATTCCGCCTTTATTCAAGTAGCGGCATCTTCACACGACGTATTCAACCATATTACCGACATTCCAAAATGGTGGACCAAAGACGTTGAGGGGCAAACCACAAAACTCGATGACGAATTTATCATAAGGCACGGAGATGTGCATTATTCAAAGCAGAAGTTAATTGAAGTTATTCCTGACAAGAAGCTCGCATGGCTTGTAACTGATTGCCGGCTTAACTGGCTGGAAAAAAACAAGACCGAATGGACAAATACAAAGATGATTTTCGAGATTACCCCTAAAGGCAAAATGACAACGCTTAAGTTTACGCATGAAGGGCTTGTTCCGCAACTGGAATGTTATTCCAGGGTCGTGAAGAGTTGGGACATGGTTATTAAGGAGCAGCTATACAACCTTATAACTGATTGCCCTGCTGCAGGTTGAATAGATTCAATGCAAAAAGCTATTGTTTAAGAAAAGAACAAAAATGTAAGGCTATGTTGTAAGCTTAAATATTACAGACAGCCCAAACGATGTTTTCAACTACATTTCCGACGTCTCGAAATGGCGGTCGAAAGATTTTAAAGGACACAGCACGAAACTAAACGATGAATTTATCGTCGAGCATGCGGGCGCGCATTATTCAAAACAGAAGCTGGTTGAAGTTATTCCTGACCGAAAGGTTGTGTGGCTGGTGACGTCGAGCCACCTCAACTGGCTCGAAAAAGATAAGGGCGAGTGGACGAATACAAAAATAGTTTTTGAGATACTCCCAAAAGGCGATAAAACCCTGCTTAAATTTACCTATGAAGGGCTTATTCCGGAGCTTGACTGTTTTGACAGGTGCTCACAGGGTTGGGATATGGTTATTAAGGAGTGGCTTTTTAACTTTATTACTGAGGGCAGAGTTGCCCCGCATGCAAGTTAGCGTACGCGCCTTTACCAATGTAACTCTCCCTATTAAATAGCCACCGGCGATGGCTCTGCGCACTAATGCACGTTGGGATTCGGAGCTGCTGTACCCGTCGACATATACATGGCGCTTCCGCTTACAATTGGGGACTTAACATCGCATACAGCCAGTTCCCCCACATAACCGTCTTTCTTTATCTTTTCACTAACAACCGGGCGGTACTTCTTTTCTGCCACACAAAACACCAGGGCTATGCTATGCTTGCCTGAATTGTCCTTGATGGCCGACTTATAAGAGCGTAGAGCGTTCATTGCCGCCTCGTCAAAATCCTTGCTCCCGCTTTGCGCAACTGTCACACCGCTGATGATGCCCTGGTTATCCAGCTTAAAGTTTAAAAGCACGACACCGCCTTTAAGCGATTTTTTGGCTTGTTCGGGGTATTGGATGTTGTTCATGATATGGTTATAGAACTGGTTGGCATAGGCCGTATCCAGGTACGAGGCCACATCAAAGGCAAAGGCCAAACGCCTGTTGTTGCCGTTTTTGGGCTGCATGAATTCTATAACAGGCGATGTTCCTGACGGGAAGGTATAACCGAATTTGACCTTTAACATTTCAAGGTCGGCCGGTGTGCACTTGTTTTTGTAAAACCAGTTGCCGCCGCCGTTTTTGTCGTAAATGATCACTTTGGCCAGCGACGCATCCCCCGGGAATCCCATGCTGCCCTCATCATACTCGTAGCCCTTACTGGTTATTTTCACCGGGTACGGGTGATCGGGAATGATCAGTTCTCCCCCAAATTCAGGATCCTGCTCAAGTGAATCTGTTTTGAAGATGGAGTAGTCATCGGTAAAAAAGTAGACGCCTATTTTGAGGCGCTTCCCCGGGTCGTCATTCACTACACCCTGGTAGGTGTTAAAACCGTTAAGCGCAAGGGCATCCAGTTTGGCGCCCCCGCTTTTTACTATTTCAGCATTGGTAATGCGGCGGTCCTTATTTAGGATAAATCCTACTTCAACCAGTCCTCCCCTTTCGCCCCTGGCAGCAGTGTAATGTACGTTATGATGTAAAAAATAATCCAGCAGGTAATAACCGTCCACGTTTACAATCGGTAAGATCAGTTGCCCGTCCCTGGTGGTAAAACGGGTGCTATCGTCAACAACCTCAACTTTAATGTTATGGTTTTTGAGCAGTAAGGAACGGTCCGTTGCGGTAATTGTAGCGGACGTATAAACCACTTTTTTGTATGTTTGATCCCCAACATCGTTGGGAACAGCCAACTGGTCGCTGATGGTGGTGATGCCGTTTTGGGTGATTTTTAGTCGTTTGTGCTTTATGGCATGATTGGCATTCACCATAGCGTCGCTGCCCGCTGATCTTACAACGGCCGGGGCAAGATCTACCCAACCATAGGATTTACTGAATACCAGGGTTGATGTGCACAGCAATATCCCGCAGACAGGCACAGCCACCAGGTACTTTAGCCTTGCCAAATTACCCGAACGTTGTTTATTTAGCATAATAATCCTCTTTTTTAACAGGTTATAATTGAAAAATGAATGGGTAAGGGACGACCCTGCCGCGCCATACGCATTCTTTAATAAAAATGAAGCATAGGTTATCGCATCCGTTTCAAAGGCGGCAGTTTGCTCGTCGGCGATGTATTCGTGTATCGTTTTTAAACTGTTTTGCAGCAGGTAAACACAGGGGTTAAACCAGTTGATGATCTTAAGCAGTTCGAGGAAGATAACGTCGGCTGAGTGTTTTTGCCGGGTGTGCACCAGCTCATGCCTGATCATTGTATCGCGCCGGGGGGCATCGGCGCCGATAAAAACGAAGTTAAAGAACGAAAATGCTATGTCTGTTCCGGCTAAGGTGATCAGCCGGTATTTGCCACCCTTAACGCTTTGCGCATTACGTATGAGCCTCCACAAGGCGTGCAGTTTAAGAATAAACAGCACAAATAAGACTGCAGCGCCCAGGATGTAAGCACAGTACAAAGCACGCTGCAGGGTAAAGGCAGTGGCAGTAGCAGTGGTAGCCGCTTTAGTGACAGTGGCAGGAGTAGTGGTGGACAGAGAGATGGTGGCAGTCGTTTTAGTGGCAGTAGCAGTGGCATGAGGATGCACAACGCCAATCGTGGCCGGGATTGCGGCGCTCGTTCTAACGCGCACAGCTTCCACGAGCTTAACCGGCCTAAGCGCCCCGATTTGCAGGACGGGCAATAGGAATGCCAGAATGCAGCTTGATACCAGGTAAGCGCGGCTAAGCTGGTAATGCGTATCGCGGTTTAAAAACAGGCAGTAG
>Ga0206808_1176_pt1 | contig 13270 bp, 13 predicted proteins | sample Alteio_BWOrgCont_58_FD_152899 | JGI IMG/M metagenome (GOLD analysis project Ga0206808, IMG submission 152899) | Enriched cells from forest soil in Barre Woods Harvard Forest LTER site, Petersham, Massachusetts, United States -... | ecosystem: Environmental > Terrestrial > Soil > Temperate forest >...
CATGGATTGTTCATCAGCGCGGTAGGTAAAACCGCCCGCGACGGCGACGGCGTTAATCACCTTCATGCCTTCAACATAGGCGTATTGGTTGGGGCGGTTGACTTCGCCCAGGATGAAGAAAGGGCGGTAATTCATAACTTGCACGCTGACGCGCGGGTTGACGATATAGCCTTGCGACAGATGCGCGCCGATGCTGGCTTGGAGATCCGCGATGGTCAGGCCGCCCGCCATCACGTTGCCGATCAGGGGCAGGGAGATCATGCCCGTGCCGTCGACTTTGTAATCGCCGGTCATGCTGTCTTCGCCGAAGACGGTGACGCGGACGTTGTCGCCAGAGCCGAGGCGGTAAACGGCTGCGGTAGGTTGGTAATCCTGTTGCATTACAGGTTGTTGCGCGATTTGTGGTGCGGGTTGGGCGGCTTGGATTGTAGCAATCGGCGGCGTGCTTGGACCGCAAGCGGTCAGGCCCAATAATGCCAGTACCGCAAGCGCGCGCAGGATATGCGTTTTGATCATTGTCGTAACTTTCATTCCGGAATTGTTCACGGCAATATATACAGGCGATCGGCGCAAGTAAAAAGAAAAAAGCGATTATGAAGCGCTCGGAGGAATTTCCCTCTCCCTGTAGGGAGAGGGTGGATTTGCTTAGCGACGAAGGAGCTTAGCAAATCGGGTGAGGGGAGATTTCAGAACTGTAAAAAAATTTGTCGTGGAAATGAATGTATCATTCTTCATCCTCCCCTCACCCGGAATTGCTAAGTTCATTCCGCTGCGCTTCATTCACTAAGCAATTCCGGCCTCTCCCTACAGGGAGAGGCGGAGAGGTAATTACAGAGCTGCCTTAACCCCAACCAGGAAGCGGTTTTGCTGATAACTATCGACGCTGATATTAGAAACGCGGTCAATGTAGTCATAGTTCGCAAAAAGGTTGAAGTGGCTGTTGATCAGGTATTTTGCACCCACACCCGCCAGGTAAACATCATCATCGCGGCCAATGCCTTCGAAGGAATCACGGCTGTAACCGGCTTCAGCATTCAACAAAACATTTCGGAGCAATTCATGATCCCAGTTCAAACGGCTGCGCGTTTCAATGTAGTTGGATGCGCCGGGGACGATGGTTTCCTCAACATCGCGGCCCAGATTTAACGTCAGGGTATCGATCGTGGTTGGGTTCCAGTAACCGTTCAGGCCGAAACCAACGCCCGAGTAATCTTTATAAGCTGAGGAATCGTAATTTTGCGCCATGTAACCGGCATAGATATCGCCGAACAATTTACCCGTCACATCCGCGCGCAAACCGGCGAAAACGTTATAGCCGTCTGAATCGCGGTTGCTGCGCGCGTTATAGTCGCGGTTGTTATAAGCACTTTGCACATAAACGTCTTCAGTCGGCGTCAGTTCATAGGAAACGCGGCCGGTGACCTCGTTATCCACGCGGTTGCGGATGGAATCGTCAACCAGTTGGCCTTGCTTGGTCTGGCCGTTATCATAACGGAAATCCTGGTTGGTGTAGATGACGTCAAATTTCACGCGATTGATTTGATGAGACGCCTCGGCTTGCAAAGTCTGAACCTTGAACACCACAGGGTCTGTTTGTTGCGCCTGATCATTCGGATCGCCGCGCTCCTCATGGTTTTGGGAATAGGACGCCAGGCCCGCAAGTTTTGTATTGCGCGAGACATCAATCCGGCCGTCGGATTGGACCAAATAGTCAGAATAATTTTCGCTGGTTTTGTGATCGTACAGACCTTCAACATCCGCTGCCAAGAAATTCAGCGCATGACGGTGCCAATCGGAACGCAGCGCCAGGCGCGGTTCGATGACGTTGATCCAGTCACTTTTGGCGTCCTTATGGGTTGCGTAAATATTGTCGTTGTAAAGTTCACTGAGCGTCACATCCGGCAAAAAGCGGAAAGAGCCCATGCGAACGCCTTGTGCGATATATTCCGGATGCGTGCGCTGTGTGATCAGCAGGCTGCGGTCCGCGCCGGGGTCCGGCAAAAGGTCTAATGTCGCGTCTGTGCCGGTTCCGGCTGTCGCGGAGGTGCCTGTGCCGCCCATGGTTTCCGGACCTGGATCAACGCTTGCTGGCAGGGGAACACTAACATCGGGCGTGACCGGCTGCTGCGCGTCTTGCGCTTGCAGGGGGCCGTTCATGGCGGTGGCATTTTGCGCCAACGCGGGGGTGGCGCCCAGGATAAGAACAGTGGCTAGAACCGATAGACCGGCCAGAGATGATTTAGGGGATGATTTCATTTGCTTTTCCTCAAAGAATAAATGGTGGTTTTGCATATCAGCGCATACCGTGGGCCGCAAGGGGCAAAAGGGCAGAATCCATACAACTGTGGGATTTTTGCCGCGGCTGTTTTTATGGGTTTTTTATGAAATATTGGCATATGGACAGGCCCAGACCTCGCAGTGTAAAAATCAATTATGAAATACGGCAAACAACCCCATATCCTGAACGCTTCATCAAACCTGTTGGGGATTTGTTTTGTGCTGATTACGGCGTTGAAAATTTCAAAGGTTAGCGTTGTCACTTTGGCGGATGAAATTTGTATGATTTCCGCCTTTGGATTTTTGGTGGGCTGTTTGTTTTCTTATGCCTCGCTGCGGACGGAAAAACATGAAATCCGTTATGAATCTGTTGCCGATTACGCGTTTGTGATAGGTTTGATCTTGTTGTGTATCGCCATGTTGGTGTTGGCGATTGACGTAGTTTGACGTTCAGCCCGTATGCAAAAATTCTTTTTGATTTTCGTACAGAACCAAGCACGTCAGGCGCCCCGTACCATAAGCGCCGGTGTCAATGCCGATACGGTTGGGGCGCATGTCGGGCAGGGTGGAAATAGAATGGCCGTGGACGATCACTTTTTCATATAATTTGTCGGATGATAAAAATTTGTCGCGGATCCATAGCAGGTCAACGGGTTTTTGTTTTGCGATAGGTTTTTCGGGGTCAATGCCCGCGTGTGTGAAAAAATAATCGCCGACAGTGCGGCCCAATGGCAGAGAAGTTAGGAATTCCAGATATTTATCACGCAGCTTTAAATGCAGTTGTTCAGCTAGGGTTTTAAAGGTCTCTGACCGTGGGCGAGGTGAGGAGATCCGCAGGCCAAATGACAACAGGGTTTCATAAGCGCCGTTTTCCATCCAAACCTGGCCTGCCGACGGATTACTTAGAAAACTCAGCAGCATTTCTTCGTGATTGCCTTTCAGGCAGGTGAGTCGGAAACGTTTGTCCGTAAAGGCGATCAGCCAATCCAGCACCTGGCGGCTGTATAACCCCCGGTCCATGTAATCGCCCACAAAAATTAGCTCATACTGTTTTTGGGGTGCGCGGGCTACATCGGCTTCGATTTGGGTGAATAATTTCGCCAGCAAGTCGTGCCGCCCATGAATGTCGCCCACGGCGTAAATCCTGACGCCATCCGGCACACGCGCGTTTTGTAGGGTGATGGGCATGCGCGGGAGGATATCAGATTTCAGGAAAAAATTTCAATGGGCAGCTATTATCTTTTACCACCGGCCGCAATCGCCATGATTTCATCGCCGTTTACCAGGTTAAAGCCTTCGCCGCCGTTCAGGGCGGCTTCATAATGCATGCCTGATTTCTTCCGCATCAATCGCGGCCCCGCGCCCTTGAAACGGACGGGCCGGCCGCCTTCCTCAATCAATGCGGACCGCGTTGCAGCGGCGGCTTCGAGCAGTTTTTTAGCGCGTTTTGGACTCATGGTGACTCATTTCTCTACTCTTTTATTCTACCTTTTGAATGTGAAGGTTTGATGACACACAATTAAAGGTTTAATAAAAAAAACCGCCCTAAAATTCCCTTCTCCCTGTAGGGAGAAGGTGGCCGAAGGCCGGATGAGGGGAGGGTTGAGGATAAGAGACTTGTTTTCATTCTCAATCCTCCCCTCACCCGATTTGCTAAGCTCCTCGTGTCCGGCTTGTGCCGGACCAAATGGTCCGACACAGTCGGCGCACTTCGATCGCCAAGCAAATCTGCCCTCTCCCTACAGGGAGAGGGGGAGTGCTATGCCGCCTGGCCGGTGGCGTTAAAGGCGGTGCTTTCAAAGGCCTCTTCCCATGTCCCCGTCGTCGCCGCGCGGCTGTATTCCGTCGCGCGGTTTTCGAAGAAGTTGGTATGTTCGATCGCGTTCAGCATGACATCCATCCAGGGCAGCGGATTTTCCTTTTCGCCATAACGGGGCTGGAGGCCCAATTGCATCAGTCGGCGGTCGCCGATGTAGCGGATGTATTGTTTTACTTCGTCTGCCGTCAGGCCCTCAATCCCGCCCATTTGGAAGGCGAGGTCGATAAAGGCGTCTTCGTGATGGATGATGGTGTCGCAAGAATCGTAAATCTGCTGATGCATTTTCGGATTCCAGACTTCCGGATTTTCCTGAATGAAAGTGCGCAGTAGGCGAATAACCGACAACGTATGCAACGTTTCATCGCGCACGGACCAGGAAACAATTTGTCCCATGCCCTTCATTTTATTATGGCGCGGGAAGTTCATGAGGATCGCGAATGACGCGAAGAGCTGCAAGCCTTCCGTGAAAGCGCCAAAGACGGCCATCGTGCGCACGATGTCTTCTTTGGATTCCATATTGAAGCCCTGCATGTAATCGTATTTGTCTTTCATCTCTTTATATTTGAGGAAAGCAGAATATTCGATTTCCGGCATACCGATGGTGTCGAGCAGGTGGGAATAGGCGGCGATGTGGACGGTTTCGATATTCGAAAATGCGACGAGCATCATTTTGACTTCGGTGGGTTCGAAGACTTGGGAATAGTGTTTCATATAACAATTATTCACTTCCACATCTGCTTGTGTGAAGAAACGGAAAATTTGGGTGAGGAGATTGCGCTCACCGTCGGTGATTTTGTTTTTCCAATCCTTGACGTCATCCGCCATCGGGACTTCTTCCGGCAGCCAATGCAGGCGCTGTTGCGTCAGCCAAGCTTCGTAGGCCCAAGGATAATTGAAGGGTTTGTAGACGGGGTTGGGGGTGAGTAGGCTATGGGTGGTCATATTTTTCTCCGTTGTTGTCAGTTTAATTTTGAAATTTCACGCGTAAAATTTGCATGGGAGATTTCCAGCAAATTATTATAACGCTGTTCGATCGCTTCGCAAATTTCCAGAAAGTCCGGTGGACTGTATTCATGCGTCAGACTGTTGCGGTCCGCAAGCATGTCGTGCCACGCCGAATTTTTCGGCAGCAGTTCCAGTTGCATGCCCAGTTCCAATAACTCGCCGTGAAAGACTGGCTTTTTGACTTCGCGGTATTGCAGGTAATGGATGAGCAGAGTTTTAATGGTTTCATAGGCCAGGCGAAAACGATTGGTCAGACCTTCGGGATAAAGCGGATGACCGCGGTACTGTTTAACCTCGCGCAGATGCGCCATGGCTTGATCCAGGTTAGCCAGCAGCATTTTCATGAATTCAACGGACATAGATTGCCTTTCCGTCGCGTTCAATTTCGTTGCGCAGGCCGGGGGGCGCTTTGTTCAAATGAATGCAATCGACCTTCGTCAGTTTATCGGTGATGTTGACGATGTCGGTGATATGCCGCCATGTCGTGCGATCAATTTCATCGGTTTCAAATGCCAGATCGACATCGGATTGCGGATGAATTTTTCCGGTGGCGTAAGAGCCGAACAATTTCACCGCGCGAATTTGCGGGAAGAGCAGCGCGGTATTGCGCACAACATCGACCAGCCAGGGTTCAAGCCCTTCGTCGTTGATCGTGATGGTGCGGGTTTCGGTGAGCATGGTGGTAACATATGTCTATGCTCTATTGGCAGGCAAGACATTCTTCGTAATCCGCCACGCCATTACTATTGGCCGCAATCCCTTCCACCGGATCTAAGCCGATCGGCAGGCGGGGTTCGGCGTGGAGGTCGGGTTCCTTGCCGTCGTATTCGCCCGGCACTTGATCAACCATCGCTTTTTTCGCGGCGGTGGATGCGGCGGAGGATTCGGCGCGTTGCACCGACAGGGATCGGCAATAATACAAAGACTTCACACCTTTTTTCCAGGCGAGCATGTGGATTTGGTGCAGGTCTTTTTTATGCACGTTGCCGGGGAGGAAGATGTTTAGCGATTGTGCCTGGCAAATATACGGTGTGCGGTCGCCGGCGTGTTCGATCAGCCAGCGCTGGTCAAGTTCGAAGGCGGTTTTGAAGGTGGCTTTTTCATCAGCGGTGAGGAAGTCGAGGTGTTGGACGCTGCCGCCGTTCACCGTGATATCGCTCCAAACTTCGGGTGTATCTTGCCCTTTTTCTTTCAACAGTTTCGCCAGATACGCATTGCGCACCTCAAATGAACCCGACAACGTTTTATGCGTAAACACATTCGCCGCAATCGGTTCGATGCCCGGTGACGTACCGCCGGTGATAATGGAAATACTCGCCGTCGGCGCAATCGCCATTTTATTTGAAAAGCGTTCCATGATGCCATAGTCCGCCGCGTCCGGGCAGGCGCCGCGCTCGTGCGCGAGTTTCACGCTGGCTTCGTCGGCTTGGCGTTTGATTTGTTTGAACATGCGCTGGTTCCAAACTTTCGCCATCACGGATTCCATCGGAATATCCATCGACTGCAAAAACGAATGGTAACCCATGACGCCGAGGCCGATGGAACGTTCGCGCATCGCGGAATATTTCGCGCGCGCCATGCTGTCGGGTGCTTTTTTGATGAAGTCGGAGAGGACGTTGTCGAGGAAACGGCAGCAGTCCTCAACGATCGTCGGATGGTTTTGCCATTCCAGGAATTTTTCCAGGTTCAATGACGACAGACAGCACACCGCGGTGCGTTGCTGGCCGTATTGGTCCGTGCCGGTGGGCAGGGTGATTTCGCAGCACAGGTTCGACGTTTTCACCGTCAGGCCTGCGAGTTTGTGATGTTCCGGAATCGCGCGGTTGACGTGGTCGATGTAGAGAATATAGGGCTCACCCGTTTCAACGCGGGCGGTGAGGATGCGGATCCACAATGCGCGCGCGGAGATGCGTTCGCGCACGGCACCGTCTTTGGGGGATACGAGTGCCCATTCTTGATCATTTTCAACCGCGCGCATGAATGCGTCCGTGACGACCACACCGTGGTGGAGGTTTAATGATTTGCGATTCGGATCGCCGCCGGTGGGGCGGCGGATTTCAACGAACTCTTCGATTTCGGGGTGGGAGACGGGCAAGTAAACTGCTGCGCTGCCGCGACGTAGGGAGCCTTGTGAAATCGCCAGGGTTTGGCTGTCCATCACCTTAATGAATGGCACGATACCCGAGGTTTTCCCGGTGCCTTTCACGCCTTCGCCGATGCCGCGCAGGTTGCCCCAATAGGAACCAATCCCGCCGCCCTTGGCCGCGAGCCAGACGTTTTCATTCCATAGGCCGACGATGCCATCTAGGCTGTCGTTCGCTTCGTTCAGGAAGCATGAAATCGGCAGGCCGCGGTCTGTACCGCCGTTGGATAATACAGGCGTGGCGGGCATGAACCATAATTTGGAAATGTAATCATACATACGCTGTGCGTGCGCGGAATCATCCGCGTAATACATCGCGACGCGCGCGAAGATGTCCTGGAACGATTCCTCGCCCGGCATGATGTAGCGGTCGGCCAGCGTCGCGCGGCCGAAATCGGTGAGCAGATTGTTCCGCTCGTGATCCACGCGGACTTTGGTGCCGCGCTCTACCTGAACCATATCGAACATTGCCATTTTCCCCTTTGTCGCGGGGCGGAGTGGCGGTCTGTCGCCGCCTAGTCCGCCCGGACCCTTGATTGCTGTTTTGGTATCCATCGCCTTATCCCGTGATAACGATTCTCATGATTGGGAATCGAAAACACAAGATGTGGTGTGCTTGTTCTTTATGAGTAACCACATCCGGTAGAGTCGCCAATAAGAAGATATTACTATTTGGTAAGGTTTCCATGTGCCTGATTCCATGATTCACGCCAGGGCATGCCTGAAGTTGGCATGGACTGTGCGCGCAAAAACATTTTTTTCCAACTATAAAATATATTTCTTCTTGTGCCCCTGGACAAGAAAAGAATCGATTTTTGTTCTCTTTTTGTTTCTTTTAATGGTCTGGCAAAATGCATTTTTGATCCCACAAATTAGAATCAAAAAAATCCCCACTTTTCAGCGGGGATTTTCTTTGGACTTGTAGTCCTATTTTGTCTGCGGCTGATCCGTTTTGGGCGCTGTATCAACCTTGTCAAACTCAGCGGAGATATCCAGGCGGACATCGTCGCCCAGGCCCGGCGTGAAGCCATCCATATTGAAATCAGAACGTTTGATCGTGCCCGTCGCGGCAAAACCCACCACGGTCGCATTCGTCATCGGCATCACGCCGCCGCCGAGGAATTTCACGTCCAGGGTGACGGGTTTGGTGACGCCGTGCATCGTAAGCAAGCCGGTGAGTTTGCCGCTGTTCGGGCCGGTTGGCGTCAGGCTTTGGTTGGCGAAGGTGATTTCGGGATATTTGGCCGCATCAAAAAAGTCTGGGGTTTGCAGGTGTTCGACCAGTTTGGGGCTTTGCACGTTGATGCTGGGGACTTTGATGGTGACGTTCAATTTGGAATCAGAGAGGGCATCCGGTTTATAAACCAGCTGGCCGGAGATATCGTTAAAACCGCCGGTGTAAATACTGAAGCCCATGTGATTGATGAAAAATTGTGTGTGGGCGTGCGAGGAATCCAGTGTGTAAAGCCCTGCGGGCATTTTCGCGGGGTCCGTGACGGTCGCGGCGACGGGCATGTGCTGCGCGGCCATCGCAGGCGCGGCGAAGAGGACGGTGGCGAGGAAGAGGGGGGTGAGGCGCATGGGGTTCTCCAAGATGGTTCCCTTCTCCCTGCAGGGAGAAGGTGCCCCGAAGGGGCGGATGAGGGGGAGGTGAGGAGAATCCAGAAACGTCAGAATAGTAACCGCGTCCCGTCCCCCTCACCCAGCAAATGCTAAGCTCACTTCGTTACACTACGTTCACTAAGCATTTGCAACCCTCTCCCTGCAGGGAGAGGGGAATTTCTTAGAACTTCGCCGCATAACCAGTCTGTCACCCCGGCCTCGTGCCGGGGTCTGCCTCGACGCTTGCGCGGTGCTTTCGAATGTGTGCTGGCCCAACCGCAGACCCCGGCACGAGGCCGGGGTGGCAATGCGGCTTGCAACAATTCATGCAAAAAACTTGCTTTTTGCCATGCGGATGAATTAGGATTCTCGCATGAAACGAGCAATTCCTGCATTACCTTATGATTTCAATCACATAGAAATCGGCGGAAAAAGTTATGCGTCTGATGAACTAAGGGACATTTGGATTAAACCGCAAGAAGATGGCAATGTTAAGCTTATCCTTGGCATTGGCTCTTCTTTTAAAGGAAAAGAAAATAGCGTGGAATTGACGCCCAGCGACGCGGAAGATGTTTTTTATGGACTAGGTTTGCGCGTAGCATGGACGATGGCGAATTTAAGAGAGCCGGTAAAATTTCCTGGCGAAGGCATCCTTATGCATAGGCCAGCCATGGAGTGTGATTTTGGAGATACAATAATTACTTTTTCAGCTGCGTGGGGACCTGATAAGCAAGCTGATACGGGCTTTATGTTTCCTTTGGATCAGTTTCGCTCTTTTACGCCGCACAAAAAGGGAGAAGAATTTACAAGTGGATGGGAATTTCCCCAGCACTTATGGCGTAGAGACCTCAGCGATTTGCGAACAGCCCGAGGCCTCCGCAGAATAGCGCTTCATCCTACAACTATCAGGTTATTTACGGCTTTGAATGATACTGTTGGCGCATTTCGTATTGAGTTATTGGAAGCAAAGGGCCTCTCGGATAACGACGATGTGCCTTCGTCACCGCCAACAACCAAAATGCCGCAAGTCGTCGCTACGCGCTCCGCACCATCTTTTCCGGTTGGATGAGGTCGTCGAATTTCGCCGGGTCGATGAGGTTGAGTTCGGCCGCCGCTTCTTTCAACGTGATATCTTTTTTGTGCGCGAGTTTGGCGATCTTCGCGGCGTTGTCGTAGCCGACGTGGGGGTTCAATGCCGTCACCAACATCAAACTTTCGCGGAGTAATTTTTGGATGCGCGGTTCGTTGGGCAAAATCCCGACGACGCAATTGTCCGTGAAACTGCGCGCGGCGTCGGCGAGCAGGCGGATGGATTGCAACACATTATAAATGATGACGGGTTTGAAGACGTTCAGTTCAAAATGCCCCGTCGCGCCGGCCATGGTGACGGCGACGTTGTTGCCCATGACTTGCGCGCAGACCATGGTGAGGGCTTCGCTCTGCGTCGGGTTTACTTTGCCGGGCATGATGGAGGAGCCGGGTTCGTTTTCCGGCAGTAAAATTTCGCCGATGCCGCAACGCGGGCCGGAGCCGAGCATGCGGACGTCATTCGCGATTTTCATCAAGGAACATGCGACAGTGTTGAGTTCGCCGGATGCTTCGACCAACGCGTCATGCGCGGCGAGGGCTTCGAATTTATTGGGTGCGGTGACGAAAGGGAGTTTTGTGATTTCCGCAGTTTGTTTCGCAAACTCTTCTGCGAAACCTTTTTTCGCATTCAATCCGGTGCCGACGGCGGTGCCGCCTTGCGCGAGTTCCAACAGGCGCGGCAAAGGCGTTTTCACGCGCGCGATGCCATATTCGATTTGTTTGGCGTAACCGCTGAATTCTTGACCGAGTGTTAATGGCACGGCGTCTTGCAAATGCGTGCGGCCGATTTTGATGATGCGGTCGAATTCTTTGGCTTTGGCGTCGAGGGCTTTGTGCAAGCTTTCGAGCGCGGGAATTAATGCGTGCGTGATTTGTTCAACCGCAGCGATGTGCATCGCGGTGGGGAAACTGTCGTTGGATGACTGGCCGCGATTGACATGGTCGTTCGGGTGGACGGTTTTTTCGCCAGGTTGGCCGCCTAGAATCTGCATCGCACGGTTCGCGATGACTTCATTCGCGTTCATGTTGGTCTGGGTGCCGGAACCGGTTTGCCAGACCACCAGCGGGAAATGATCGTCGAGTTTGCCCGAGGCGACTTCGTCTGCCGCCGCGACGATTGCATTACCGAGTTTTTCATCGAGTTCGCCCAGTTTCATGTTGGCGAGCGCGCTGGCTTTTTTCTGAATCCCAAATGCGCGGATCAGGGGCAGGGGCATGCGCTGATCCCCAATCTTAAAATTCTCCCGCGACCGCTGGGTTTGTGCGCCCCATAGTTTGTCGGCGGGAACTTCGACGGGGCCCATGGTGTCGTGTTCGATTCTTACGTTTGTCATTTGTTGCTCCAATTCTTTGGCAAGGAACTAGGTACTAGGAACTAGGAAATAGGACAATACAAAAGTTTCGCCTCTCCCTGAAGGGAGAGGCCGGAATTGCTTAGTGAGCAGCGTAGCGTCGCGAACTTAGCAATTCCGGGAGAGGGGAGGTTGAAGAATTATATATTTAGTTTCTTGACTACCCCTCTCCCTGGCGCTTCGCGCCGTCCCTCTCCCCAAAGGGGAGAGGGGAATAAATAAAATTTGTTTGTCATACTCCCGTAACACTCCCTTGATACTCTGAAGACTGATTAAAACATTACTTTAGAGGATATCATGGCAAAATCGGCCAAAACTGAAAAAACTGCACAACCTACAGATGGTGCGCGCTCCGCGCGCCGGGCCAATACGCGGGAACGCGCCGATCGTGTGACGCGCGAAATGCAAGCGCGGGAGCCGGCGGTTGATCCCAATTCCGTACGCCCCACACGGGATGTCCCTGGTTTGCAAAAGATTGCGCGTTTGATGAGTGGTTTGTCGACGCGCGCCGCGAATGCTTATGCCGATGCGCGAATGGGCGAGGGTGATAAATATGTCCGCATCGCCGCCGCCGGATACCGGGAAGCGGTTGGGATTTTTGAGGAGATCATGAAAGGCAACCGCGTGTTGGGCGAGGCCGAACGCGAAGCCTTGATCACTGTTATGAATAACATCAAATTACTACACGTGCGCGTGCAGGATTATAACGTCGCTTGCAAGGACGAAGCATGGCGCCGCGAACACCAGGAAGAATGGAACCCGCATCCGCTGGGCGAGGATCGGCAGGGGTTTTTTGCGACGAAGGAGCGGTTTTAGCTGAGGAGCGGAAGAGCTGACGGGCAGAAGAGTAAAAAAACTCTTCAGCTCCTCCGCCCTTTAGCTCTTCTGCTCAATCACCTCATCCAACTTCTCATCGTCAATCCCGGCCGGTTCCTGATGCAAAATAATGCGCGCGGTGGGATAGCGGCGGAGTAGGGCTTCTTCGAGCATTTCAGTGACGTGGTGGGCTTCTTGTAATGACAAATGGCCGGGCATTTCTACATGGGCGTCGATAAACACATCCGGCCCGGAACGCCGCGTGCGGAGGTCATGCATGCCGGATACGCCGTGATGCGCGAGGATGATTTCAGAAATGATATGACGGTCTTCATCATCCATTTCCACATCCATCAATTCCCGCGCGGCGGTGCAGGCGAGCTTCCAGGCGGTATAAAGAATATAAAGGGAAATCACCAAACTCGCGGCACCGTCAAACCATTCCAGGCCCATGCCGGAAATGAGCAGCGCGACAATCACGACGACGTTTACCAGCATATCATTCATGTAATGCAAAAAGTCGGCCTTGATCGACATGCTGTGCGTACGGTCGACGACGCGGTGCTGGTAAATCAGCAGCGCTAAAATCAGGACGCTGGAAATCACCATTATTGTGATTCCAATACCCGTGGCTTCGACGGGTTCGGGTGAAAGCAAACGCGCGCCGGATTGAATCAGAAAATAAATACCGGATCCGGCGATAAACGTCGCTTGGCCCAGCGTGACCAGCGGTTCCGCCTTGCCATGACCCCAGCGGTGATTTTTATCCGGCGCCCGGTGCGCGATGCGCAGCGCATAAAACGCCGTCGCGGCGGCGATGGCATCGCCGACGGATTCCAGCATGGATGCGAGCATGACAAGCGCATTGGTTTGGAAATAGGCGAAGAGTTGCAGTGCGATAATCGACAGCCCTACGCCCAAGCTAACCAATGCAGCCTTTTGCGTTTGATGCCCGCGTTCGTGGTGGGAGAGTGACATCAGGGATACAACCGCTGCGTCGTCCAGCTATCGCCGTCGCGCATGTAGATAACACGTTCATGCATCCGATGCGGCCGCTGAATCCAGAATTCAATGTTTTGGGGCGTCAATTGATAGCCGCCCCAATAAGGTGGGCGCGGAATGGGTTTATCGGTAAATTTTTCCCGCAAGGTGTGCATTTCGGTCATC
>Ga0206808_1179_pt1 | contig 13149 bp, 16 predicted proteins | sample Alteio_BWOrgCont_58_FD_152899 | JGI IMG/M metagenome (GOLD analysis project Ga0206808, IMG submission 152899) | Enriched cells from forest soil in Barre Woods Harvard Forest LTER site, Petersham, Massachusetts, United States -... | ecosystem: Environmental > Terrestrial > Soil > Temperate forest >...
TGCAAAACAATAGTTGGTATTCAAAGACATATGATAAATGCGGCAGCAAAAGCGCCCGAGGCTGGTTCTTTCCGGAACCCAACTCCGTTGGGTCTTTGTGCTGCTACACTTTAAAAACCAACTTCACTTCCAAACCACCCTCACCATCCAACACCAACTCCGCCCCATGCAGCCTTGCAATCGCGGCGACTAACGATAACCCCAACCCATTCCCCCGCGTCGTGCGCGCCGGATCCAAACGCACAAACTGTTCAAGCACCCGCACGCGATCAACTACCGCAATCCCCGGCCCCGTATCCGCCACCGTAATCGAGGCACCGCCCGCATCATGCGCGACCGCAATCGTCACGCGCCCTGCCTCCGTATATTTCACCGCGTTATCGACCAAATTTAACAAAGCCTGCAACAATAACTGCCGGTGCGCCGTCACGACCGCGCCGCCTTCGCCGTGCAGTTCCAAATCCAAGCCTTTATCCTCCGCCATCGGACGGTATAAATCCGCAACATCTTCCGCGACTTCGAATAAATCCAATTCCTTCATATTCGCGCGCGCCGCGCCGCCTTCGGCCTCGGCGATGGAGAGCAGCGCGTTAAACGTCGCGAGCAGCTGATCGCTTTCGCGGATGGTATAATCAATCTCATGGCGCAACTGTTCCGCATCGCCGCGCCCCGTCAGCACCAATTCCAAACGCGATTTAATCCGCGTGAGCGGGCTGCGCAAATCATGCGCCAAATTCGTCGTCACCGCGCGGATGGAGGCAACCAACCGTTCAATTTCCTGCAGCATCGAATTTAACGTCTCCGCTAAGCGATCAAACTCGTCCCCGCTCCCCACCACCGGCATGCGGTGCGCCAAATTCCCGCGCATAATCCGCTCCGCACTACGGTTAAAAACATCCAAACGCCGCAACATATTCCGGCTCATCAAATAGCCGCCGAAAATCCCGAGCGCCATCGTCAGCGCCGCGCCCCACAAGGCCGCCTGGATCATCGTCGAAGTAAATTTTTCCGCCGGACGAATATCCATCCCCACCAATAACAACTGCCCGTTCGGCAGCGCCGCCGACAGCGCCCGCATCGTATATTGATGCGCCCCGCGCGGCACCGTAAACCGCAACCAATGCCCCGCCTCCGTCGCCTCAACGGGCCAATCCGGAACGTTGCCGAGGATGGGACGGTAAGCGTTATCGACGAGCAAATAAACCCACCCGCCAACCTGATCGTCTTTGAGCCGCGCCTGGATCACGCTCTGCAACCGCCGCGCGGAACCGCGGTGATATTCAGTTTGCAAATCATCCATTTCCCGCTGAATGGATTCATCCGTGATGCGGATCATATTATTGACCGTCGCAAAATAAACAAACCCCAACACCGCGATCATCGAAACGCCGAAGATCAGCACATACAACAACGACAGACGAAACGTCGAAGTGCGGAACAGGCGGGGGGACAGAGTCAGCATCGGATAGTTTGGTAGAATAGCGGCAAGAGGCAAGAAACAAGATGTAAGAGAAAAATTTCTTGCGTCTTGTTTCTTGCCTTTTATCTCTATTTACGACGCCTTAATCATATACCCCGCCCCGCGCACGGTTTGCAGCATTGCATGCGGGAAGCCTTTATCAATCTTTTGCCGCAGCCTTGAAATATGCACGTCGATCACATTCGTTTGCGGATCGAAATGGAAATCCCAGACGCCTTCCAATAACATCGTGCGCGTCACCACTTGGTCAGCATGGCGGATTAAATATTCCAGCAACGTGAATTCGCGCGGCTGCAGGTCAATTTCCTTACCGCCGCGCGTCACGGTGCGCGTCAATAAATCCATTTCCAAATCGCCCGCGCGGAGTTTGGTTTCCGCGCTGCCGCTGGCCTTGCGCCGCAACAGCGCTTCCAATCGCGCGAGTAATTCCGATAGCGCATAGGGTTTGGGCAAATAATCATCCCCGCCCGCGCGCAGGCCGGTGACGCGGTCGTCAACCTGATCCAGCGCGGATAAAATCAGCACGGGCGTATTATTCCCTTTCCCGCGCAGCGTCGAAATCACCGACAAGCCATCGCATTTCGGCAGCATACGATCGACGATCATCGCGTCAAATGTTTCTTTTTGCGCGGACGCCAAACCGGATTCACCATCGGCGGCATGGACGACGGTGTAACCCGCATCCTTCAACCCCGCCGTCAGATTGGCAGCGAGTTCCGGATCGTCTTCAATAATCAAAACTTTGGGCATCATGAACTCCCTTAATTCTTTTGACCGGCCAGCATCGCCAGCCCAAACAACAGCAACGCCACCGCCTGGAGCGCCACGCGCAACTGCATTAATTTGTTCCCATATTTGGCATTAAATTCCCCGCCCCGCGTCATGGCATAAAGCCCCGTGCCGAGCGCGCCCAAAACCGCGATCATGGCGATCACCATCAAAATCAGAAAAATGCCGGACATGACGAAAATATAGGGTATTTTTTTAAGGCTGGCAAATAACTATGTGCCTTCTGGCGCAAGAGAGGTAAAAAAAGGAATTTTAATTTTTTTGGGGTGAATTTGCCGGAGTTGATGCTCTCCATCAACAATAAGCCAATATCGTGCACTATCGTCAGCCATACAATAATCTCTAATGGCCGAAACATGGTTTTCAAGAACTGCGCCTACTCTTGCTTCTAGTGGTAATATAATTGCTCGAAGTCCATCATACAGTGTCGTATTTTGGTAAACATGACTGGATTTTTCGTCCTTTGTGAGCAAACTATAGCCTGCATCCCGAATAGCCGGGAATAAAACCTCGTCACAGCAGCCAGACAAATTCACATCAGAGACCCTAATATAATTGGCATCTAATATGAAACTTTTTTGCATACCAACAACCAGGCGGATGCTTTCATCGATGAAAATATTCAACTTACCCGGAGTGTAGGTTGCCTTTACTTTGGCCAAAGCTTCTTGATATTCGGCCTCATATTCTTTTGGTTTCCAAATAGTGCCATGATGCACAATCTTTTTGTGGGCAATACATCTGGCTTGAACGACTTCCATTGACTCCGTCGTTTTGTCTATTGGTTTGCCCGCAGTTAATATGCGGATGCCGTTACGATTATGCATTCGTTTCATTGCCACGTTTTAAATTTAGGCGAATTTAGGTTCAAAAAGCAATTTTTATTTGTTTTTGGTGTTTGGCCCGCTTCTTGCAACACCCAGGCAAAAGAACAAAAATCGGGGTCAGGTTATGGATACAACAACGGCAATCAGCGCCGCTCCGGCGGTCGACGCGCTAAATCGTCAGGCAGATCGGCCCATCACAGCGGCGGATTACCACACCCTGGGCCGCCGCCAGGCGGAGTTTTGGGCCAGTCAGGCCGAAGCCGCGCGCAAAAGCGGCACAGATAAAGTTTCATTAGGATTCAAAGACTTAGTTGACCTGGTCAACCCGCTTCAACACATCCCGATCGTCCGCAATATCTACCAGGCTGCCACGGGCGACGATACGATGAAACCCGCCATTAAATTCATGGGCGATACCTTATTCGGCGGTCCCCTGGCCGCCGTCTCCAGCGGCGTCGATGCCGTCGTCAAACAGGCCTCGGGCAAGGATATGATGGAGACGGTCGTCGCCTGGTTCAGCGGTGATGACAGTGCCAAGGATACCGCCGTCGCGGCCAATAGCGCGGCTGGCGCGGCAACCATTGCCGTAAATCCGGCCGCAAACGCCGCCAACAGCAATAACCAAGTCGCGGCCAACACAGCCGCGCAACCTGCCGCAACAGTCTTAGCCCAGCCCGCCGTGGCGATCCCGAAATTCGGCCTGGCCAGTACAGGGCCTTCGCCCGCCGCGATAGCCGCCACCGGCGCGCCGCAACAGGTTACCGCCACGCCGCAATCCGCCTTTTTCGCGGGCCTTCAGCGCAATAACGCCAAGGGCACGCAAATGCCGATCCCGCCCGGGCAATCGCAATATCTGGCTAAATCTTACGGCACGGCCACCGGCAATTCCGCCAGCCAGCAAATGGCCAGCATGACCTCCGCCGCCCTGAAACTCCCCACCAAAGGCGCGGGGATTGCCGACAGCACTCTGCCGACCGCGGGCAGCATTATTCCAGCCAGCGCGGTTGCAGGCGTGAACCTAACCAGCAGCGGCGTGATCGACACGCCCAGCAACCCGCAAAGCGATTTCGCCCAAAAAATGATGGTGGCGCTGGACCGTTACCAAGCCGCGAAAAAATCCGGCGATGGAGATGCGCCCGCGGCCAGTTCTGGGATGTAAATAAATTATAGAAAATTCAGTTTCCCCTATGTCACCCCGGGCTTGTCCCGGGGTCTGCCTCGACGCAATCACGGTGTTTCAGAATGCGCTCTGGCGGAACCGCGGACCCCGGGACAAGCCCGGGGTGACAATGCGGTGTTAGATGAAAAATAACCCTTGACATTTATTCCTACTAGGCATATATTCATAGCTGTAATGCCCCGACTTGCAAGCGTGGTGTTATGGTTTGGCGAAGCTTAACTCCTATCACCGAGGCGATAGGAGGTGCGGATGAGGCGTTGAAATGACAACTCAACGAAACATCCTCCGCAAGACCAACCAAATCCCGGTCTCAAAGTAACCCCGGGGATACTTTTTCTCTCCTTCACTAAATTCTAACTTCTAATCTCTAACCTCCAACCCACTAAAACGTCCCATGAAATCCCGCCTAATCCCTAAACATCCCGTAGGAATCTGGTCCTGTGCCGGTCCAGAGGGGGCAAATCCCTGGATTTCCCGGGACACTATTGAGGAATATCAATGACTTAGCCGAAAAAATGACAACAAAATTTTAGCATGACCCAAAATTAAAATTCCTATTCATCCTAAAATCCCAATGTCCTATCATCCAAAGCGATGATCGAAGTTTACGCCGACGGCACCTTAACATACGCGGGGCGGAGCTATGTCTGCGCGCTGGGCCGCGCGGGGATTATCGCGCGCGCGGAAAAACGCGAGGGCGACGGCGCCACGCCGGACGGCACCTATCCGATCCGCAGCGTTTGGTATCGTCCCGACCGCATTCAACTTCCCAAACTAAATTTCCCCATTCATGAAATCACCCGCACCGACGGCTGGTGCGACGATCCCCTGCATCCTGATTATAACCGCCACGTCAAACTCCCCTTCCCCGCCAGTCATGAAAATTTATGGCGGCCAGAAAATGAAGATCACCGCTATGACATCCTCGTCGTCCTCGGCCACAATGACGATCCCGTTATTCCCAATAGGGGCAGTTGTATTTTTTGGCATGTTGCCGAGGAGAATTACGCGCCGACTGCGGGATGTGTGGCGATGAGCGCGCAAGATTTGCTCGTGTTATTGCCGCAATTATCGGCGCAAACCAAGATTTATATTAATGTTCCCTTCTCCCTGTAGGGAGAAGGTGGCCCGGCGTAGCGCAGCGAAGACGGGACGGATGAGGGGAGGATTGAGGATAAGAGATTATTTAACATCTTGAAATCTCCCCTCACCCGATTTGCTAAACTCGCTTCGCTCATTAAGCAAATCCACCCTCTCCCTACAGGGAGAGGGGAAAGTTTTTTTCAGGCCGTGAATAGATGAGAAACAGGGCAGGTTTAACGCGGGAACTGCGCTGCTTCTCATCCCATCACGGCCCGATGGAAATTTGACAGTAAGAGAATGAGGAGGTGCAACCGCCTGGGTTAGGGTACACGCCCCAGCCGGCACACCCGCTCACACTCTTACCATCGTCAAAAATCATGCCGCCTTACTGGTGTTTTTCACCACCGTCATCGGCGCGGCAGCGGGAGCTGCCTCGGCCGGTTTGCCTTTAACGCTTTGATGATAATGGCTGACTTCACGCTCGGTATTTTCGGCCAGGTGCAGGATTTGTTTCATCAAATTCTGCCATTCCTCGCTGGCGGCGCCGGGGCGTAAATTCTGTGCCTCGCCATGCAGCAGGTAAACCAAACCGCGCAAATGGTTCAGGTACATTTTGCAGCGTTCCGCGAGCATCTGGGCTTGCAGTAAAGTATCCATTTCAGTCTCCGTTTTTTGCAATCAAGTTTAAAGTTTAAATATTCAGCCGCCTTATCAACGAATTTTTGTCGTTCAACAAAAAGCAACCTATAATTGACTTTATGACAAGCGGACCTTTGAAAGCAAATTATTTTTTACTTTCATGCGCATAAAGTTGACAATTTTTCGCTTTGGTCACGAAACCGTAAGGATTTCCTTGGTAAAATACGACATGCTAACCCCGGCACAATGCCGCGCCGCCCGCGCCTTTTTAAACTGGACCCTGGCCGACTTGGCCGCCGCCAGCGGCCTGTCGCGCGCCAGCCTGAACGCCTTTGAAGGCGAAAAGGGCAATCCAAAGGCGGAAACCCTGGCGCGCGTGCGCTATGCGCTGGAGCAGAAAAACATTGAATTTACCGATGAACCCGGGGTGCGCATCAAACGCGAGCTGGTCCGAATTCTGCGCGGCCCACAATGTCACCGCGAATTGATGGACGATATCTATGAAACCCTGCGCGCCGGCGGCGGCGAAGTCCTGCTAAACAACGTCGATGAACGCAAAGGTTTTGAAACGCACCGCGATGAATTGTTGGCCTTTTTGGACAAGGCAAAGGCCGCCAATATCACCGAACGGCTGCTGGTCTGCGAAGGTGATACGTTTTTTCTTTTGCCTGCCGAATGCTATCGCTGGGTGCCGCAGGCGGCGTTCCAGGCAGGCGTGATGAATTGCGTTTACGGCGATAAGTGCGCCACCAAAGTCTGGGGCGAGGATATTATTATTCTGGTGCAAAATGCCGCCGTCGCGGCGGCGGAACGCGCGCGTTTCGAACATCTTTGGACGCGCGCGGAAATTCCTGTGATAAAATAGAAAATAAAAACTTGCCTTCCGGACGATACCTCGTCTAGGTTCCGGCAGACGTAATAACTTATTGGAAAACATGATGATTTCCACGTTTGAACATGAAGTTGGCGAACTGATTTTCGGTTTGCTGGAATATTTCAAGGACGTGCACGGCTTCGATGTCCAGGTCTTGCCCATTCAGCAAGGAAAGAACTGTCGCGGCGTCGGCGCGATCGTGGATTCGCGTCATTTGTTTTTGGATGAAGCCTTTCTGAATCAGGATCCGCGCTTTGCGCTTTATGCGCTTCTGCATTTAGCCGGACACGGCCAGCAACTGCGGGATGGCGATACGCGGGCGCTGGATCTGGCGACGGTAAAATACGACTGGATATCCGCGCACCCCGATGAAGCTGCCGCGCAAATTCAAAAGAATACCGACCTGGATCTGGATGCGACCCATATCGGCTGGGCGTTTTTTAAAGACGCGGTCGCAAAAAGTTATATTAAGCCTGATTTAATCAAAGACGCCAAAACCTGGGTTGAACATTATTTCGCTTTGGACATGGCGCAATACCGCGATTGCATCGAACACGGCCCGATGCCTTTATATGGCGCACCCACGCCCTTCCAAAAAATTGCGGTTATCCGCTGGGCGGATTTAGGCAAGCAATATATTAAGGAAAATGAGCTGCCGGAGGTTCCACGTAAAGACCACGTAATACGCGATGGCGTGGTCATTTTCCATGTACAACCTTATGACGACCGCAGAAGAATTCGGGTCACCAGAAGAAAAGATGCCGCGATGCGCGCTTGCGCGCGCGACTTAACTTTGGCCGCCTAAAATCACTTTCTAATCCCCCTCCCTGACCGCGCCCAAATCAGTTACACTATGCGCCGGATTAACCAGACAGCCGGGGGAGAACCCCCCAAAAAACCCCGTGGGAGGCAACATGCGCAACATCCAACCCTATACCATCGAAATGGCGTTCGGCCTGATTAAAAACCGAAAATTCAAACCGACTGCGAATTCCTATGCGTCCAAATTGATGGCGCAAGGCACGCCGGTGATCGCGCAGCGCCTGGGCGAACAGGCGCTCGAGACCGTCATCGCCGCGATGCAAAATTCACCCCAGCGCCAAACGCGCCTGGCCGAGGAATCCGCCGACCTACTTTATCACCTGCTCGTCCTATGGGCCGATCAAGGCCTTGAGCCGCAGGATGTCTACGACCTCTTGGCATCGCGCATGAGCCAGGCGTCGAAGACGCGCGCGGCTTAAAGAGATGCGAGGCACGAGAAGCGAGAGGCGAGAAAATTTTGCCTCTTTTGTCTCGCTCCTCGCCTCTCGCTTCTCGCCTCTATGACCTACGACCCCAACAACATCTTCGCCAAAATCCTGCGCGGCGACATTCCGTCCAAGAAAATTTACGAGGATGAATTCGCGCTGGCTTTTTATGACTTGTACCCCAAGGCGCCGGTGCATGTGCTGGTGATCCCCAAGGGGCATTATACGGATGTGGTGGATTTTTCATCCCACGCGGGCGCATCCGAGATCACCGGTTTCTGGCAAGCCGTCGCCGCGGTCGCGCACGACTTGAACCTCGATCAAAACGGTTTTCGCACCATCGCCAATACCGGCACCCACGGCGGCCAGGAAGTGCCGCACTTTCACGTCCACCTGTTGGGCGGCAAACAAATGGGCGCGATGGTGGGTGAAAACTAGGAACCAGGCTCCCTGCGCGGCGTCCGGAATAGGTTATGGATTTGGTGATAAGGGCCGCCCGGCCCTGGCGTTACTCTGCCGCGCGGATTAAATTTGTCTTGCGCATCGTCCAGCGCGCTGTTCTGGTTTTGCAGCATCCTTTTCTTAGCCGCAGCATTTGCCCATAATTGCATGTTATCATAGTCAGCAATAAATTCTATCGTGGCGCCGTGCAGATCGTAACTGGACCGGATCAACGCGTTGGCTTTGTGGGTTGCCAAGATATCAACCGACCTTGCGATAATCGGTCGCTCGTTCTGTAAACACTCGCATAAATTCCATAATGCATACATATTATTTTCCGCGGCATGGAGCATAGACTGCCGTTCTTTTTCAATGCCCAAATGCGGATCGGCCCGATCTATTTTTTTCGTCGCAATCTCAGCGTGAGACAGCATGAGATGACAAGTATCCAGGGGCAAATAAACGCCCAACATTAATCCAAAAGATAGAACATCCCGCGAGACTTGCGCAATCTTCTGTGACAATTGATCTGGCGGAAAATCGCCTGGCAAATGGGATTCCTCGCGCTCCATCGGCTTGATGAAAAAGGATAAATCTTCCAGATAATTGCCAGTCTGAATAATTGATAACTCGTCACGGCGAAATCCATTTCGGCATCCATCGCATCCAGATAGGTATAATTGATCCAATAATCTTTCCGGTAATAACGCGGTCTTTCCGGGGAATGCTCATCTTCGTAACGCTCGCCCTTCAGGCATCTTTCGCCCTGTAACGCTTCGGACATTTCAGGGATAAATCGTTGTTGAAACTCCAATAACTTATTTATGAATTTGGGTTGACTGTTATCAAAGTCATATTTCGCGTCAACCGCGTTTAACAGTTCATCAACTCTAATCAGAATTCTATTTAACTCTTTTAGCGAGGCGATATGTCTATTGGTTTCCATCCGCCCACCTTAAATCCGTCAGGGGTGCCCGGCGCCACGTCTTTTTTACTTTCATCCGCCTTAGGTAGGGCACTGACGCCGCACCGGTCACAATTTCGCAATATTTATCATGCGATAATGGCGGAACTACGCCGCCATGGTCCAGCATACCGACACCCCTCAGCTGCCCGCCCCGTCCAGCCTGACGGTATCCCTTTTTGCGGGCAAGCCGGATGACCTGAAATCAAGCTTGAAGAATACACTTGGTTTCAAGGATTTATCCTTTCAATCCTCGGGCAATTTAATGGCGGCGCCAAGCCGCGAACGCTTTGCCTTTCCGCCTGTCGACAAGCCCGCGGATAATTCCTGGGGCCGCAATTTATTGGGCCGCGTTTTGGCGCCCGAATTCGCCACCGCGATTGAGGCTTTTTTAGAAAAGAATAAAGGCGGCATGGAGCTGGCGCCCCATGTCAAACTCTCGATCACCGGCGGCGGCGCGGAATTGAAAAGCGGCGATTATTACGTGCATGCCTCCGCTAAAAAGGTCACGCTTGGCATTCAGGGTAAGTTCCGCTGATGTGACCTGCTTCGAAAGCTTAAAATTCTTGGCAATTGTAACAATCCCGTCACGATTGTTTGATATATTAAAGCTATGTCTTTCATCAGGATTTAAACATGAAACCCCCTGTTTCTGATCCCTCACAAACAGATGCCAGCTCTTCTAATGTGCGAGATGAGCTGCGTCAGCTTGAGAAGAATTTTGACCTTCTCCTGCGTTCGAAGCAATGGATCATAGAAGACGGCATCTTTAGGATGCCATTAGATGCGTTACCAAAGGGCATGGAGGAATATCATGCCTTGGAAGCCCTAAGCCTTAAAGGATTTTTTGGGCGTCATGGTGAAGATAATGAAAATGGCCCAACCATCGATCTTACGGAGGCAAGTAGCGAGAAGTTTGGATTTGCGCGAATGCAAGTGGGGCCGAGAAAAACCCATGAACCTGGATATGCCTCTCAGCAGCCTGCTCCCGCAGATTCAGCTTTAACGGTAAAACCAGGGAGCACGGATGCAGAAAAGGTGTCTCGGGGGCTAGAAGCAGCAACGGGTATTGAAGGAGATCTTCGCATTCTTCTTCGCCTGAATTGGACGCCATCCGAAGATGGCGGTATCCAAATTCCGATGTATATCGCAGACAAAGACATATCAATCGAGCGATGCCGCGTGGCTTTAGAAGAATTTAATCCGGAGTTTGAGGTTCGGACATCCGATACCCCGCCAAATATCTGTATTAGAGGCGCGGGTAAGGAAGCTTTTCAAGCCGCGCAACAGCAGCTGGAATTTGATTCTAAACAACCAGACGCGGCAAGAGGATTGTTATTCAAAGCGCAATGTCTTCTTCGACAAAATTCCCCACACTTGTCATAACAAATTCACTCTCGCATTACGTGCGGAAACCCGCTAATACACCCGCATGCTCGCGCGCGTCAAAACAGTGGCTTTCCAGGGCACTGAGGTTCAAAACATCGATGTCCAGGTCGCGGTCACGCCCGGTACGATGATGGTCAATATCGTCGGCCTGCCTGATAAGGCGGTTAAAGAATCCCAGGAACGCGTGCGCGCCGCGCTCCAGGCGATCGGCCTGGGCCTGCCCGCAAAACGCATCACGGTGAATCTCTCGCCCGCCGATGTTTTGAAAGAAGGTTCGCATTTCGATCTGCCCATCGCGCTGGGCATCCTGGCGGGCATGGGAATTTTGCCGCCGGAGGAAATCGCGGATTATGTTGTGCTGGGAGAACTGGCGCTTGACGGCGGCATCACGCGCGTGGCGGGCGTATTGCCCGCCGCCATTCACGCGGCGGCGAATAATAACAGTTTGATTTGTCCCGGCGAAACCGGCGCGGAGGCCGCCTGGGCCAGCACGGAATTGAATATTCTGGCGCCGATGAATTTGCTTGCGCTCATCAATCATTTTAAAGGCACGCAGGTGTTACTGCCGCCCAGCGCGAAAATGCCCGATGGCACATTTACAAAACCCGGCCTGGATTTGGCCGACGTGCGCGGTCAGGAAATTCCGCGCCGCGTGTTGGAGATTGCCGCGGCGGGTGGACATAATTTGTTGATGCTCGGACCACCGGGCAGCGGCAAATCCATGCTGGCCGCGCGTTTGTCTGGTATCCTGCCGCCGCTCTCGTCACGCGAGGCACTCGATGTTTCACTCATCCATTCGCTCGCCGGATCACTGCCCGAAGGTGGCCTCGTCACCGCGCGCCCTTTTCGCGACCCACATCATTCGGCATCACTCCCCGCCATGGTCGGCGGCGGCATCCGCGCCAAGCCGGGGGAAATTTCACTCGCCCATCACGGCGTTTTATTTTTGGATGAATTACCCGAATTCCAAAGACCGACACTCGAAGCACTCCGCCAATCCATCGAAACGGGCCGTGCCGTGGTCTCGCGCGCGAACCATCATGTGACATACCCGTCGCGTTTCCAATTGATCGCCGCAATGAATCCGTGCCGCTGCGGTTACGTATCCGATCCATCGCGCGCCTGTTCCAAAGCGCCGCGCTGCGCGGCGGATTACCAAGGCAGAATCTCCGGCCCCATTTTCGACCGCATCGATTTGCACGTCGAGGTCCCCGCCGTGATGGCCGAAGACCTGTCCAAACCCAGCGGCGAGAGCAGTGTGAACGTCGCCCGCCGCGTGGTGGCCGCGCGTGAATTCGCGGCGATGCGTTACCATGATCTGCCGGACGATCAACGTCCCATGAGCAACGCCGGGCTTGACGGTGAAATGCTGCAACAATTCGCCGCGCCCGATGCCGACGGCCAAAAACTCCTCACCGACGCCGCCAACAAATTCCGCATCTCCGCGCGCGGTTACATGCGCCTGCTCCGCGTCGCGCGCACGCTGGCCGACCTGGCGAATGAAAATAACGTCCGCCGCCAACACATCGCCGAAGCCCTCGCCTACCGCCGGTTGAATTTGGACGCGGCGTGAAAGTATTAAAAAACTTGCATAGAACCGTCAGATTTTTGTAAACTTGGGCCAGACTTAAAATTAAGGTAGTTATGTCCAGCTTATTAGAACAATTTCAGAACGAACAAATCGGCCTGTTGAAACAACAAGGCATATCGGAAATCACGCGGGTTCAACATAATCCGACAACTCTTTGCACAACTTTTCGCGGAAATTTAAAAGGCACAGATTCTATCATTAAAGTTTATTGCGATCCCGATGCGCACCAGCAAGAGGCAGAGACCATTATCAAGGCGACTGAAGTCCATAACAAAAATTATCCAAACGCCAAATCATCTTTTCCACGCATAACGCATCAATTTAATACCGGATCGGATGACGTTGGCGACATGTATGTCCTCGTAATGGATTTTATTGGTCTGCCCACCCTCGATCGGTTTTTGAAAGGCCGGATTGAACCAACGTGCCTTGCGGAAACAGTCGCCTTGCTTCATGGCGGCGCGCAGTGCCTGGAAACCTTACACCACACGGGCGTGATCCACCGTGATTTAAAACCGCAGAATATTTTATTTGATGGCGAAAAGGTTGCGCTGATTGATTTCAACTTAACGCGTATCCAGGGCGTTTCCATTATGACGATGGTTTCCCCTGATCTTTGGTGGTGCTATCCCTTGGATGCGGCGG
>Ga0206808_1177_pt2 | contig 13106 bp, 17 predicted proteins | sample Alteio_BWOrgCont_58_FD_152899 | JGI IMG/M metagenome (GOLD analysis project Ga0206808, IMG submission 152899) | Enriched cells from forest soil in Barre Woods Harvard Forest LTER site, Petersham, Massachusetts, United States -... | ecosystem: Environmental > Terrestrial > Soil > Temperate forest >...
TTTAGCGGGGAATTTAATAGAAAATATTAAGCACTGGGCCGTACATCCCGGCGGACGTGCAATTTTGGATGCCGTGCAAAATGGGTTACATTTGCATAATGATGATCACTAATTTTAAGGTTTAGTTGTCTGTTCACAAGATAAAATATTCCCTGATAAAATTGTAAGAAATATTTTTATGATAAGGATTTTATAAATAAGTGATAAGGGCTCCCGCCAATAAAATATTAACCTTTATGCAATAAGGATAGTAGTTTGTGTTCCCCATCTTTTGTATAGACATAACTCCTAAGGCTGAGTTTTAAATTCGTGCTTTCATCAGAAAGGTCACTATTAAGTTAATTTTTTAGTAAAATCGTAGTATAACATATTAGGTAATTCAGATATGAAATTCAAATGAGCATATCTGAAGAAAGCATGATAATGCGAGAAACATCTGCACAAGAAAATACGCCGACCTTATGGCAGCGGGATTTTCCTTATCCTCATCAGGATGGCAATAAATATGATCGCGGTCATGCAGTTATTTATGGGGGGCCGTTGCAAAGTATGGGCGCGACAAAAATAGCGGCGCATTGTGCCCTGCGTAGCGGTGCGGGTTTGATTTCAGTTGCGTGTGATGCACGGACGCTGCCCATCTATGCTGCCAGTTTTCAGGCGGTGATGACCAAGCTAGTAAGAAATCAAAGAGAATTCTTACATCTTATTACAGATAGCCGCGTGAAAGGTGTTTTGCTTGGACCCGGCGCAGGTATTAACTCGCGCACCAAAGTATTCGTATTGGCAACATTGGCACAGAAAAAACCTACGGTACTGGATGCAGACGCTTTAAGCATTTTTTCTCAAAAGCCCCATGAGCTTTTTTCCGCAATTCAATCACCCTGCATCTTAACGTCGCATGAAGGTGAATTTCAGCGACTTTTTGGTACGTTTATTGCTGGGAATGACAGTAAATTAATTCGGGCGCGTGAAGCCGCACGCCTCAGCCACGCAATTGTCATCCTGAAAGGTTCTAACACAGTGATTGCCGCGCCTGATGGCAGAGCAGTAATTAATAATAATGCAACGCCGTATCTTGCGACCGCGGGAACGGGTGATGCATTAGCTGGAATTTGCGTAGGATTATTGGCCCAGGGGATGCCAGCCTTTGAAGCCGCCTGCGCTGCAGTATGGCTCCATGCCGAAGCTGCAGCGCGCTTTGGCCCTGGGCTAATTGCAGAAGACATTGCAAATTTATTGCCTGCTGTCATGAATAGCGACGCATTTACTTCACCGTGCTCCGTGAGATCCAAAGTTTGAAATGAGTCCAATGGCTAAGAACCCTTATGAGATATTAGGCCTGAGTAAAACCGCAAGCGAAGCGGAGATCAAGGCTGCCTATCGGAAGCTCGCCAAGAAATTTCATCCCGATCTAAATCCAGGCAACAAAGATGCAGACAGTAAATTTAAAGGATTGAACGCCGCCAATGATTTACTTTCGGATGCAGCCAAACGTGCGGCATTTGATCGTGGTGAAATTGATATGGCGGGACAGCCGCAGTATCAACAGCAACAACAAACCTACCGAGATTTTGCGGACGGACCGCAAGGTAACCGCTATCATTTTAATGGTGGAGATTTTGATTTGTCCGATTTTGAGAGTATTTTCGGCGGGATGGGCGGTCGCCGTTCTGGGTTTGAGCAACCGCAAACCTCCACGGATATTCGTTACATTATTGAAGTGGATTTTCTGGAGGCCGCACGGGGCGCAAAGAAACGCGTGACCATGCCGGATGGTAAAGCCCTTGATATCAGCATACCCGAAGGAATTGAAGAAGGGCAACAATTACGCCTGAAGGGGCAAGGCCAACCCGCCACGGCTGCTCGCCCTCCGGGTGATGCATATGTGGAATTGCATACCCGTCCACATCCATTTTTTGCGCGCAATGGCAAGGATATCACTGCTGAGGTGCCGATTACCTTGCAGGAAAGTGTTTTGGGCGAAAAGATTAAGGTGCCGACGATCCATGGCCCTGTTGATATGGCAATTCCCAAAGGGGCAAATTCCGGCATGACGCTGCGTCTGAAAGGCAAAGGTATCAAGGGTGGCGATCAATATGTGACACTGAAATTAGTCATGCCAAAAGAGATTGATCCTGAACTCGAAGAGGCTATTCGCAAGTGGTCGCAAACGCATGATTATCATCCGCGCAAACATATGGAGTCTGCCACATGAAAACGCTGGAAGAAGTATTAGAAGTTTTAGAGGCACGCATTGATCGCGTCAGACTTGAAGATTACATCGCGCGGGAATGGGTGCGGCCACAGCGTGCGGACACGGGTTGGTATTTTGAAGACATCGATATCGCGCGTTTGCAGCTCATCTCCCACCTCACGCAGGAAATCCAAGTCAATAACGAAGGAATGGATGTTGTGCTATCATTGCTCGATCAGCTTTATGGTTTGCGGGCACAGATGAGGCATCTCTCGCACGCAATTACGCAACAACCGCCACAGGTGCAAATGGAAATCACTTTAATTGTCGATCAATTAATGAAAGAAACCGGTAAGTCGTAATTGTTAGAGTTCTAATTATTATATGGCTTCCGAATATACTTCGTTCTGCTTACGCGCAAAATGAAAGCAGAAATAGATGAACCCGCTTACAATCGCAGCGAAGAAACACCAGACCGATACTAGATAGTAATTATAAAAGGCATAAGCCGCAAGAAACGTGATAATCGTCATGATGCCCAGCCATCGGATTCTGCGATGGCTTGAAATACAAAATGCGGCACACGTGGCGATGATATACATCGGCAGACATAGATAATCATAGGGCGGCGTAGGATATTCATAAAGAATACAGGAATTTGAGATGCGTGCTGTGACATGGGTATGAAACATGACACTCAATACGTAGGCAGCGAAACAGACGCCAATTGCAATCGTACCTGCAATAATTTGTTTACGCCTGCGGTCAGCTTCCAGCAAAAATAAACTAGTCGGCACATAAACTGGCCAAATTACAAAGGCAAAAATACCATAACTCATGATTAGCCAGATTTGCGCTTGCGGCCAATCATGGTGCAACAGGTTAATCCAAAGCAGGCCTTCAATAAATTGCTGAACGGCAAATAACAAGGGAATAGCCGCGAACATCATATCTCGCTTTACTTTTACCTTGCATAAGGTTGCGGCGCCAATGGCACCCAGCACGGCACTGGCGGTAAAACTTGCGATTGGGGAGAAGCACATGAAGCGTTCTAACACTTATGTGAAAAGTATACAGACCTTTTATGGATTAATGATGAGTTATGCGGCAGCCAGCAATATCGGACTTATTTGTAGCGGCAAGGTTACGATAAAATGCGAGCCGGCGCCCACCCAGCTTTTTACGGTAATATCCCCGTGCATCAAATGCGCTAGATCCTGGCTGATTGCCAGGCCCAGGCCGGTGCCCCCATGATTACGGCTAACGCTGGGGTGCGCCTGAGTATATTTATCGAAGATTTTTTCAATCGCGGTTTCGCTAATGCCAACACCGGTATCCACCACAGTGATGCAAAGCTGATCACAGCCACTTGAATCCCTTTGCGCATTCACATAGATCGCAACATGGCCTTTCGCGGTAAATTTTATCGCATTGGTTAACAGATTCAACAAAATCTGGCGTATGCGCAGCGGATCACCCAGCCACTGGAAAGGCAGTGCATCAGCAAAATGCACACGCAAATCCAGGTCTTTCTCTTTTGCTTTGGCCGCCACAATATGCACCGCTTCACGAACTAATTTTGCGAGATTAAAATCTATTTGTTCAAGGTTGATCATGCCCGCTTCCATTTTGGAGGCATCAAGCATATTTTGCATCAATCCTGTCAGCATGTCCGCACTATCGCGCAACATTTCCGCACATTCCATTTTCTTTTGCGGGCTGTATTCTGTATCACAAAGAAGACGGGAAAGACCAACGATGGCGGATAGAGGCGTGCCGATTTCATGGCATACCATAGCAAGATAGTCTGCATCTTCAAATCGTGAGCGACGGCCACCTACGGGGGCAATGCCAAAAAATCGGTTGACCTGAGTAGCTAAGTTCATAAAACGCTCCTGATAAGAATTGTTCGTGTCGCCTTTTTGACCTGGTTCGGGGTAAATTTACCAATAGGGGAGTAATGCACGAAACGACACGCGAAGCTTTGACTTAAATCAAGAAACCATAAAGAAAACGATAAAAGCAACAAAAGAACCATAAGTTTAATTTTTGACCTAGATCAAAAACGTCGCCCTAAAATGTAGTATAAACCCTGTAACTCTTACCAGCAGGTATGCAAAGACGCTTATGGCGGCCACCAAAAAACAGAAACCTGATATCCAGCGATGCAACTCTCTTGCCTTCTTCAAAGGCCTGACGCTATTTGCGGATCTGGCGGATGAAGAGGTGGCGCGCTTTGCCGATGTTTCCCAATTAAAGTCCTATAAGAAAGGGCAAGCTCTCTACCTGGAAGGTGATACAGCGGAGTCTTTTTATATCATTTGCAGCGGCTGGCTGAAGTTGTCACATACAACAGAAGAAGGCGAAGAAGTAAATCTGGCAGTCCTCACGCGGGATAGTATCACTGGCGAGAGCGCTATTTTTGAAGAGGGACGATTTGCGAGTAGTGCCCATGTGGTGGAAGATGCACAAATTTTGAGTGTCCCGCTATCCTTACTCAAAGAGCAAATCCGTTTGAATAACCAGCTTGCATTCAATATGTTAACTTCGATGATGCAATATCAACGGCGGCATGAATTGCAGCTTGAACAATATATCCTTTATAGTGCGCCGCAACGTGTCGGCTGCTTTTTGCTCGGACTTTGCCCTATAACTGAACAAAAAGACGGCGTTAAACTCGAGCTCCCGTATGATAAGGCATTAATCGCGTCTATCCTTGGCATGAAGGGCGCGACTTTTTCACGTGCATTGAATATCTTGCGAGACGAGACCGGAATTCGTATTACCGGAACATCTGTAACCATTGCTTCCATGAAGTGCTTATTGGAATTTGTGGATGGCTGCTATTCGCCGCCGCACCCACCTAAAATTATTTAAAAATGGTTTTTAACCATCCCCATTCAAGCCTAGCAGGATGATCGATATATTCCTGTGGATTATCCACAACGCGTTTGAGATATTGATAGGTAAACGGCCATTCATCCGCAGGCGGAATGGTTTTCTTTTCGACAATTTCAATCTTCATATCTTTGGTAAGCCGCAGCATAAAAGCAACCTTGGGACGGTCATCATAAACTACGGCCTGAAGCGTTGCTTCATCTTCTAAGGCTTTAAACCGGCTGCCCCAGATTTCTGTATAAGGGAATGTATTTTTATTCTGTTCAATAGCCTTATTACAAATTTCCAGATACTGCTGGAATACTTTTTCATATTCCTCCGCGTCTTTCGTCTGTTGGGTCGTTTTCATTGCTATTGTCCTCGAAGGGTTAAGCCTACCTTTGTAGCATATATGGCTGCCAAGCGTTTGATTTGCATCAAGGCGATCCGTTTATTGTTTTTGCTAACTTTCGTCATGGATAATCACAAGAAAGTCGTAAGAACTTGATGCAGATCAAAATGTTATTCCCAAAAGCTGCGCTAATGACAGCAACCAAACATCTTTTGGTTTTTTCACTAACTTTAAGGAACGCACGATGGCTACCGCAACTCCAATACATACAAAAGAGGCGCATGCGCCGAAATCGCCGCCTCACTCAAACACTAACCATGTATCCTTTATGCTTCCAGTCGAGGAAATTGCAAAAATCGCGAAGCAAAACTGTGATGCCTGGATGCAATCGATGCAAATCATGGCGACTGGCATAAATCAGATTACTCAAGCTGCGATGCAATTCGGCCAGAGCATGATTCAAACGAAATTGGATGCGTTTCAGGCAGCAGCTGGCGCACGTAACATGCATGATGTGGCTCAGGTGCATAAAGATTATGCCAAAACCTCGATGGCAGCATTATTTGAAAATGGGGAGCGCATCATTGAAATGGTAAGGGAAGTTGCCACGAATACGGCACAACCGCTCAAACAGCGAAGTGATGAAACAATAGCACAGTTTAGGCATCGGCCGGCTGCGTAAGTTTTCATTTTTGTATCATAAAATGCCGATGACGGTTTTGTTGGATCTGACAGGTAAAAAAGGCCTCATCTTTGGTATCGCCAACGATCAGAGTATTGCCTATGGCTGCGCGCGCATTTTTCGCCAGGCAGGTGCAGAGCTTGCAGTGACGTATTTGAATAAGAAAACAGAACAGTATGTTAGGCCTCAGGCTGAGAAAATTAATGCTGAAATTATTATATCCTGCGATGTTGAAGGTGAAGGGCAAATGGAAACAGTCTTTAATGCCATTGCCGAACGCTGGGGTACATTAGATTTTGTTTTGCATTCAATCGCCTACGCACCGAAAGCGGATTTGCAAGGCCGCGTCACCGATTGCTCCAAAGAAGGATTTTTGCAGGCGATGGATATTTCCTGCCATTCTTTTATCCGCATGGCGAAACTTGCCGAACCGCTGATGAAAAACGGCGGCAGTTTACTGACAGTTTCTTATATGGGCAGTGAGCAAGTCGTTGAACATTACGGCATGATGGGACCGGTTAAGGCTGCATTAGAGTCCGCCACGCGTTATCTGGCAGCAGAGCTTGGCGAAAAATCTATTCGCGTGAATGCGCTTTCTCCGGGCGCAATTCTAACGCGCGCTGCATCCGGCATTCTTGATTTTGATGAAATTCTGCAATCCAACGCAGATAAATCGCCGCTGCACCGAAAAATTGATTTGAACGATATTGGTAACATGGCCGCATTTTTGGTCAGTGATTTATCCAAAAATATTACCGGCGGCGTGCATTTAATTGATGCCGGATACCAAATGATGAACGGGTAGGGATGGCAATGCATAACAACCCACTCTTTATCATTAATAAAACCTACGATGAAATCAAAATCGGGGATTCTGCAACGCTTACGCGCACGCTAACAAAGCAAGATATTCAATTATTTGCCATCGTAACCGGAGATATGAATCCGGCGCACTTGGACGAAGCCTATGCCGAAACCGATATTTTTCATCAAATTGTCGGGCATGGTATGTGGACGGGATCAATGTTCTCGGTACTGCTGGGTATGCACTTACCAGGGCCGGGCATGATTTACCTCAAACAAACCCTAGAATTCCTGCGCCCTGTACATCTGGGGGATACCATCACTGCTACCATTAAGGTCATCCAGAAAGATGATACACATAAACACGTTACGTTTGAGTCCCTATGTATCAATGACAAAAATGAGTGCGTTTTAAAGGGAGAGTCTCTGGTGCTTGCGCCATCTGAAAGAATTTCATGGAACGCTGCGCCATTGCCGGAATATCAGATGAAAACTTCCAATCACAATTATGAACAATGGCTATTGAAAAAAGTAGTCGGTTTAAAACCGTTAAAAGTCGCGATGGTGCATCCCGTAGATGTTTTTTCGCTCTCCGCCGCGATAGAGGCTGCAAAGGCTGGCATTATTGAACCAATTCTGGTCGGGCCCAAAGATAAAATTAAAAAAGTGGCGGAGGATGAGCATCTTGATCTGAGCCATTGTACTATTGTTTCTACTGAGCACAGTCATGCCGCCGCAGCAGCGGCAGTAGATTTGGCGGTGCAGGGCAAGGTCGAGGCTTTAATGAAGGGCAAGCTGCATACGGATGAATTAATGGCAGCGATCCTTGATAAGGAAAAAGGACTGCGCACCGGCAGGCGTATGAGCCATGTCTTGATACTTGATGTGCCAAGTTATCCCAAGCCTCTGTTCCTGACAGACGCCGCAATCAATATTCGGCCAAACTTGATGGAGAAAAAAGATATCGTTCAGAACGCGATTGATTTATTTCAAGCTTTGAAACTAGGGACGCCCAAAGTGGCAATTCTCTCAGCGGTTGAAACCGTTACCGAGAAAATTCCTTCAACCCTCGACGCGACCGCACTATGCAAAATGGCCGAACGTGGACAGATCACTGGCGGTATTGTCGATGGACCATTGGCATTCGACAATGCTGTCTCGCGCGAAGCGGCTACTATTAAAGATATTCACTCAGCCGTAGCGGGAGACGCAGATATTCTGGTCGTGTCTGATATTGAATCCGGTAACATGCTCTATAAAGAACTATGTTATTTTTCTGGCGTGCAAGGCGCTGGAATTGTTATGGGTGCGAAAGTACCTATCATTCTAACTAGCCGTGCCAGTGATGCTGAAAACCGCATCATTTCTTCTGCTTTGGCGTTGCTTTACGTGCGCACACGGACTCCGTGAGTGTTATCCTAACCTGCAATGCCGGATCAACTAATATCAAGTTTGCCATATTTGATGCCCAGACGTTGGAACGCACCGGTCATGCCTTAACCTACAGCCCTTCGGACAGCACTGCATGGCTGTGTTCTATGGGAACGAAAGGTCTTTCTGCTATTGGCTACCGCGTCGTACACGGCGGCCAAGAATTTATCCAACCGGTCATGATAACGGATGATATTATCGACAAGTTGAGAGCCTACATAACCTTAGCTCCGCTGCATCAACCTGCTGTGCTGAGTCTAGTTGCAGAAGCCAGGAAATTATATCCAACTTTACCCCACATTGCCTGTTTCGATACGGCGTTTCATCAAACCATGACGGAAGCCGAACGTAGATTTCCACTGCCGCGCAGATTCCACGACAAAGGCATCATGCGCTACGGCTTTCACGGCCTTTCTTATCAGCATATCGCCGATATCTTGCCTGAGTTCGCGGGTGAAAAGGCTAAGGGCCGCATTATCGTTGCGCATCTCGGCGGCGGCTCTAGTGCTTGCGCGATGAAAAATTTTCAAAGCGTTGCAACCACGATGGGATTTTCCACCTTAGATGGCATGATGATGGACACGCGTTGCGGCGCACTTGATCCCGGCGTGATTTTATATTTACTCACAGAGAAAAAGATGTCGGCGACAGAAGTTAGCGATCTACTTTACTACGAATCCGGCTTAAAGGGCGTTTCAGGCATCAGCGGCAACATGGAAGAATTATTAGAAAGTAAAAGTGCAACTGCGCAAGAAGCGGTAGTATTATATTGCACCCTGGCGGCAAAACAGATTGCTGCTTTAGTGCCAACGCTTGGCGGACTGGACGCAATTGTCTTCACGGGAGGTATTGGCGAACACGCTACGCTAGTGCGTGATAGAATTGTCGAATTACTGCGCTGGATCGGGTATTTTCCAGTCTATGTTATTGCAGCCGATGAAGAAATCGTTATCGCTAAGGCCTGTCAGAAAATCTCACGTGCTTTAATGTAATAAAAAGTGTAATTAAATATTATACTGACGATATAGGGGCGGCCAGCCTTCCCACATTGCTGCTTCGTAAGAGCATTGCTCGCTATCGGTTAGCGCATCTGCATTTTTAACAGTTTTTAAAGGCAGGAATTCTAGCGTTCCCAGCTCAAAGATGGCATCATTTCTGACGCGGTCATTGGCACCTATATCCCAATCAGGGATTACTTTTTGTTGCCGCTGATAAAACATGGGGAATTCTCCTTGTTTCTATAGTCACATAAAATGATGCCACATTTAAACTCAAGTAACGATGCCAGATAAGCTGTCATATCCTCAGGAATGGTAAATTCCTTTTTCCATTCGGGGGAATTCAACGCAGCAACAACCGAGCCAATAACGCAGGTGCTAAGCCCCATACCATACGCAGCTAACATCAAGTTTTCTGCGGCCAGCCAGCAATCTGCCGATACAAAAGGTCCCAATGGTTTACCATAAATGACGATCAAAGTTCCTGCATCATAAAAGGCCTTAAAATCTGGTTGCGTAAAACGTTCAATAAAATGGCTTTCACTTGGTTCGTGTAAGGTGGAGCTCATGATTTTCTTTGCACTCTCAGAGAGCCGTTTCAAAATAGCTTTGTCCTGAATGATCGCGAATGCCCAAGGTTCTTCATCCACTGCACTGGGCGCATGGACGGCAGCTTTTAGCAAGGCATCAATCTTTTCGACATCTATCGGTTGCTCTTTATTAGAGCGTACTGCACGCCGATTATAAATCGCCGACATGATATTCATATCTGTGGGCGCAGCATCTTCTGTGACAATTCTGCTCATGGTGTGACTACCAATCGATTACGATCCTAACTAATTCGGGTTAACAATCACTGTGCTACCAGGGCCCGTGGACCCGGTGTTACCTTTTGAACCAGTATTACCCTTTGCACCTGTATTGCCGGTGTTCCCTTGCTGACCGGTTGCGCCCGTTGCTCCGGTATAACCCGTGTTTCCGGTATTGCCTGTGTCACCGGTATTGCCGGTATATCCGCGTGGTCCAGCAGGTCCGGTGCAGGCAGCAAAGCCCAGCATAGAAATAAACAAGGCGGATAAGAGTAGAGATTTTTTCATAAAATTCCTTCGGTGAGGTACAGATGAATTCAGGTGGCTGGAATATACGCAAAGCTGTTTGCAAAGTTATATAGCTGACGAAAATATGATATGGCGCCAGATATCTTATTCCATAATTCTAAACCAATCCTGCACGGCTATCCGCTGAGTTTAGTGCGCTGTCTGAACGGGGAAGGAAAAGGCTGTTTTTTCCAGCGCCATAGTGATGTTCATTCCGTAGATATCACGCAAATTTCCATCGACCTGGGGGACGAAACCAGCGCTTTTATTAGTATTGAAAATGCCAAGGGATTAACGGCCTTGGTTCAAATGGGTGCATTGGAGATTCATGCTTGGGGCGCCAAGGGAAAAACGCCGGACCAACCAGAGTGGATCGTGTTTGATTTTGACCCGGATGAAGGTTTGCCATTTCAAAAAGTCAAAGATGCCGCGCTGGATATGCGCGCGCTTGAAAAAACTAGGCATGAAAAGTTTTTTAAAAACCACGGGCGGAAAAGGTTTGCATGTGGTGCTGCCATTCCAAAAGGGCCCAAGCTGGGAAGAAGTCCGTGCCTTTTCCGAAGCGATGGCAGGATTGATGGCAGAAGATGCGCCGGAACTTTATACAGTCAACAGCCGCAAGGCTGCCCGCAAAGGAAAAATTTACATCGATTATCTTCGGAATAACAAGGCAGCCAGTGCGATTGCGCCTTATCCCACGCGCGCGAAACCTGTGGCGCCCATTGCACTGCCGCTAGCCTGGGAAGAATTAAAACAATCAAAAACGCCCAATCAATTTATGCCGAAAAAATTTTCGGATTGGAGGCAACGGGTGTGTCATGATCCTTGGAAAGATTTATCAAAACTCAAACAAAAATTGAAATTATAACTTACGCATTAAGGTTGTCCGGCACCGCCGGAGGAGCCGTAAATTTGCCCAGTTGCATAGCTGGCATCCTCTGCGGCAAGCTGCACATAAATGGATGCTAATTCGGCTGGTTGGCCGGGGCGCCCCATTGGTGAATTGCCGCCAAATTGCTTTAATTTTTCCTGGCTGGCGCCGCCGCTGACCTGTAACGCCGTCCAAATTGGTCCTGGTGCCACGCCGTTCACGCGAATGCCTTTGGGCGCTAATTGTTTTGCCAAAGATTTCACGTAATTCATCGTCGCGGCTTTGGTTTGGGCGTAATCATATAATTCCGGTGATGGATCGTATGCCTGTTCAGATGCCGTACCAATAATGACCGATCCAGGTTTCAAGTGCGGCAGTGCGGCTTTAATAATCCAGAAGGGTGCATAAATATTGGTTTTCATCGTTGCATCAAATTCTTCAGTGGTGATATCCAAAATGGATTCCTGACTTTGCTGGCGTCCGGCATTGTTAACGATGATATCAAGGCCACCCAAACCATCGATCGCTTGCTTAACCAGTTGTTCGCAAAATTTTTCGTCGCGCAGATCACCCGGAATGGCCAGACCGATACGGCCTTCGGCCTTTATCAATTCAATAACTTCTTTGGCATCTGGTTCTTCGGTGGGAAAATAATTAATGGCCACATCGGCGCCTTCGCGCGCATAGGCAATCGCGGCCGCGCGGCCCATGCCGGAATCGCCGCCCGTAATTAAGGCTTTGCGGCCCGCTAGGCGTCCCGAACCTTTATAGCTTTTTTCGCCATGATCCGGCACAGGATCCATTTTGCTGGCCAATCCCGGCCAAGGTTGCGACTGGCCTCTAAACGGCGGCTTCGAATATTTTGTGGTTGGATCTTGCATAATTATTTATGCCGCGCGTTTTTTACGGGTTGCGGCAGCCTTTTTCCCGGCTGCCACACGCGTTGTATGTGACTGGGGTTTACCGCCAATATGCCCGTCTTTGCGGCTAGATGAATGATCTTCGTTTTTGCCGCGCCCTGAACCAGATTTCTTTCCGCCATGAGTTTCTTTATTTACCGTGGCCCAAGCGCGCCGTTCCGCTTCGCCCTTGGATGTGCCGCGTTTTTCGTAACCTTCTTCAATATGTTCGGCTTGACGTTTTTGCTTGTCGGTATAAGAACTTTTGTCACCGCGCGGCATGGTATTTCTCCTGGTTGTTTGAGAAAACTATCAAATGCTTTGCAATCAATCGATTCCGATGGAGGTACGGCGAACTAAAAAATTCGTTAAGTTTGATGTGCCTTAAAAATCCCTAGCTATGAAGGAAATAATTTAAATATATTCCGCTTATATAAATGGAAGAGTTTTATATCGCACCTTTACGCGGGTAATTCTAAAAATTGATTATCCAACGAAAGAGAATCCTATGTCCAAATCAAACGCCCACACAAAACATGGCGCCCATCATATCCCGTCCCAGCAGGTTAGCGCTGGCCATAACATGCATGCGGAGCACACAGCGCCGAACCACAAAGCCGAAAATCATCATATGCATGCAAACCACGGCAATGCAGGCCAAGCTGCCTATTTAGTCCATCCAAGCACGGCTCATAAAAAGAGCGCAGATGCTTCGCAAGATTTTTCAAATGCGCTGCTTGAAGTAAGCAAACGTCATAATGATGCTCTTGTACAAATCATAGATACCGCCACCACCGGATTAAACGAGATTTTTCAGGCTTTAACGCAATATATGCAAAATATGACGGAGCTGTCGGCTGCTGCATGTCAAGCAGCGGTAGCGGCAAATAGTTTTGAAGAA
>Ga0206808_1146_pt3 | contig 13038 bp, 6 predicted proteins | sample Alteio_BWOrgCont_58_FD_152899 | JGI IMG/M metagenome (GOLD analysis project Ga0206808, IMG submission 152899) | Enriched cells from forest soil in Barre Woods Harvard Forest LTER site, Petersham, Massachusetts, United States -... | ecosystem: Environmental > Terrestrial > Soil > Temperate forest > O...
AACTAAAAAAGATACACATCCTCGGATTCAAGAGCTTCTGCGACCGCACGGAGCTGAATGTGACCGGCAACGGCATTGCCGTCGTTGTCGGCCCGAACGGATGCGGCAAGTCCAATATCTTGGACGGGGTGAGCTGGGTGCTGGGCGAGCAGAGCGCCAAGTCATTGCGCGGCACGCACATGCAGGAAGTGATCTTTGCCGGAACGCGGGACCGGAAGGCATTGGGGATGGCCGAGGTGACGCTGACGATGGTGGACCCCGAAGCGTATGACGGGCCGATACCGGTTGAGCCTGAGGTGATGGTGGAGCACGACCCGCCGACCGACTGGGACGAGAACGAGATGCGCCGCGAGCGGGCGGCTGAGGCGGAGGAAATTATCGCCGCGGAGCAGCCGGGACAGACTTCAGAAGAGGAAGCTCCGGAGGCGAATGCGTCCGCGACAACAGGCGAGGGTCCGCAGGCAGTAGTGCTAAAGATTCGCCGGCGCAAGTTTCATCGCACGCCGCAAAAGGGCGAAGTCGTCATAACGCGGCGGCTGTTCCGCACGGGGGAGAGCGAATATCTGCTGAATGGGAAGCTGTGCCGGCTGCGCGATATTCAGGACATCTTTATGGGCACCGGCCTGGGCCCGGAGAGCTACGCGATTATCGGGCAGGAGCGGATTGGGCAACTGCTGAGCTCGAAGCCGCACGACCGGCGGGCGATTATCGAAGAGGCCGCGGGCATCACGCGCTTCAAGAACAAGAAGCGGCTGGCGGGGCTGCGCCTGGAAAGCGCGAAGCAGAACCTGGCGCGCGTGGACGACATTTTTGAAGAAGTGACGCGGCAGATGAACAGCCTGAAGCGGCAGGCGGCGAAGGCGGAGCGGTTTGCAGCGGTGCGCGATGAGCTGCGCACGCGGCTGCGGGTGGTGCTGGCTAGCCGCATGGCGCTGATGGACGCCGAGCAGGCAAAGCTGGAGCAGGAGATTGCGGCGCTGTCTGAGAGAATCAACAGCTCGGCGGGCGAGATTGGCGAACTGGAAGCGAACCAGCACTCGTTTACCGAGCAGGGATATGAGCTTGACCGCCAGGGCAAGGAAGCGCAGACCCGGGCCAACGAGGCGGCTGTGGAACTGGAGCGGGCAACGGCACGGGAGCGCGCCAACACGGAGCGGGTGAGCGACCTGGAGGCGAGGATCGCGGCGGCGGCGGCGGAGCTGGAAGTGACGCGGACGCAGCTGGGCGGGATTGCCGAGGAGCGCGGGCAGCAGCACTCGTTTCTGGAGACGGCGGCGGGCGAGGCAAGGGCCTTCCGGCAGCAGGTGGAAGAGCGGCAGCAGGAGGCGCGGGCGGCGGCGGAAGAGGTGTTCGGCGCGGAGAGACAGCTTGAGTCAACGCGCCGGCATGCGATGCATTTGCTGACGCTGGCGGGGAATGCTCGCAATCACACGGCGCAGGCGGAAGAGAGCCTGGCGGCGCTCGAACGCGAAGCGGAGCGCCTGGAAGCGGAGATGAGCCAGGCGCGCAACGAGCGCGAGAACCTGGGCGTGGAGAGCGGCCAGGTGAAGATGCGGTTTGAGTCGGCCGCGGATGCGCTGAAGCGGCTGGAGAGCGAGATTGCCGCGCTGCGCGAGACGCTGCAGGCCAAGCGCGCGGAGGAAAATGAGAAGCGCGCGCAGGCCAACACGCTTCGCGGCGAGCAGGCAACGATTGCAGGACGGCGCGACTCGCTGCAGTCGCTGATCAAGAACCACAGCTACTCGACGGACACGGTGCGGCGGCTGCTGAAGCCGGGCGCGCTGGCACCGGGCATGGCGCCGGTGGGCACGCTAGCGGATTTTCTCGACGTCAGCGGCGAGTACGAAGGCGTGGTGGACGAGTTTCTGCGCGACGAGTTGAATTTTGTTGTGGTGAAGAACTGGGGCGCGGCCGAAGAGGGCGTCAAGTTGCTCAAGTCCGGCGTGGACGGGCGCGCGACGTTCCTGGTGCACGATGCGGCGCAGGGCGTGCTGTTTGAAGAGAACGTGCAGGCGGTGCATGTACCGGGCGCGACGCCTCTCAAAGACGCGATCAAGGTGCAGAACGGATTTGCGCGTTCGCTGGAAATGATTCTGCCCAAGCTGCGTCACGGCTATCTTGTGGATGACGCGATTCGGGCGAAGACGCTGGCCGGGGAGTTTGGATTTGCGTTTTTTCTCACCCCGGATGGCGAGTGCTTTCACAACGGGACGGTGACGGGCGGCAAGCCAGCAAGTGAAGGTCCGCTGGCGCTGAAGCGCGAACTGCGCGAGGCAGAGAACAAGCTGGGCAAGCTGGAAGCGAGCCTGGCGCAGACAGAGACGGAAGCCGCGGTGCTGACGCGCACCATTGAAGAGCTGACGGCGCAGTTGGAGACAACGAGCGCGGAGAGACGGCAGGCGGAATCCGACGCGGCCAACCAGGGCGCGGCGCTGAAGCAGATGGAAAGTGAAGTGCAGCGCGTGGAGCGGCGCCTGCAGGAGTGGGCTGTGCAGGCGGCGCGCAACAAGGATGCACGCGAGGCCAAGCACGGCTCGATTGAGCAGAAGCGCGAGGAGACTTCGCGCCTGGAGGCGGAACACGCGCAGGCTGAGGCTTCGCTTGACGAGCAGCAGGCGCAGCTTGCGATGACGCGCGAGAAGCGCGAAGGCTTGCAGCAGCAGGCGGCGCAGGTGACGGCAGAGCTGGCTGGCCTGGAAGAGCGGCGGCGCGGGGCGGAAGCTGCTTTCCAGCGCATTGACCGGCTGCATGCGGACCTGGAACGGCGGGTGCTTGCGATCGAGCAGCAGCGCGCGGCGGCAGAAGCGGAGCGGGAACAGCGCATCGGCGAAAGCGCATCGCTCGCCAGCCGGCAAACGGAATTGGCGGAGGCGCGCGCAGAGGCGCTGGCCCAGGCGCAGACGCTGACGGCGCAGTCGCAGGCGCTGCGGCAGCAGTTGGCGACGATTGAAGCGCAGTTGAAGACGGCGCGCGCCGCTGTTGACCAGTTGCGCGATGACCGCGGAAGCCGGTCGAATTTGGTGGCCAAGCTGCGCGCGGATCTTGAGCATCTGGAAGCAAGCTGCCTGGCCGAGGTGAATGTTGAAGCGCAGGTGCTGCGCGAGGACGAGTCGCTGCAGCGGCTGGCGGATGAGCCGCTTGTGCTTGAAGAGGAGACTTGCAGAACCCTGCGGCAGCGCATTGAGCAGATGGGGTCAGTGAACATGATGGCGCTCGATGAGTACAAGGAAACGGCTGAGCGGCACGGGTTCCTGGAGACGCAGCGCAAGGATTTGATTGAGTCGATCGAGAACACGCAGGAGACGATCAAGGAGATCGACCAGATTTCTCGGACGAAGTTTGACGAGGCGTTTGCGCGCATCAATGAAAATTTTGCGCATGTGTTCTCGCGGCTGTTCCAGGGCGGGCAGGCGTTTTTGCGGCTTACGGATGCCGAGAACCAGGCGGAGAGCGGGTTGGAGATTGTGGCTTCGCCGCCGGGAAAGAAACTGCAGAATGTGCTGCTGCTCTCAGGCGGAGAAAAGGCGCTGACGGCGCTGTCACTGCTGGTGGGCATCTTCCAGTTTCAGCCCAGCCCGTTCTGCGTGCTCGACGAAGTGGATGCGCCGCTGGACGAAACCAACGTGGGCAGGCTGGCCGATCTGCTGCACTCGCTGAGCAAGGATACGCAGTTCCTGCTGGTGACGCACTCCAAACGCATGATGCAGGCCGCGGATCTGATCTACGGCGTGACTATGCAGGAGCCTGGCGTGTCGAAGGTGGTGAGCGTACGGCTGGGCGCGCATGACCAGCAGCGGGCTACCGCGTAGATTGCACTGGCGGCAGACACAGGACAACTGCTGCCGCATGCTTCGCATCCCATGAACGGACTTCAAACGGCGCACGGAGCTTCATTGCCGTCATCATCGAGAGAGGAATTCATGTCATCGAAGACGCCCAATCAGGCAACAAAGGCAGATGGAATCACATTGCAGGAAGCAAGAACCATCATTCAATCGGGAGAAAAGAAGGCCGCCGAGATCGGCGTGCCCATGAACATTGCCGTAGTGGATGCGGGCGCCAACCTAGTGGCTTTTGAGCGCATGGAAGGCGCGTGGCTGGGCAGTATTGACATTGCCATCAACAAGGCATTCACGTCGCGTGCGTTTGACATTACTACCAAGGCGCTGGGCGAGAATTCGCAGAGCGGCAACCAGTTCTTCGGCATTCACGCATCGAACCATGGCCGCGTAATGATCTTTGCCGGCGGCGTCCCCTTGAAGCGCGATGGCGTCGTGATTGGCGCCGTCGGTGTCAGCGGCGGCTCGGGCGAGCACGACCACGCAGTAGCCGAAGCCGCGGCCAAAGGGTTCCTGAATTAATCAAGCGGCCCTGGTCGCAAAAAACATCAAGCGCGAACGGAATAGTAGGGAAAGAAACGCATTGGAACCTGTTCAGCGATATTGAAGAGAAAAAGCCTCGCGTTGCGCGGGGCTTTTACCTTGATCCGCTACTCGATTTCCATGCTTTCGATCAGCCCGCCCCGCAGCACATAGGCGTGACGAACCGTGGTATCGACGACGACTTTGCCTTCAAGATCGCGAACCACTTGGTGCACTTCAACGACCATGCGTCCGCGCGCGTCTTGATCCATCTTGACCGGATCGACATGCGGATCGATGATGGCCCACTGGCGGGTCCAGTAGGCGCGGACACCTTCGTGGCCGTTTACGTATCCGCCTTCCATGCCGTTGGGCCAGACGACGTCGCGATGCATGAGGGCGAGCACGGCGTCGATGTTGCGCGCGTTGAATTCACGATAAGCGGCGATCAGGGTTTCCTGATCGCCGCTGGGTGATGCATTCGCCATCCTTGCTCCGGCTGCTACTGCAGGCTTGCCATGAGGCTGTCGAGGGTTGATTTCGGCGGACGCGTCAGGGATTCCGGAAGCTGGCCGAGGGGCTCGTCGACGATGTTGAGCAGGTCAAGGAAGGTGGGCTTCTGGGTATCGATGTAGAAGACGCCGGTGAGGATTTCGTTGTTGGCGTGGGCTTCCATGAGGGTCTGCACGGACTTGACCTTGTCGGTGGGATCGAAGTCCTCATGCAGCTTCTTCAGACGCAGGCTGGAACCGTCATGCATCTCGACTTCATAGACTTCGCCGGAAGGATAGTCGACTTCAATCTCTTCGAAGCTGGCGACGAAGTCGACTTCGTTGATGGGCTCGTCGTTGTCCTGCATGAATTTGTAGCTCTTGGTTGAACCCTCGTGATCGTTGAAGGTGACGCAGGGGCTGATCACGTCAAGCATGACGGTTCCCTTGTGGGCGATGGCGGCCTTGAGCATGGAGAGCAACTGCTTCTTGTCGCCGGAGAAGGAACGGCCGACGAAAGTCGCTCCAAGTTGAATCGCCAGAGCACACGTATCGATTGCCGGGAGATCGTTGACGACGCCGGTCTTGAGCTTGGAGCCGAGATCGGCGGTGGCGGAGAACTGGCCCTTGGTCAATCCGTAGACGCCGTTGTCTTCAATGATGTAGATCATGGGCAGATTGCGGCGGAGCAGGTGGACGAACTGTCCCATGCCGATGGAGGCGGTGTCGCCATCGCCGGAGACGCCCAGGGTGGTCATGGTGTGATTGGCGAGGATGGCGCCGGTCGAGACCGACGGCATGCGGCCATGCACGCTGTTGAAGCTGTGCGCGCGGCTCATGAAGTAAGCCGGGCTCTTGGAGGAGCAGCCGATGCCGCTCATCTTCATGACGCGCTCGGGCTCGACGCCCATCTGGAACATGGCGTCGATGATGCGCTCGGAGATGGCGTTGTGTCCGCATCCGGCGCAGAGCGTGGTTTTGCCGCCGCGGTATTCAAGGATGGGAAGACCAATGTGATTCACTTTCGGTGCTGGTGCTGCAGTAGCCATTGAAACTTTTCCCTTCTGCGGAGGCCGGGACGTTTCGATCCGGCTCTCAGATCTTTTGTGCTTTCCCATCCATTCCGCAAAAAGCGCGGAATGGATGGGGCACCCAAATTCATTCATCCTCGAAAGATCCAAGAAGCAGGTCTTTCGACTTACTACGCTCCGCTCCGGTCGCTCAGGATGCCAGTCGCGGTGAAATATCTCACGAAGCGATTGCGCCTTCGTGGACTTCCATGTCATCGACGTGCGCAGCGGCGTTGACGGCGAGGCCTTCCTTGGTTGCGAACTCCTCGGTGACGGATTCGGCGTCGAGGGGTAAGCCGCTGAAGTGGAGAATGCTGCGCAGCTTGACTACCTGCTCGGCAGGCAGATCGAGTTTGAGCAGGCTCTCCAGTTGTGCGTCGCGATCCTGTTCGACGACGTAGATGCGCTCATGCGAGGCGACGAAGTCGTGAATCTCGTGTGAGAACGGATAGGCGCGGATACGCATGTAATCGACATTTTGACCGTACTGGGCCTTAATTTCGTCGAGGCTCTCGCGGATGGCGAAGTCGGAGCTGCCGTAGGCGAGGAAGCCGATCTTGGAGGTTCCGTTCTTGACTGCGACGGGGCCGGGAACGAGCTTGCGCGCGTTCTCAAACTTGCGCGCCAGGCGCTCCATGTTGGCAATGTAGTCTTCGGGCTTCTCGCTGTACGCCGCGGACTCGGTATGGCCGGTGCCGCGGGTGAAGTAAGCCGCCTTGGGATGACGCGTGCCGGGGAGGGTGCGATAGCCGATGCCGTCGCCGTCTACGTCTTTGTAGCGGGCGAAACCGCCCAGCTTGTTGAGATCTTCGGCGGAGAGGACCTTGCCGCGGTCCAGAGGCTTCTCAGGATAGGCAAATGGATCGGACATCCAGTTATTCATGCCGAGATCGAGATCGCTGAGGACGAACACAGGGGTCTGGATGCGCTCGGCGAGGTCGAAGGCGGCGTAGCCGAAGTCGAAGCACTCCTTCACACTGCCGGGAAGCAGGACAACGTGCTTGGTGTCGCCGTGGGAGAGGAAGGCGGTCGAAAGCAGGTCAGCCTGCGAAGTGCGCGTGGGCAGGCCGGTGGAGGGGCCGGTGCGCTGCACGTCGAAGATGACGCCGGGGATTTCAGCGTAGTAGCCGAGGCCGGCGAACTCTGCCATGAGCGAGATGCCGGGGCCCGAGGTTGCCGTCATGGAGCGGGCGCCGGCCCAGCCTGCGCCGAGGACCATGCCGATGGCGGCGAGCTCGTCTTCAGCCTGGACGACGGCGAAAGTCGCCTTGCCATCCGGCGTGACGCGGAATTTCTTGAGCAGGTCAGTCGTGGCTTCAACCACGGATGTGGATGGGGTGATGGGATACCAGGCTACAACGGTGACGCCGGCGAACACTGCGCCCATGCCGCAGGCGGCGTTACCGTCAATGATGATTTTGCCGGCGGTTTTATTGGCGCGCTCGATGTAAAACGGATCCTGCTTGGTGAAGGTCTGCGCTGCGTAATCGAAGCCGGCCTTGACGGCGCCGAAGTTGAGCTCGAAGACTTTGACTTTTTTGGCGAACTGTTTGCGCAGGCCGTTTTCGACAACCGCGAGATCGATGGTGAGCAACTGGGCGACGACGCCGACGTAGACCATGTTTCTGACCAGCTTGCGCAGCTTGGCTTCAGGGCAAATGGCGGCGGTGATTTTGTCGAGCGGGACAGGGTAGAAGGTGACGTCATCGCGATACTGCTTGAGGTTGAGGTTCTCCTCGTAGATGGCGACGCCGCCGGCGGGCAATGAGAGGGTGTCCTGCCTGGCCGTCTCAGGATTGATGGCGACCAGCACCTCGGCTTCGCGCTTGCGGGCGACATAGCCGTCTTTGCTGGCGCGAATGGTGTACCAGGTGGGAAGTCCGGCGATGTTCGACGGGAAGAGGTTTTTGCCGCTGACCGGCACCCCCATCCCGAAGATGCTTTTCAGCAGTACGCTATTGGCGGATTGCGAGCCGGACCCGTTCACCGTTGCTACGTTGATGCTGAAGTCGTTGACCACGCGTGCGCGTGATTTTGATGCGCCCTCGAGTTCACCCAGGGCCTGGTCGCGAGTCGCCATTTGGCGGGATTCCCTTCACAAGAATTCTAGAAATCGAGATTCACTCCCGTGGATCATCGATTCATTTGCCGCGGACCCAGCCGACTCAAGAAGTGAAAAACTTCCATGCAAAAGCCGGAAAAAATGCGGCAATGCTCCCTTGTGATTATAGTCACTTCTCCGATTGCGCGTCCCACTTCGGAGCAGGCATGTTACCTGTTTGAGTCCCGCCAAAGGTAACTTGCGGAGGCAGTTCCGGAATTGGGCTTGGGGGTGTGGAAAAGGGTTGTTCGCGGCGAAATTCCGCAAATATGCCCCAGGAGCCTAAGCCCGCGTCGATGCGATTGGGGTTGTGCCCGGGATAAATCTCTGTCCTACGGAGTAAATCCCCGTCTTGTACAGCCGATAAATCCGGGGCCTGCCGCGTCGGTTATTTGCCGTTAAGTGACTGAAAATACGCAGCAAGCCGGACCCGGCGCTCATTCAGTGCGGAGGGCTTTCATGGGAGGGACGGCGGCGGCGCGGCGGGCGGGGATCCAACTGGCGGCGACGGAGGCGGCGACGAGGACGACGGCGACGGAGCCGGTGGCAAGAAAGTCCATGGAGGCGACGCCGTAAAGGGTGCTGTGCAGGGTGCTTCCGACGAGATAGGCTCCGGCGAGTCCGATGGTTAGCCCGATACCGGACAGGGCGAGGGCCTCTTTGAGGACGAGTCCGACGACGTTGCCGCGGCTGGCGCCGAGGGCCATGCGGAGGCCGATTTCGTGCTCGCGCTGGGCGACGGTAAAGGCCATGACACCGTAGATTCCGACGCCGGCCAGCATGAGAGCCAAAACGGCGAAACTGCCGAAGAGGATCATGGTGAAGCGGTCGCCGGCGAGCAGGCGGCTCTTGATTTCGTCGAGGGTACGGGGTTCGGCGAGGGCGATCTGCGGATCGACGGAGTGGACGGCAGCGGCGATGCTTTTGGCCATCAGGTGGGGATCGCCGGTGGTGCGCACGCCGAAGTTGGCTGCCGGCCAGGGGATCTGCCAGAAGGGGATCTCCATTTCAGGGTAGTCGTCGCGAAAGTCGCCGTTGCGCACGTTGTGATAGACGCCGACAATCTGCCAGGTGATGTAAGGGCCGAGCTTGGTGACGCCTGGAATGAGCTGTTCGACATTGACACGCTGCTCAAGCGGGTTTTTATCCTTGAAGAATTTTTTCGCGAACTCTTCGTTGATGATGGCGACGTGGACGCTGGCGGCGGTGTCCTGATCTGTAAAAGCGCGGCCGCGGGTGAGTTGAATGCCGAAGGTCTTGAAGTAATCTGGCGTGACCATGCCGAAGCTGGTATTGGGGCGCTTTGAAGGGTCGGTGAGGTCAGGCTGTCCGGCGATGGTGAAGGGCATGCCGAATCCGGGTCCATAAAGCGGCAGGCCGACGGAGACGGAGACACTCTGAACGCCGGGAACGGATTGGATGCTCGCGATCATCTGCTGGTAATAAGCGGTGATCTGTGCGGGGTCTTTGGGGCGCGCGTCAGGGACGGGGAGGAAAAATGTCTGGATGTTGGTGGTATTGACGCCGAGGTCAACCTGGGTCAGGTTGAAGAAGCTGTGGATGGCGAGGCCTGCGCCGGTGAGCAGGGTGAGCGCAAGGGCGAATTCGCCGATAACGAGCAGGCGGCGCAGTCGTTGGCGGCCAGCGCCGGTGCCGGCGCGACCGCCTTCCTTGAGAGATTCCGCCGGATCGATTTTTGTGGCGTACCAGGCTGGGGCGCAGCCGAAGAGCAGGCCGGCGAGGGTGGAGGCGGCGAGCGAAAACAGCAAGACGGGAAGGTTGAGGCTGAGGTCGGCCTCGGAGGGCAGCGTGCCTTCAGGCATGACGGCGACGAGCGCGCGCAGAGAGAGCCAGGCCACGCCCAGGCCTGCCATGCCTCCGGTGAGCGCGAGGAGAAGATTCTCGGTGATGAACTGGGCGAAGATGGATTTCCTGGAGGCTCCGAGGGCGGAGCGGATGGCGATCTCCTTTTGCCGCGTGGTTCCCTTCGCGAGCAGCAGGTTGGCAACGTTGACGCAGGCGATGAGGAGAACGAAACCGACAGCGCCGAGCAGAATCCACAAGGTGCGGATGCGGTCTTTGGGAAGGAAATCGTTCTTCAGCGGCTCGACGATGGCACCCCAGCCGGTGTCGCTGCGCGGATAAGCCTTGGCGATGTTGGCGGTGACGGCGTCCATATTGGACTGGGCCTGCTGGAGGGTGACGCCGGGCTTCATTCGGCCCATGGCGAGAAGCCAGTGGAAGTCGTGGTTGAGCTGATCGGGCTTGAAGGCGAGAGGGACGACGAGGTCCTGGTCGAGACGATCGGTGACGCCGGGGCCGAGCACACCAACGACGGTGTAGGGAGTGCCGTCTATGCGCAGAGTTTTGCCGATGATGTTGGGGTCGGCGCCGAGGCGCTTCCACAGCTTGTTCATGAGCACGACTTCATGCTCTTTGCCGAGGGTGCCTTCTTCGGGAAGAAAGTCGCGGCCAAAGAGAAACTTGACGCCCATCATGCGATACATGCCGGGCGAGGTGAACTGGCCCCGGACGTATTCGGGCTGGTCTTTGGAGGCGAGGTTGAAGCTGCCGCCGGTGAAGGCGCAGAGATCAGAGAATGCGGTGCTTTGTTTTTGCCAGTCGGTAAAGTCGCCGGCGGCGATGCCGTTGCGGTCGCCCTGGATTTTTGACCAGACCATAACCAGCTGGTTGGGCTCGGGGTAGGGCATGGGGGCGAGGAGGGTGGCGTAGACGACGGTGAAGATAGCGGTATTGGCGCCGATTCCCAATGCCAGCGTCAGCACGGCGGTGATGGTGAAGACGGGCGACTTGATCAACTGGCGGAATGCGAAGCGCAGATTCTGAAGCAGTGTCTCCATGAAGGCCTCCCGGAGGTGCTTGGTGCTTGTGTCGCGCGCGGGCTGTGGATTGAGTGAAGCTGCCTGGTTTTAGACGAAGGGCGGGTTGATTGAGCTCATGGGTCGATTGGTGGCGGACTGGCCGGGAGCAGGACAGGCCGCAGTCAGAGTGATGATTTTGTTGGAAGGTCTCGAAGATTATGCCTCAGGGGCTGAAGCCCGCTTCCATTCCGTTGAGCTTGTGCCGGGGATAAATCCCCGGCCTACCGGATCAAACCTCGGTCTACCGGATCAAACCTCGGTCTACCGGATCAATCCCCGGCCTATCGGATCAATCCCCGGCCTGCCCGATCAATTCCTGGCCTACCGGATCAATTCCTGGCCTACTGCGCGATTGAGTACTTCCCACCTGGAATCCCATATCCTGCACGGTGCTACCGATCGTAGTGTTACCGAATGTAACATGTAATGGTGGCGGGAATGCAAGCTGATTCTTTTGGAGAGTTTCCATTGCTTGTTTCTACAGCCAACTCAGGCGGCGGGAATGTTGCCGCGCGTGGCGGCGAGGCGGGCGGAGTCGCGGTTCCAGCGGCGAAGCAGGATGGAGGCGATGACGATGAGGGCGAGGGTGAGGCCGATCCACAGGCCGTAGATTCCCCACCTGAGCAGGAAGCAGAGCGAAAGGCCAAGGGGCAGCCCGAGAACCCAGTAGCCGACCAGGTTGGCCCACATCGGCACCCGGGTTTCGCCGAGGCCGCGCAGTGCGCCGGTGCAGACGGTCTGGATGCCGTCGAAGATCTGGAAGGCGGCGGCAAGGAGCAGGAGTTTGGGGCCGACAGCCATGACCTCCGCGTCGGATGTATAAAGGGCGATGAGGGGGCGCGGGGCGACGAGGAAGACAACGGCGGCGAGCAGCATGAAGCCAGTGCCGAGGACGAGGGCGAGCCATCCGGCGCGGCGGGCGCGCGCGGGTTCGCCTGCGCCGACGGCGTGGCCTACGCTGACGGCGGCCGCAGCGGAAACGCCGAGCGGGACCATATAGGTGAGAGCGGCGTAGTTGAGGGCGATCTGGTGGGTGGCGAGCATGGCTGGGGTGAGCCAACCGGCGGAGAGCGTGGCCAGGTTCCAGGCGCCGACTTCGAGGACAATTTGCCCTGCGGCGGGAGCGCCGAGGCGGACGAGTTGCCGGATTTTCTCGAGGCTGGGGCCGGCCCAGTGAAGGAAGAGCGGATGGCCGCGCTTGCGCTCATAGCGCCAGGCGAAACCGATCAGGGCGAGAGCCATGAAGATGCGGGCAACGACGGTGGAGAGCGCCGAGCCGTCGACGCCCATGCGCGGCGCGCCCCACTTGCCGTAGATGAGCACCCAGTTGCCGAACCAGTTGAGCAGGTTGGCTCCGACGAAGGTGACGGTGACGACGCGGACCTGGCCGACGCCCTGCAAGTAGCGGCGGGATGCGCCGTAGATGAGAAGCGGGAGGGAGCTCCAGTTGAGGATGCGGAGGTAGCCGGCGGCGGGGCCGGCGACCGCGGGTGCGATGCCGAATCGCGCGTAGCCGAAGCTGGCCAGCCAGATGGCGAGCATGACGACGGGTGCGACGGCCATGGCGAGGTAAATGCCTTGCGCGAGCCAGCGGTGGCAGCCGTCGTAGTCCTTGCGGCCGTAGGACTGGGAGACCAGCGTATCGAGGCCGAGAAGAAGGCCGAAGCCAAACAGGGATGGGGTGTAGAAGACGGCGTTGCCGAGGGCTACGGCGCCGATGGCGGCGGGACCGAGCCGGCCGACCATGATGGTGTCGACGAGGCCCTGGGCCATCCAGCCAACTTCGCTGAGGACGACGGGGACGGCGAGCGCGGTCAGGGCGCGCAGTTCCTGCTTCCAGATGTGCGGCTCGACGCGCATCTCTTCAATTTAACCGGCGAAGCTGACGGCGCCGTGAATCGATCGCGGGCCGGTTTGAGGGAGCGATCCCTTGAGAGCTTAACGCGCGGCGGGAAAATGGGGGCCTGATGGGCACCGAAAAGGCAATCTGCCGCGGGTAGACAGTTTGGCGAAAAAGTGAAATTGGCGGGTCGAAGAAAAGGCCCGTGGATAAAGCCGCGCTGAATTGAGGGGCATTCTTCGGGAGGCAAAAGCCTCCCGCTCCCTCAGATGGCCGAAATGCCGGGTTTTTGA
>Ga0206808_1182_pt1 | contig 12768 bp, 11 predicted proteins | sample Alteio_BWOrgCont_58_FD_152899 | JGI IMG/M metagenome (GOLD analysis project Ga0206808, IMG submission 152899) | Enriched cells from forest soil in Barre Woods Harvard Forest LTER site, Petersham, Massachusetts, United States -... | ecosystem: Environmental > Terrestrial > Soil > Temperate forest >...
TGCTCGCGAGTCATCTTACCAAAAAACGGGTGGATAAAGCTATTGTCTGGCCAATTATATTGAGGATAACTGTTGACCAGCGTGATCAGCTGACGGCGTTCCTCATTTAGGTTAATGTCCGTATCGGTCACCCGCATTTCAGGTATGGTCGGACTATTCTTTCGAAACTCCGGCGTTTGCAATACTATTTTTAGGATCAGCGGTCCGATCAGTCTGCCGATCAGCGGCCTCTTGAACACCTGGTTCCTGTGGATCATTTCTTCCCAAAGACGGCAGTGTTTCAACATTTGAGCCGCACTCATCTTACCCCATAGCGGCCGGTTTTCGGCGGTCAGTTTATTCAGCCTGCCGGTGAGTTCCCGGCGTACATCGTCATTAAATATGGTCTTCATTGTTCCTGGGTGAGTTGTGCTAATGAGAACCAATTGCCCGAGTCGTCTTTAAATGAAGCTTCGAAGCCGTAAAACTCCTTTGTGGGGGCTTTTTTGAATTCTACGCCTTTGCCTTTCAGTTCCTGGTAGGTCGCCATCAGGTCGTGGCAGGTAAATACCGCCGCGCCGAAGGTGCCTTTTTTAACCAAATCCGTCATGGTGCGGGCGGTTTCGGCATCAAACATACTGCCTTCCCTCACCGGAAATAGCGTGAGCTCCAGTTCGTGCTGCTCCGGCGGCGTAACAGTGAGCCAGCGGGCATCGGGGCCCATTGGCACGTCGGTATGTACTTTAAAGCCCAGTTTGTTAACATAAAAATCGTATGCGCTGTCCTGATCGAGGACATACACGCACATATGGGTGACTTTGGTGATCATGCTGCTTTTTTAACAAAGATGGCAGCAATTAACCATTTTAAGCTATTGGATATTGCTTTATTTCCAGCCGCAGGTTTCGGCAAAACAATTTGGTACGGCATGCAGCGGATTTGCAGCAAAGGAGGTTAGCTTTTTCAACTGCCTCGCCTGGTAACCGGATGGCGATACGCCGAAATGTTTTTTAAACAGTGTGGCAAAGGAGGTAGAACTATCAAACCCGATGGTAAAGCTCACTTCGGCCACAGGTATGCCCTGTGTCAATAACTGCTTCGCATTATCCATACGCACTTTTGTTAAATAATGGTGCGGGGTTTTGCCATAAGCGTTTTTAAAGAGCCGGCTAAAGTGGAACCTGGAAAAATAAGCTTCGTCGGCGATTTGCTCCAGGTCGATATTCTCAGCATAGTGGCGATCGATGAACAATTTGGCCTGCACGATGCGCCGATAAAGATACAGCCTGGGATAATGCTCCGGTTCCATGTTTTGACTGACCATATGGGTGATAAATCAAATATAAGCGATAATCCTGGTTAGGCGCCACTTCTGTATAACTAAAGTCTAAAAGGTTAACCACGGAACACGGAGGAAGCACAGGGGCCACAGAGCCTTGTGTATAGTAATCATACAACGCAGGGTCCCTTGCAGGTTTAAGTTTACCCACAAATCGCCCATATGCAAATTACAGAATTTTGTCAGGCGGTCCTGCGGAACCCATCGCCCTTTATCAAGTTTTATAGCCTGCAGCCATTACATTACACACCGACCCCGTTAGGGGTCTAATATCGGTAGAAAAAGATTCAGACGGAATTAGCCGTCCCCAATAATTATTAGGGACGGAACACCGCTTGCATCGGCGCAAATGTCGCTTCGCTATGTTGCGTACCTACGGCACGCTAATTTATTTCTATTATTTCTTCTACCGATATTTTGCACCTACGGCGCAAGCTGGAACAGTATTCTATGGCATCATAAGAGTCCTTAACGGCTTTTAAATTTTGTAGGTTACCTTAACTGCTATGACATAATTTCAAGCTTATATCCTTTGCCGCGTATAACAACAATTTTGGTATTCAGATCAGGTTCCAATTTTTTTCTAAGCTTTGATATAAACATATCCAGACTGCGCCCCACAATAACACCTTCATCTTCCCATATCTCTTTTTGCAGCCGGCTTCTCTCTATAGTTTCGTTGGGAGATAACGCGAAAATGAGCAGCAGGCGCGTTTCAGTTCCGGTCAGGTCTATGGCCTTTTTATTTATTATCAGTTGCCGTTCGTGCGCATTAAACACAATCGAGCCAAAAGTGAATATCGTGGTGCACTGATCGTTAGGTAAGGCTCTCCGCGGCTTAACAGATCTTAAAAAAATAAAACCGACAAATGCTAAAAATGGCAGGCTGCCCAAAAGATATCCATTCTTTGCGGCATTTATTCCCGACGGTTTGAATTTAATATCAATTGTATAAGATGCTTTTGGTTGCTTCCTTCCCTTACACGCTACAATATCATCTTTTTTATTTCCGGATATAGCAAATCCATAGGCTACACTGGCGTCGCCGCCGTTCAGAACATTAACAACATAATCATGTGTGAGCGGGTCTTCGGCTAACAAGCGCCGGGTAGTACTCACCAGCGAGTCCGGTTTAAAAGTAAGCGCATTCTCAAACCTAATCTGATATTCATTTTCTGCGATCTTTTTTACCGGGAGCACCCTTGAGGTAAGGTCGCCCGATTGCGAAAGCAGGTCATCCCCTATCTTGCGGAGCAACACTTCCCTTCTGGCGATATCAAAGACGTCGCTCCCGCGCACACTGAACGCCGCGCAGACCATACAGATAAACGAGAGCAATAGCAACCCGAACAGGTACTTGCGTTTCCCGGAAATGAGGTTTAGGCTATCAAACATACTGTTTACGATTTATTTACAAAGTTTACATTTTTATTTACAATCCAAATTCTTCACGCCGAAAAATGTCAAAGTAGATTCGCTGGATCAAATTGCTATGATATGAATTATTAATCAATATAATTTCTGTGGTATGAATAACAAGATATCAATCACTTACTTAATTTTAATTATTGCTGCTTTATTCTTCGGTTGCCGTGGACCTGTTAAAGAGGAAAATAAAAATAATGCATCGGCAAGCTCCGTATCCCAGGGACAAAAATATACGATAGATACGAAGGAAAGTGTTTTAACATGGAAAGGTTCAATGGTATTTGATTTTGATAAGGGGGATGTGGGATACGTTTATATATCAAAAGGTGAATTGATGATTGAAAAAGATAGCCTTGTGGGTGGTACTGTTGTAATCGATATGAATACAATTGAATATGAAGACAAGGAAAAGAAAAACACGCCTGTTAAACACTTAAAGTCGCCTGATTATTTTGATGTCGAAAAATTTCCCATTTCTACATTTGCCATTACTAAGGTTGAATCTGTGAATGTGAGAAGTAAAACAGTAAAAGTTACAGGGAACCTAACCATTAAAGGTATTACAAACTCAGTTACTTTTCCGGCCGAAATAGAAGTCAAACACGGGATTGTCAAGGCAAATGGCAAAGTGGTCATTGACCGGACACAATGGGGCATCCGCTATAGGTCGGGGAAGTTTTACGATAATTTAGCTGATAATGCTGTTTCGGACGACATTGAAATCCGTATGAAAATCGTAGCAAAAAAATAACACCTGAATCACATTTAGGTTAGTTTAAATTCTCAAGTAATTAATAGAAGATGTTCAAATATATAAACAGATACGCTTTATTCCTGATACTCGTTTTTTGCATTTCCTGTGGACAAAACCAAACAGCAGGGAAAAAAATTATTATCAACTCCGAAAACAAAGGTGTAATTACCGCCCACGGACCTAAATGGATTACCCGTAATATCATACAAGATAGAAAGGGCAACATTTGGATCGCCGCATTTGATGGTATTTTTCGCTACGATGGAAATTCTTTTACCAACATAACCAGCAAAGTAAGTTCTGCCCGCTTTTTTTCTGTTTTGGAAGATAAAAAAGGCAACTTATGGTTCGGCTCTATTGGCTCGGGTGTTTATTATTATGACGGAAAATCCTTTACAAATTTCACAACCGGGGATGGACTTATTAACAATAGAGTTAGCTGTATTTATGAAGATAAAGCCGGTAACATTTGGTTCGGCACTGAAAACGGGGCAAGCTGCTACGATGGAAAATCCTTCCGAAATTATAGGCTGAATGGAAGTGTTAATTCTATTATTGAAGACAAAACCGGCAAGTTTTGGTTTGCTACAACAGGCAATACCTTCGTTTATGATGGAAAAGCTTTTACCGTTTTCACCCATGACGTTAAACCTTTTACTAATGTTCGTTCTATAATCGAAGACAAAAAAGGCAATACCTGGCTTGGTGGACCTGATGGCCTTTGGCGCTATGACGGTAGTACATTTACCAATTTCACGCAGAAGTTTGTTGGTGATATAATCGAGGATAAAAAAGGCAATATCTGGACCAGCTCAGAAAGCGCTAACAGCCCGGCCTGGGATGGTTCAAAAACGGGTAATATCCAGGCCTGGGCACTTACCCGGTATGAAGGAAGTTCCCTGTCTGATAAAAAGCCAACAGTAACCGAAGTAACAAATAAAGGAATGATTTTCGGGATTTTAGAAGATGATAAAGGAAGTATTTGGTTTGGCGCTTTCGATGGGATGCATCGTTATGATGGAAAGACGATCACCGACTTTAAAAGTAAAGATGGTCAGAAATAATGTGTATAGTAATAAAAAGAAAAATGAAGAAATACGTGCACATTTACATCTTATCCCTGATCTCTGTTTTTTGTGTTTCCTGCAAAGGACAAAACATAACAGCCCCCCCAAAAGAAAATATCAAGTCCGAAGACATTGTCACTTTCACCGGACCTAACAACACCACTCGCAATATCATACAAGATAGAAAGGGCGACATTTGGATTGCTGCATATGATGGTGTTTTTCGATACGATGTAAAATCATTTACTAATGTCACCAGTAAAGTAAGTTCGGCCCGTTTTTTTTCTGTTTTAGAAGATAGAAAAGGCAACTTGTGGTTCGGCTCTATTGGCTCGGGTGTGTATTGCTACGATGGGATATCTTTTAAAAATTTTACAACCAGGGATGGACTTGCCGGTAATGACGTTACTTGTATTTATGAAGATAAATCTGGCAATATTTGGTTCGGCACCGGAGGCGGAGCAAGCCGCTATGATGGGAAATCCTTTCGAAATTTTACAACGACCGAAGGACTGTCCAATAATGATGTTAATTCAATCGTTGAAGACAAAACAGAGAAATTCTGGTTTGGCACAAGGGGCAATGCCTACATTTATGACGGAAAAACATTTACCATTTTAACCCATGACGGAAAACCTTTTACGAATGTTCGCTCGATAATCGCGGATAGAAAAAGCAATGTTTGGCTCGGCGGCAATGATGGCCTTTGGCGTTATGATGACTATACATTTACAAATTTCACAGAGAATTTTGTCGGTTATGTCTATGAAGATAAAGAGGGAAACATTTGGACCAGTTCACAAGAAAATCAAAACAACGTAATCGGTAGTCATACTAGTGTCCCGTTAACTTTCGCGGCCGATTCCCGGAGTACTTGGGTGCTTTCCCGTTATGATGAAAAATCCTTGTCAAATAAAAAGCCAACTGTAGCCCTAATAAAGCCAAATGAAGGAATGATCTGTGGGATTTTAGAAGCTAATGATGGAAATATTTGGTTTGGCGCATTTGGGGTGTATCGCTACGATGGAAGTACTATAACCGACTTTAAAGGGAAAGAGGTTACGAGAAAACTTTTATAGCCAATGCAACGGGGGTATTTAACAATATAACTACACCCCGTGTTTAGGGGTGGTAAAGTTGGAGGCCGGCATAAAGGAAAATAAAGGATATAATGGCAAATAAGACAAATCCGATCAGTATCATTAGCCAGCGTGGCAACCTGGAATCCTCAGATGGATCTTTTTTCATTTTATGTTTGAATAAATATTAATCAGTTTTTTTACCTGCCAATTATTTGTTATAACGCATGCGCTGAATCATTATTAGTGAAGCACGAAGTATTGCACGATACACAGCTAAATTCCCTTCACCTCTCCCCCATCCATTCTGATAGCGCTACCGGTCATCCATTTTGCGGCCGGGGACACTAAAAATGCCATCAGCTCCGCGATTTCTTCCGGCTCTCCATACCGCTCAATGTGCGACTCTTCCAGGAATTTTAATTTCGCTTCCTCCATGGTTAAATGATGGGCTGCCGACCATTTAGTAAGGAAGCCGATACGGCGGTGGCTCATTACCGGACCCGGCAACACACTGTTCACTTGTACGCCATCAATGATACCTTGTTCGGCAAACGCCTTTGCCAAGGCAACAATGGCGGCATTGATGGTAGCTACGGCTGCAAAACCGGGTTTGGGGTCCAGGGCAGAGTTGCCTGACGTCAGGATCACAGAACCTTTCGACTCTTTTAAATAAGGCCATGCCTTAATGGTTAACCGGCGCGCGCCATGAAGCTTCATTTCGGCGCCATCGTTCCACTGCTCGTCCGTCATTTCAAACAGGTGAATTTGCGGTACGGCGCCTGCAATATTAACGAGCGCGTCAATCCTTGCAAATTTTTTAATGGTTTCTGCGATCACTTTATCCAGTGCTTCTACCTGTCGTAAATCTGCCGCAATGATCAGCGGCTCCGCGCCGGCCGCTTTAACGGCCTCAGCAGTTTCTTCCAATTCCTCTTCCCTCCGGGCGACTAATACCAGCCCCGAAAAATCCTTTGCCAGCCTGATGGCAGTTGCCCTGCCAATTCCGGCACTTGCGCCGGTTACCATTGCAATTTTTGTTTCCATATTAATGACCGTTTTCGTAAGGGCGAAAATGAACTTTTATAGATACTGCCTTTTAAATTACACAAAGATTGGTATCTTTCTGCTGACATGGAAATAGAATTGTTTCTTAGATGTGATGTAAGATCATGGATGCAGCAGCAGGCTTTTGTTTTTCCATATTTTTTAGACAGTCAAAAAAGCGAAGGATATTATGTTATTTCCTTTAACCTTGTTACTTTACAGGCAGCAATTATACTACATGAAAATTATAGCAGCCCTGGTTGCGCTGATCATTATTCCGTTTTTATCGAGGTGCCAAACTACGGCTCAAACCGCTGATGAGGCTTTTGTTCTGGTGACTATGGTTAATAAATTCCATGTAGAGCCCCGGGTAGTAAACAGCGCCTTTTCTAAAAATGTATTTACCGGTATGCTTGACAATACCGATGAGGACAGATTGTTTTTTACACAAAACGACATAAGCCGGCTTAACAGCTACCGAACAAGGCTTGATGCGGAAATAAAGCTGCGTAAATCGGATTATTTAAACCTTTTTATCGCTATTTACCGGCAACGCCTGCAGCATGCGGATTCGCTGATCGATGGAATTGGCGGCAAGCCATTTAATTTTTATGCCGCTGAAAAACTCACGGTTGCCGAAGATACCTCATACCCCGCGTCGCTTGCCGCCTTGCAGGTAAAGTTGTATAAAACTTTAAAATTAGCCGTGCTTGATAAGCTTACCGATGACCTGCCCGGCAATTTTAAATCATTCGCGCCGGTAAAACAGAAAAAATACATCGACAGCGCGGTGGCTGCATTACAAAAAAAAGCTGTTTCGTCCTTTAAAAGAAAGATCGGCTATGTGCTGCAAAACCCCGTTGGCATAACCCAATATATCGGAAATATTTATTGCGAAACCATCGCATACTGCTTTGATCCGCATACCGAATTTTTACCGCCCGAAGAAAAAGAAAACTTTGAAAGCGAGTTGGGAAAGCAACCCTGTCAATTTGGTTTCAGGATGAAGCCCGATAAAAACGGCGGTGTGCTTATTGATAACCTGCAACCGGGCAGCCCGGCGTTTAAAAGCGGTAAATTGAACAAGGGCGATAAGTTTATCAGCCTGCAGCGGGAGGGTCAACAGCCAGTTGATGTGTCGGATATTTCATTGGATGAACTTATCGCGCTCATCGGTGAAAGCGGCCATCAAAAGGTATTGTTCACGGTTAAAAAGGCGGATGGTTCCATTGTAAAAGTTTCATTAATAAAAGAAATAGCCGCAAGTGATGACGATGATAAAGTAAAAAGCTTTATACTGAAAGGCGCGAACAGTAGCATTGGATACATCTACCTGCCCGCTTTTTATGAGGATTGGATAACAGGCAATGACGGCCTTAATGGCTGTGCAAACGATGTGGGCCGTGAAATATTGAAACTAAAAAAAGAAAATATAAACGGGCTGATACTGGATATTAGAAATAACGGAGGTGGGTCGGTACAGGAAGCCACCGAGCTTGCGGGTATTTTTATCGACGTCGGTCCGGTTGCGCAGGTACAGGGCAGGAATGCCAAAACAGCTGTTTTAAAAGATATAAACAGGGGCACTATTTATGATGGGCCACTGGCGTTAATGGTAAATGGATACAGCGCTTCGGCGGCCGAATTGGTTGCAGGTACTTTGCAGGATTATAACCGGGCAGTAATTGTTGGGGCGCCCACTTATGGCAAGGCAACCATGCAGGTTGTTTTACCGATGGACACCACCGTTACCCCCGAAAACTTTTTTCAAAAACATACAGAAAACTATTTAAAGCTAACCGTCAGCAAGCTTTACAGGGTAACCGGCGCCAGCGCGCAATTTAACGGTGTGCAGCCCGATATTATTCTACCCGATCTGCTGGATGCCTACATCAACAAAGAAGCCGACGCCCCCAATGCCCTGCTCCCCGGCGTTATTGCGCCCAATAAGTATTACACGCCCTATCCCCCCCTGCCTGTAAAAACATTGGCACAAAGCATGCAAACGGAAATTGATACCAGTAAATATTTTAACGCGGTTAAAGCTATTATCGCTTTGTCGAAACAAAAAAAGGCAGCAAAGGATATTTCGCTCAATATCAATGACGCTATTGCCGGTATGGATGCAAGCGAGAAGTATGACGATAGTATGCTGACGGCCGGCACACCATCAAAAAATTTCACAGTGCAAAATAACCAATATGAACTTGCCAGGCTGCAGGCCGACCAGGACTTAAAAGATATGAATGAAGAGTTTAGCCGCCAGGTAGCTGCCGATGCTTATATTAGCATTGCTTATGATGTGCTTTTACAATTAAAAAAATAAACTTCGAGAGTCAAGAAGCAAGAACCAAGAAAAAACCGTTTTATGAAACAACTATTATTCCCTGTATTTTTAGTATCGGCATGGATATGCACTCTCCCGACACCTGCCAAAGCGCAGGATATCACCTCCGATCCGGGCACTTATATGACAGCCATTACCACCGCCGAAACCAACATGAGCAAAGCCTACATGGCCTATATCAGCGCCTCCGCCCATAGCGGCCGAAAACGCAAGATCGATAAAATGCGCGAACAGGCCGTTAGCAGTATCATCAACTGCCAAAACACCATAACCGGTTTTCCCGATTATAAGGGCGATAACTCGCTTCGCCAAAGCAGCCTCACTTATGTACAGCTTTGCTATAAAATATTTAATGAAGATTACGCCCATATTGTAAATATGGAAGACATTGCTCAACAGAGCTATGATGACATGCAAGCCTACCTGCTGTTGCAGGAAGCCACAAATGATACCTTAAAAGTTGCCAACCAGCGCATTACACAAGCAGGCAATACTTTTGCCGCCAAATATAATGTACGCATAATTTCGGAAAAATCAGAGCTTGCCGAAAAAATGCAAACCGCCGACAACGTGAGCGACTACCGTGATAAAGTGTACCTGCTATTTTTTAAATGTAACTGGGAAGATGGTCAGCTTGTAGAAGCCATTAACCAAAAAAACGTGACCAAAATTGAACAGGTACGAAGCGCGCTTGATAAATTTGCCATAGAGGGCCTTGCAGTGCTTGATACCCTTCACAATTATGAAAATGACCCGGGTTTGGTAAATGCCGGCAAACAGGCGCTGACATTTTATAAGCAGGAGGCAGAAACGAAGATACCTAAGGTCACGGATTTTTTTTTAAAGGAAGAGAATTTTACCAAACTGAAAGCTGCAATGGATGCCAAAGCCGACAACCAACGCACACAGCAGGATGTTGACGCTTATAATAAAGCCGTAAGCGATATGAATGACGGGGTTAATGCCTATAATGAGACCAACAATGATTTAAACAGTAACAGGACCGCCATTAATGAAAACTGGACGGAAGCCGAAAGACAGTTTACCGATAAACACACGCCCTATTATGAATAAGCTTATAAAAGCCGATCGAAAGACTGGCTTTAAAATTTAACAAGCAGCTTTTCAGAAATAAGCTTACCATCCTTATAGTATTCGAAAAACCAATCTTCGTTCTTTTTCAGGACTATTCCATTAACAGTACCGTTACTGGCTATAAAATAATTCTCTGCCGAGGTTTTCAGGAGGGTTAAAACTATTTTCGGCGTAGTGTCAATCAATTGATACCCGTTTGCTATTGCCTGGGCATATAATGTTCCCTCAGGCTGATTACTTACCGCATCAGTTGATTTTACAGGTGCTGCTGAGGCAGTTGTTGTAACCATTGGCTGGACCGGCTTGTTGGGAACAACTTCTGTTGATTTTACAGATGCTGCTGAATCAGTTGTGTTAACCATTGGCTGGACCGGCTTGTTGGTTACAACTTCTGTTGATTTTACAGGTTCTGTTAAAGCTGTTACTGTTGGCGTCGCAGATGCGGCCGGAGCAGCGGTTGGCTGAACCGGCTTACTGGTTACAGCTTCTGTTGATTTTACAGGTTCTGTTAAAGCTGTTACGGTTGGTGTTGCAGGTTTGGCCGGAACAGCTGGTGACTGGGTCGGCTCATTGGTTGATCCGTTGTAGGCATACGGAACCGGGTCTAAGGATGTAAAAGCATCCCTTAGAGCCATGTTATAAGCAATTCTATAATCTTTCTCCCGGCTTTCGCCCGCTTTACTTTGAAAAATAATATTGCCCTGGCAATCCTTTAATACAACGGTGAGAGTAGTGGTAAACATTCCATTTTTGTCCAATACGTCAGCACTCAATGCCCGGCATCTATTATTAGCCACTTCGCCGGGCAATTCAGTGTTGTCATAATAGACCGTAAAGCCTTTATATTCCAAAAGACCTTTGGTGAGGCTGTTTAATGAATACTGATCCTTTTGCTTAAGGAAATTAAACTTTTCGGGCACTATTACATATTTGTAATTACTAATCGTATTTTGTGAATAACCTGAAAAAGACAGGAACAAAAGGAGAGCTAAAAAATATCTTTTCATATAAAAACCTATTTGAGATTACCCGAATTTAAAAATTCGAACCTATCAAGGATTGTATTTTTATTTGACGGCTTTAAAATTAATCTTATTTTTTGATAAGTCTTGGCCCGACGATCATTGGGTTTGCGATGTATTTTCTGTTGCAATTTGGCTTTTCCCCCTTTAACTTTCCGTCCCCGCAGGGTTTGTCGCAGACCGCCTGTCGGGAATACGCTGGTGGCGATGCTGATGCGTGTAGTCAGTAACATCTGCAATAGTCATAAGGCAACTATAATAACAGGATAATTGAAAGATATGGAGTCCTAAGAAAAGGTGTTCGTAAAGTTCAAGACCACATCGGCGGTCGAAATATCCCGTTATAGAAAAGATTAGCTTGGAAAAACAATACTATACGTAAACCTCCGGGCGCCTTTTTTTGATAGGGGCAGTTTTTTGTAAAAACATCAAAATTTAATTCAATCTTGATAAGAACCCTTATTTTTATTGACTTAGTTTTTTCTGACAGCAATGTGTTCGAATAAGGATTTATCACCTAAGATGGCAAGTGTTTATTTAACAGGAAATAAAAATATATTTCAATCTTATAACAGCGCATTATGCTTAAAGCTTTTATAATAGACGATGAATTCCAAAGCCGGAATTTTTTAAATAACATGCTGCGTCAGCATTTCCCCGACATCATTCTGGCCGGGGAGGCATCTACTGTTGAAGAAGGATTGAAAGGAATAAAATTATGTAATCCAAATATCGTTTTTCTTGATATACAAATGAAAGGTGAAACAGGTTTTGACCTCTTAAACCGTTTACCCGCAATTAATTTTGCGCTTATTTTTACTACCGCATTTGATCAATATGCCGTAAAAGCGTTTCGTTTTAATGCTATTGATTATTTACTGAAACCCATACTAACAGATGAATTGATTGCGGCTGTAAATAAAGTTAAACAACAAACGGCGGCGCTGCAGCCCGTGTCAAAAGTGCAGGTAGAACAATTATACCAGGATATAAAAAACCCGCAAAAAATTCACGACAAAATTGCTGTACCAACAGGGGAAGGCTTTATAATTATTCCCCTAAATGAAATTGTTTACTGCCGTGCAAACAGCAACTACACGGAATTTTATCTTACTGATAAAAAATGTGTTTTATCCAGCTATACCTTAAAACAATACGATGAAATATTAACCGCACAATCCTTTTTCCGGGCGCACCGGTCTTACCTGATAAACCTGGCGCATGTAAAAATGTACAGAAGAGGCGAAGGTGGCGAAATTGTTATGAGTAACGGGCATGAAATAGAGCTCTCCCGTACACATAAAGATGAATTTCTGCATTTTTTAAATATAAGGCAATGAAAGCCGGGCTTCCTGTTCCTTTTGCTTTTTTATACATCCTGGTGTCGCTGGTATTTTGTTTAAATGCGAGTTTTTCAAATGCGCAGCAGGCGCCGGTGAAAGCCGCAGCAAATAAATACCGTGCTGTTCACTGGACTATTTATGACGGCTTGTCGCAGGCTGAAACCTCTTTTATACTGAAAGATGTGAATGGCTTTGTATGGATAGGCGCCAGAAATGGTTTAAACCGGTTTGACGGAAATTTGATTAAGAATTATTATCATGATCCCCA
>Ga0206808_1105_pt1 | contig 12722 bp, 12 predicted proteins | sample Alteio_BWOrgCont_58_FD_152899 | JGI IMG/M metagenome (GOLD analysis project Ga0206808, IMG submission 152899) | Enriched cells from forest soil in Barre Woods Harvard Forest LTER site, Petersham, Massachusetts, United States -... | ecosystem: Environmental > Terrestrial > Soil > Temperate forest >...
GTTGCCATCGGCGCAGCCGTGCAGGCAGGCGTTCTCGCCGGTGAAGTCAAGGATCTATTGCTCCTCGACGTCACCCCGCTGACTCTGTCCATCGAGACCCTCGGCGGCGTGGCCACCACCATGATTCCGCGCAACACCACCATTCCCACCAAGAAGACTGAGACCTTCTCCACCGCGGCCGATTCACAGACCGAGGTAGAGGTCCACGTCCTCCAGGGCGAGCGGCCCATGGCTGCGCAGAACCGCACCCTCGGCAAGTTCAAGCTGGCCGGCATCCCTCCCGCGCCCCGCGGCGTGCCGCAGATCGAAGTCACTTTTGACATCGATGCCAACGGCATTCTCAACGTGACGGCAAAGGACACTGCCACAGGCAAGGACACCCGCATCCAGATCACCTCCAGCTCCGGCCTCAGCAAGGACGAAGTCGAGAAGATGGCCAAGGAAGCCGAAGCCCACGCCTCCGAAGACAAGGAGAAGCGCGAGGAAATCGAAGCCCGCAATCAGCTCGACGGTCTCGTCTACAACATCGAAAAGATGCTCAAGGAGAACGGAGAAAAGATTCAGGGTCCGGAGAAGAGCGAAGTGGAATCGGTTCTCGCCGAGTCCAAGAACGTTCTCGCCGGCACGCCCAAGTCCAGCGAGCTGAAGGCTGCCCACGAAAAGCTGACTCAGGCCAGCCACAAACTGGCCGAAGTCCTCTACAAAGCCAACGCCTCCGCCCCGCAAGCCGCCTCCGGCACCGACCCAGGCCCGGCCGCCGAGCAGAAGAAAGACGAAGGCGTAATCGACGCCGAATACGTAGACGTCGAAGACAAAAAGTAGCATTGCATGCAGCAGACGCGCCTTCGGCGCAGACACCTCGGGGTGGGCGATTCAACATCGCCCACCCCGAACCTTTTCCATCCCTAAATCGCTGCATCCCAAGCGACGGAGGTGTTTCGGGCGAATCACTCCGTCCGCGTAATCGCGTTCGCGCCCACTCCGGCAAGCCGAAATGGAATCGTGATGGTCGTCTCGATCTCTGCCGTATCGCCGTCTGACTCGGCCGGCTTGAAGGTCCACTTCTTTACTGCGTCCACTGCGGCGCCTTGCAGCATCGCTGGGCCGCTCACCACGCGAAGGCTTGAAACGCGACCATCCACTCCAGCGTGGATTTCGATAGTCACGTCGCCGGAGACCCGCGCCGCCTGCGCGATCGGAGGGTAAACGGGCTTGGGATGATCGACCATGACTGCTCGCGCTTCCTTTTCCGTGAGCGTGATGATTGGCGCTGCTGCGGCCGTTCCCGGCGGCGGATCAATCGCTGCGGCGTCCGCGTCGGTTAGCGTTTCCAGCTGCTCAACCTTCACCGACCAGAGCAACTTCGGTTTTCCGCCATCAGACGAATTCATGGATGCCTGAACATCTTTTGCAACATACCGGCTGTTGAACAGCACAATTTGGTTGAAGAATGTCTGGCTGAATCCGTTCGGGGCCGATGCGAAGCGCAGGATGGGATGCTGCGCATCCACGCAATAAATCTCCGGCATAACTCTGACCGCCGCCGGAGTTATTTTGCCAGCTTCGGTGGCCAGACACGAGAAGTGCGCCTCGCCGGCAGTTCGGTCGTTGCGCTTGACGTTGAGCGTGGGAACGGCATCTTCAGGAATGTCGATGGGCTGCGCGATCGAGTTGAGAAACCGCGTAAGGCTCGGCGGCGCAGTGCTTCGAATACCGGCTCGCCGCATGCCGGATTCGGTCCCGTACTCGGTCTGTGTAAAGTTCGTGGCGGTGATTGAACGCTTGTAATGCGTAGAGCTGACCCACCACTCCTCGATCGTGCCATGGTCGGCCGATTGCGAAAATCTCTCCTCAACGGCGAAGGAGATGCGCACATGCCACGGCTTAACGCTGGCGCTGCCCAGCCCGTTAGAATGAATCGCCGCAAGCAGCAACTGGTTCGGATCGGCCGGCGAGGCGAACGGGCCAGATAGATTCTGCGCCATGGCCGAATTCAATTCGGGCGCCACCAGACACGCGCACAAGGCAGCGAGGAAGATTGCATTTTTCATCCGAAAACCATAGCACACAGCGTAACAACTCAGTGGTTCAGCGTGAAGACTACGTTGATCGTTGTTTGCACCTCGACGGGCTCGCCATTAAGCAAATAAGGTCGATACCGCCATTGCTGAACCGCTGCAATCGCCGCGCCCTGAAAAATCTGGGGTCCGCTCACTGCCTTCAGGTCCCGTATTCGACCGTCCTTCCCAATGATTGCCTCGAGCACAACGGCTCCCTCTGTGCGCGTATCCTTCGCAGCCCGCGGGTATTCCGGCGCAACTTTCTCATCCAGCAATCCGACCGCGACGCCGCCAGAGATCGCCACCCTCTTCGGAATCGGAACGGCGTCCGACGGAACGGCGAAGAATGCTTCGTCAGGATTTTCGAGCGGCTCCAGGATGTCTACATTGATGGCCGCCTGCGCGTTCCCCACCTGAGATACTTTGAGACTGCCTCCAACCGTGTGCCCGTCATAATGCAAGATCCGGCTATACACAAATTGGTTCGCCGGCGTCCGCCGGGACATCACTCGCAGCGTCGGCTCGCCCGAAGCCAAGCAATAGGTGGAGGCGAATGGATTTTCCGCTTCAGAAATGCAGTTGGCCTCCAGGCTGCCGAGCGCCATGCTCTTCAATGCATAGGTTGAATGTTCAATGGCGGTTTGATTTGGCAGTGGGTTTAGCAGCGCCCCGGTGGCCGTTAACAAGCGTGCGGGTAGAATGCCTTCTACACCCGTCTCAAATTGGCCTTTTTCGCTCCCAAATTCGGTCTCAGCAAACGCTTTGCCTTGAAACACAACCTTGAATCGCTTCGGCGCGGCCCACCATTCCTCGATTGTCCCTTCCTGCATCACCGCACCTTGCTCATCGAAAAGCTGAAACGACGCCTTGAGATGCCAAGGTTTCACTCCCTCTGCGGTCAGGTTATTCGTTTTTGCGGCGGCAAGCATCAGTTCCTTGGCGTCGGGAGGTTTGGAGACCTCCTGGCCGCGAGCAGTCGTCGTGACGGAGAGAAAACACGATATCAGGCACGTCAAAAAAATGGAACGCATTGCGATATTGATTTTCGGCATGCGCAGAACGATATCACGAATCAAATCTCTCAAAGGTTTCGGCCTTCTTGTCCACGCGGCTTTAAGCCCGATCGACCGTGGAAGGCTTCGCGCAGGCGTTGCATCCTTGGAGAGGTCAAAAGCGTCAAAGAATTGAGCACAATCCACTCAGGTATTGCAGAATAGAGAGAAAGATGAGTGCTTTCTGCGCAAGTTTCCCCCGGTTTGAACGCAGCGATTGCAAAGGGTAATGCAGGGGCAGCACGGTCCTAAGTCCGTTCGCGGGGAAAGCTCGGGGCTGGCCTGGCAGAAATCAACACAAGGAAACCATGGCATCCACAACACAAAAGGACTATTACGCACTGCTCGGCGTCAAGAAAACGGCCACTTCGGATGAAATCCGCAAGGCCTTCCGCAAGCTCGCCCGCAAATATCACCCCGACGTCAACCCGGGCGACAAAAAAGCCGAAGAGAAGTTCAAGGAAATCTCCGAGGCCAACGACATTCTCAGCGACGAGAAGAAGCGCAAGGTCTATGACCAGGTCGGCTTCTACTCTGACCAGATCGACCCCGCCGCCGCCGAGGCCTACGCCCGCCAGCAGTCCGGCCCCGGCCAGCCCCCGGTCGACTTCGGCGGCTTCGACTTCTCCGGCTTCCAGGGCGGCGCCGGCCCGCAGCAGGGCGCCGGCTCTTCCAACTGGGGCAGCTTCAAAGACATCTTCAGCGGCATCTTCTCCGGCTCCCAGCAGCAGCAGCGCCCGCGCGGCCCCCAGCCCGGCACTGACCTCGAATACCAGGCCACCGTCGACTTCTGGACCGCCATTCGCGGCGGCCAGGCGCGCATCCAGATCAACCGCCAGGAGACCTGCCCCACCTGCCACGGCCAGGCATCCACCGGGGGCCCCATGCCCTGCCCGGAGTGCAACGGAACCGGCCAGGTCACGCAGATGGGCGGCCGCATGAAGTTCAACATCCCCTGCCCGCGCTGCGGCGGCGTCGGCCGCATCACCAACGAGTGCGCCACCTGCCACGGCGAAGGCGTCGTCAGCCGCACTGAGATCGTCGAGTTCCGCATCAAACCCGGCACCCGCGACGGCCAGCGCATCCGCCTTCAAGGCAAGGGCAACGCCGGCCTCAACGGCGGCGCCCCCGGCGACCTGTTTCTCATCGTTCGCACCGGCGCCAACCCAGTCTTCAACCGCGTCGGCGACGACATCCAGATCACCGTCCCCGTCACCGTCCCTGAAGCCTCGCTCGGCGCCAAGGTCGACGTGCCCACCATCGATGGCCGCGCGCAGTTGAAGATTCCCCCCGGCACCCAAAGCGGCCAGAAACTCCGCATGCGCGAGCGCGGCGTTGAGAGCGCCCAGCACGCCGGCCAGCGCGGCGACCAGATCGTGACCGTCGACGTCGTCGTCCCCTCGCTCAATGACGAGCGCAGCCGTGAAATCATGCGCGAGCTGGCCAAGCTCAACAACCAGGACCCCCGCGTCGGCCTCTTCGACAAGCTCTAGTCCTGGATTGATAAAAATCGCAGCCTTGAAAGGGCACGGCTTCAGCCGTGCCGCTTATCACACGAAGTGAAGCGTACGGGCTTCAGCCCCCGAGGGAATGCGACCAATTCAGTCCACAAATCTCAACCCGTCCACCATTGCCGACCATCCACATCGAGATTTACGGTAAGCTGTTTCCAGCATCTGACTATGGCGAAACGCAAATCAAAAGGCGCCTACATGATCTCGTCCGTCGCCGAGATGTACGAGATCCATCCCCAGACCCTCCGCCTCTACGAGCGCGAAGGCCTGCTCAAACCCTCGCGCACCGACGGCAACACCCGCCTCTACACCGATGAAGACCTCGAGCGCCTCGAATTCATCCTCAACCTCGCCCGCGACCTCGGCGTCAACATCGCCGGCATCGGCATCATCCTGCAAATGCGCGAGCGCATGGAAGAGATGAACCGCCAGATGCAGTCCTTCGTCGAGTACGTCCGCAGCGAGATGCTCACCCGCTTCCAGCAAAACGCCCCCGGCCCCGCCGGCGCCATCGTCCCCATCCGCCGCCCCACCGTCGTCGTCAAGCCCTCCGGCAACAAAAAATCGTAGAGTTTCGACACCGGAGATGCCGCTTGCGATTCTTTAAAAACACTAAGGCACACATGAAGGCGGATAACGCCCAGGAGCCGGATTTAGACGCCATCCGGGCATTCGATCTCGCTCTAGTCCGAAGCCGGCAGGAATATCGCAAACATCTCGAACAAATAGTCGATCGCATCCCGCCAAAGGCGTATAAAGTTTTCCGCACCGAAAATGAAGAACTAGACCTGCACGACGGCTACCTTCTTAGCCTGAGCGTCGGCGATTGCCTGGATGAGAGCCCAAATTCGATGGCCCGAATGAGGTTCGGTCGCGGCCCCAGCAAAATCGAAATGAGGATTCTCAACTATGAAAAAGATCTCCTGCACAATTTTGTCTTCAAATCCCCGAGGAAGGTAGTCGTCGATATTCCGAGCGCAGAACCCGTCTGGTTTCAAGTGGGCAAAACGCTGGGTCAGATTTACACCTATGAACTGACCGCCCATTCCCCGCAAACACTCTCCGCTGAATGGCTGCTCGATAGCGGCGGAACCATCCAAATTGAATTCGAGAAGCTGATTTACAACAGGAAAAGGGTGACGCTGCCTCTAAAGGCCGGGCGGCACAAATAACGAGCGACCCCGAAAACCCTCCCGTCTCGCCCCATAACGCTTGACCCGCCACATTTTGTCTCTCCGCGCGAAGTCAACATGGGCCGCCCTCGCTTTTGACATTTCCCTGACCCCACCATCCTCCCCGTCAACGCCCCGTACAATTATCCTTAAACCTGCATGTCGTACGCGTTCCTCGCCCTGGCCATCTTCGGTATCCTCACGTCCACAGGCTTCACTGCCATCGTGCTCGCAGCAGTGCCCGCTTATCTCCGTGAGCGCGCCCGCGCCCTGGTCCAGTTGCAGCTCCAACCCGGCTTCACCCCACCCCTCACCCTCCTCAAGCCATTGCACGGAGCCGAACCAGGCCTCGAATCCAACTTGGAAACCTTCTTCCTCCAGGACTACCCCGCCTTCGAAATCCTCTTCTGCACCCGCACGCAACAAGACCCCGGCCTCGCCATCGCTCGCCTGGTAGCCGCCCGGCACCCCAACATTCCAGCCAAATTCCTCTCGACAAATGGCCAGCCCGATTACATCAACGCCAAAGTGGCCTCCATGGAGATCATGGAAACCGCCGCTTCCCACGACATCCTCGTCATCTCTGACTCGGACGTGCGCGTCACCCCCAACTACCTCCGCGCCGTCGCCCTCCCTTTCGCCGATCCGCAAGTTGGCGGCCTTACCTGCCCCTATCGCGGTGTAGCCGTCCCCGGAATCGAATCAAGAACCGGCCTCTGGGCCCGCCTTGAAGCCGTCGGCATGTCCGTCGAAATGACCGCCGGTGTCCTCGCCGCCCGCGCCATGGAGGGCATGCAATTCGTCCTCGGACCCACCATGGCCTTTCGCCGCGCGACCATCCAAAAAATCGGCGGCTTCAAAGTCACCGCCGACTACTGCGCCGATGACTTCATCCTCGGCAACGAAACCTTCAACCTCGGTCAAACCGTCATCCTCAGCCACCACCCCATCGACCACCTCATCATCAACGAGGACTTCGCGGACTCCCTCAAGCACCAGGTCCGCTGGATGAAGTCCACGCGCTTCTCCCGTCCCGCCGGCCACTTCGGCACCCTGCTCACCTTCAGCGTGCCCTTCGGCCTGCTCGCCCTTGCCGCCAGCCTGGCCCTCGGCCGCCCCATCCTCGGCCTCGCGCTCTTTGCATGGAGCATCCTCACCCGCCTCGCGCTCTCCATCGCCGTAGGACGCAAAGTCGTCGCCGACCAAAGCTGGTTCAACCTGCTCATCCTCTACCCCGTTCGCGACCTCATGGGAGTTTTCTTTTGGATCGCCAGTTACTGGGGCAGCAAAATCCTCTGGCGCGGCCGCATCTTCCATCTCCTCCCCGGCGGCAAAATGCGCGCCGCAGAGTAGGTCTCACCGGAACAGGGCACACTCCTTTTCACCTCGATTTGCCACGGACCCACGGCCCAAGGCGTGGATTGCATCCGAGTCCGAGATCGTTAACCTGCATCCGTCGCAAGCCGCAAACGCGCCCCAGGGCGGCGCATCGAGAATAGCCCAGGGTGGAGTCCGCTCGGCGGACGAAACCCTGGGACTACCGCACAGAAGAAGCCTCGCGCCCTGGGAGGGGCGCGGTGAAATCAACCCAGACCATGTTTCCCGCCGGCCGCCATCATTCGCGATTTGCTACCATCGCGTGAACAGTTCGCTTTTCCTCAACGCAAAAGAAACCGGAACCCATTCGGATTCCGGTCCCGTTTCTTCAACTCTCAAAGAAGTCCTAAGGCAGTGGACGATCCGTCCACAACGCCTTGTCCGCCAGGTTCTGCACCAGGAAAAGCCTCCCATTCAGCAGACTCTCCGCCTTGGGCTGGTTCACATCCTGCGCAAACAGCCACTTCCGCTCGCCCGTGCCCCACTCCTTCGCCAGCCTGTCCTCTGAAAGAAAAATATCCGGAGCATCCGGGTAGCAAGACCCCCACAAAAGCGGCGTTCCCTCGCCATGCTGCCCGCACCGCGGCAGCACCAGGTCCGCCGGCCTTCCGTGGAAGAAGTTATGCGTATAAAACACCACCGACGACGCATCCGACTGCTCACCGTAAATGATGAACGTATCCGCCGGCGTGCCTTTCTCCATGATCGTATCCGCAAACGGTTTGGAGCTCAGCATCGGCGCAAATCGCGCGAACGCAATGTGCGCCGCAACCAGAAACACCGTAAACGTCACCGCGATGCTCACCGTCGCCGCCAGGTGCTTCCGTCTCAGCCGCAGCGCCCATCCCAGCGACGGCCCAATCAGCAGCGCAATCCCCGCAATCGCTGCCGGCAGACGCAGTGCCGCAAACGACGGCCCTGTCAGATCGAAAAAGTGCGACATCGACAGCGTGTAGTCGCCTACCGCCCGGTGCGCCAGCAGCGTGCCAATGTCCTCCACAAACGGCAGCTTCCGCGAGTCCCAGAGCCCCCACGCCAGCGCCAGGGCAGACAGCACGCCAATCACTGCAAACACCGCCTGCGCCCCCGTCAGCCACGTCGTAGAAAGCAGCGGACTCTCACTGTCTTTTCCGCCATCCGCGCTGCCGTCAAGCCCGCGCCGCTCCTCAATCCCCGCCACCACCGCTGCAATCAAAATAAACAGCGGAGGCCACACCGGAAACGTATAGTACTCCTGGTTGGAAGAGATCGAGAAAAACAGCAGTGTCCACGCAGAAAACAAGCTCAGCAGCCAGACCGAGCGCACGCGAAACTTGAGCCGCTCCACATAGCTCGCCACATCCTCGCGCTCGGCATGGTCGATATAGAAATCCACCGTCTGCCCCGCATCGTGGCGCAGCTGCTGCATCCAGTGGCGGCGCGTCTTCCACGCAATCGCGATAAGCGCCGGCAAAAACAAGCTCCACGGAAACAGCCACACCATGTGCAGCAGCCAGTAAGCCACTCCCGGCAGCTTGTTGTAGTCGTGCGGGTAGCGCAGCGAAAAGAAGCGCAGAAAGTGCTCGTTCACAAAATAGAAGTAGAAGAACCCATGCACATTCCCAACCGTCGGATGGTTCCCCACCGCGTGTCCCTGGTCAGGATTCTGCAGCCCGCAAAGAATATGCCACGGCGCCGCAATCAAAAGGTAAACCAACGCTCCTGTAAACGGCCGCAGCTTGCGCCACCGCCGCCACTGCCCGGTCAAAATCACATAAGGCACCGCCGCGCCAACAAAAAACACAGGCGCAATCAACCCCTTGGTCAACGTCGCCAGCGCCACGCACGCATAGGCCAGGTAGAATCGGCTCGCCCGGTCCTCTTCCAGTCCCGTAATCAGCCCGTACAGCGCAACCAGCAAAAACAAGCTCAGGTAGCTTTCTGGAATAATGAACCGCGTAAACAGAAACGGCCCAATCGAGGTCAGCACCGCCAGCCCAGCGTACAAACCCGCTCGCGCGCCCCAGGCCCGCCGTGCCCACACCCAGCACAACCACGTCAGCCCCAGCATCGCCAGCGAGTTCGGCAGGTGCGTCGCAAACGTGTTCTCGCCAAAAATCTTGTAGCTCACCGCAACCACCCAGTAGGGCAGCGGTGGCTTCTCAATGTAGCGGATCCCGTCAATCTGGCAAGTAATCCAGTTGCCGCTGTCCACAATGTGCTGCGCTGCCTGCGCGTGCGATGCGTCCACATCGTCCAGCAGCGGCGGAGAAAAAAGTGAGGCAAACTGCACGGCAATGAAAATGGCGCCAAACAGCAACCATGTCGCCATCGCTGAAGGAGATTGCGCCGGGCGATGAATCGTGCTTTCCGAGCGATATGAAGAAGAAAAGGCCATTGAATCAAGGATAACAGCCGGATTCCCGGGCGTTCTGTGGACATCCCGCTCAGCGCTGCGCCGCATCCTCACCGCCTGCGGCATAAATTTCGATTGCCAAGCGCCTTGAAACGGCGCCAAATATTTATGGCAGCTTGTACACGATTCGGTTCACCGGCTCGTGCAAGCCGGCAGGCCGGGCGCCACGGCCCGGCAGAAAGGAATCCGCCATGCACCTTCGGACCCTTCGCAGCCTTTTCCTTGTCACCGTGATCCTGTTCGCAGCGTCAATTCCAGCCAGTGCCACGCCCCCGGCGAACAATCAATTCACCATCGCCGCCAGCAACGTCACCATGCCCCCCACCGGGCTCGGCTTAAGCAAATACACCGTAAGCGCCATCCCCATCGCTGGCTCAATGGCCGTCACCTGCGGCTACTCCGGGCCGTCTACAACAGCCAAAATACCCACCTGCACCTACGGCCCGCTTGCCGCGACTCCGGTAACCCCCGGCCAAACCATTACCGGTCAGATCGATTTCTACCCCTACGGATCAGCCATCCCGGTCGATCTGCACCGCTCCAGGCACTCGCCAATCCTGCCTCTCGCCGCGGCGCTTCTGCTTGGCTTGGGCCTGCGCCGTCGAGCAATCGGCAGGCTCATCCCATGCGTGCTCGCCATCGCCGGCCTCGCCGCCGTCTCTGCCATCTCCTCCTGCGGCGGCAACCCCAATGACATGACCCCGGGCACCTACGCCTACACCATCACCGCCGGCGTCAACCCCACCGGCGCCAGCAACCCAACCCAGGCCGCCAGCACCATCATCAACGTCACCATCCCCTGAACGGCGCGCCTGGTTTCTTACTGACGGGCGGCGAAATCGCATCGTTGCTGGGAACGCCACTGTGCGTTTTCGCGTAGAACTCAGCAAATGCGCCGCCTTCTGATCTTTTCAGCCATCCTCTTCTCCGCATGGCTCGTGCTCACCTCTGCCCTCGGCGTTGTGGCCGCGGAGATGGCGCTTCACCCCGGCCGCCGCGCTCTCACTGCGCAGGAAGCAGACGTCGCCCAATCCATTGCCGCCCGCAACCGCGCAATCCTCGCCGCCGTTTCCATTCCCGCCGCTGACGGCGTTATCTTGCGCGCGTGGCACCTGCACCCCGGCCATGGCAATGGATCAACGGTTCTCCTGCTGCACGGACACACAGACAATCGCGCCGGCATGCTCGGCTTCGCTGACATGTTTCTCCGTCACGGCTATTCTGTTCTTCTTCCCGATGCCCGCGCCCACGGCGTCAGCGGCGGCGACATGGCTACCTACGGCATACGAGAACGCGACGATGTGCGGCTCTGGTTCAACTGACTCCAGCAGGCCGATGCGCCCCGCTGCATCTACGCCCTCGGCGAGTCCATGGGCGCCGCCCAGCTGCTTCAGTCCCTGAGCGTGGAGCCGGGCTTCTGCGCCGTCGTCGCCGAGTCCCCCTTCGCCAGCTTCCGTGAAGCCTCCTACGATCGTCTCGGCCAGCAATTGCATCAAGGATCCGGCCTTGGCCGCACCCTCCTTCGACCGGCCGTCGCCTCCGGCTTCCTCTATGCGCGCTTGAAGTACGGCATCGACTTTGAAACTGCGTCCCCGCAAACTGCAGTTGCCGCCAGCACCGTCCCCGTCCTTCTCATCCACGGCCTCCGCGACACCAATCTTCCCCCGCGTAACTCGGAACTCATCGCCGCCGCCAGCCAGTCACGCATCCCGCCCGTTGTCCTTTGGGAACCCCCTGCCGCCGGCCACACCGGCGCCTCCCAGGCCGAGCCCCAGGAATTCCAACGCCGCGTCCTGGCCTGGTTCGCCAATCACCGCCCCATCAACCAGCTCCCAGTAGCGCCGGTCTCCTGACCGGCTGTCGTGCGGGCGTCCTCGCCCGCACCCGGCCCGTGCTCGAATCGCACGGCCGCCACCCGCGCAACAACCGCTAAATCCGTGCCCTGATCTTTTTATATCGCCGCCACATCGCAACCCCCGGCGCCCCCAGAATCACCACCCAAATCAGCACCGCCGGCCCTGCCTCCTCAACAAACAGCACCAGCCCCAGCATCATCGCCCCCGCCCTGCGCAGCCCGGAGACAAACGCATTCCGCACCTGCGTGCCCACCGACGCCGAAGGCGTCTCCAGCTGCTCCCGGTACACCTCGCTCATCTGCAGGTCCACGCTGGCAAAATCCACCCGATGCTCCAGCGTCTTCTGGTCCGCCTCCATCCCTTCAATCTCGCCGCGCACCCGCGCAATCTCTTCCTCCACCTGCAGCACGTCCTCAATCTTCCCCGTCCGCTGCGCCAGAATATCCTTCAGCCGCTGCTCCGTCTCGCGCGAGTTCTGTAACCGCGCCACCAGGTCCGCATGCTGCTGCGTCACCTCTTCGCCGGCCTGCGACTCGTTCACCACCCGCCCCAGCGCCCGCACATCCTTGAGAGCCGCCGCTACCTCCGCCGCCGGAATCCGCAGCGAAGCCTGAAAGCTATGCGCCCCGCCCTCGGGCGTATTAACCGTAAGCTGCGCCGCATATCCCCCATACCGCGCCAGCAACCGCTCGAGAGCAGCCCGCGCCTCCGGCACATCCTGCACCACGAGGATAAGAGAAACCGTCCGTGCAATCATCGGCAAACCTTGTGCCGCATTCGCATCGAGGGACGCAATGTCCCCCTTGAATCGGTCGGCCTTCTGTCCAACGCCAGAGAAAGGCTGAGCCGCAACAGCAGAGGATGCGAGCTTCTTGTATTCTTCGACATCTTTTCCGCTGATTGAATCCGCCGCCTGGCCGCCGCCCGGCGCGTCGTAGGAATTCGCAGTAGAACTCGGCGCTGACAACGAATCCGCCTGTACCGGCTCACTCTTTCGTGCTCTCGATTCCAGCTGTGGCATCGGAGGCGGACTAGCCTCTGGAGCGGTGAGAAATGTCATCATCCTTGCTTGGTGCGACAAGCTCACAGACCTGATCGACAAACCCACAGCCAACAGGATCAGGAGTACAGCAACCGCCGCACCACTGCGAATCGCCCATGGATTCCACTTCCAAAAGTTCAGATCGACATATCCTCCAGACCTGGCCGCGCGCTGAACAGGCATGGCCTTCCCAGCCGCCATCACCGCCTCATCCATCGCCGGCAAAACATCCTCCACCCTCCACCCCGCCAGCG
>Ga0206808_1183_pt1 | contig 12666 bp, 7 predicted proteins | sample Alteio_BWOrgCont_58_FD_152899 | JGI IMG/M metagenome (GOLD analysis project Ga0206808, IMG submission 152899) | Enriched cells from forest soil in Barre Woods Harvard Forest LTER site, Petersham, Massachusetts, United States -... | ecosystem: Environmental > Terrestrial > Soil > Temperate forest > O...
GGCCATTAAAAATCTTTTCTGGCAAAAGGACATTTCTACTGCCCCTTGATCGACCAATGAAGGTTCCTTAATTTCCAGGATTTCCCATCGAAATGGGCAACTCCTGTAAAGTATCCGCCAAATGGCATAGTTGTGCCGTTAGCCAGCGTTATATCCTCGTGAAAATCAGCCCCGATTGCCGAAAAATCATCGTTGATTGGGTCGATTCTTACATTTTGCCAGCTAAGCTTGATCTGCGGCATGGTTTTAACCAATGTGTTTTTAACAAATAATACGGCGGACTGGTGATCTTTGAGCGCGAGCTGGCCGCCTGATGCCATAAAAAATCCTGGGGCATCTTCAAAATAATCCACCCAGGCTATCGGGCCTTTTGCCGAGATGTCCCTTGCGATATGCATCATCAGGTTACTTGAACTGTCCGTTACAAGTTTCCCGCCTTCTGCACTTAGCCTGCCGTTATTGCCGTTGCAGCTAATGGCCGCCACAATAACAAAAGCAGAACAGCAAAATTTAAAAGCGGAAAAAGAATACTGCGCTTTCATATGATTGTTATTTAATTTTTTCATCAGTCCCAGTCGAAATCGACCTCCCGGCCATTCAGCTTCCATTTTGCCGGGAAAGGGTTGTCCAGCCAGTCGAGCGGTTCGCCAATCGGCTGAACTTTTGCTGCTTTGGCGAAGCATTGTTTAATAAAAGCCTTTTGTTCGGCTCCCAGGGCCTCCGGCTGCGCTGAAATAAAAAGCGGCGCGCTGCTTTCGGCCAGCAGCTGCATCCATTGTTTATTCTTTTCCCAGGACACCGCAGTGGTCAGCCCCACGCAATCGCCATCCGCCGCATAAAAATTATTATGCTGGGACATCCGGAAAGCCAATGAATTGATACCCATTTTTCGCGTCCGCGCCCATTCTTTCCCGCTGGTATCGTCGCCAACCCTATTCAGCTCAAAAATCCCTGCCGACAGATGGCTCATGGTGTTGCAGCCGATGAGGTACATATCTCCCGCCGCCTCACGGATCGACTCATAAAGGTGTTTGATGATCTCGGCGTTAGTTTTGCTTTTATCCTTAAAGCTCCAGCCCGGTTCGGTAATGCTCTCTTTCATCTCGAAACCCCACCTGCCTGTTATGTCATAGGTACTGTAATCGTGCTTCACCAGCTTAAAGCCCCATTCTTTATAAGTAGAAATATTGTGCTTTACCCTTTCAATATTTTCCGGGATTGTCGGGTCGAGGACCGGGTTCTTCGGATTGTCGCGGCCAGTAATTTTAGGCGCCAGCAGGTTGGGGTTATCATTGTATTTTGCACAAAGCGGGCGTGTCCATAGCCCCGGCCGCATGCCCAGCTTTTCAATTTCCTCTGCCATTAAATGCATGTCCTTAAACTTAGCATTCGGCTTCGAAAAATCATCCGCCCATCCTCCGTCATTTGGCAATGAAGGCGAATATTGCGCCCAGCCGGCGTCGATCACTGAAAACGGCCGGTTATCCGTATTGCTAACCAACTCAGCCATCGCTGCGGTCGTTTTTTTAATCAGGTCGAAGGAGTTATTCCCGTAGGCAAAATACCAGTCGTTAATACCGTAAACCGGCTGTTTGGGTAACCGGGGTTTGTCGCACATCAACGCACAAAACCGGCGTGCTGTTAAAAAAGGTCTTTCAGAATTGATGCTTTGATCAGTGACGATATCCGCCGCATGAAGCTTTCTTTCGCCCAGCTCAACCCCGTTTCCGCCAGAATGGAGATCTAAAGTAAGTTCGATGCTGTGGCTGCTCACCCTCCACCAGCAAAGCGCATTGCAAGCCGTTTTAACCCCGAAGCAAGCAGTCTGCCTGTCATCGTAAAGCAGCACATACCATGCGTATTTGGTATTTTCATCGGGGTTCTGCCATGCGGCATCTCCATATAAACGCTCCCATTCGTCGCCCAGGCAGTTTACACCGGCCTTTGTTTGGTACTGCCATTTTAAGCGAACAGCCCTTAGGGCAGTTTTCGGCGCATTTATATAAACCCCTCCAGCGTCGTCGTTCTGCTTTAAATCAACTATTACATCGTCAAAAACGAATACCTTGTTTCCGCGCCGCTTCAATTGAAACCAACCCGCGTCGGATTCCATCCATACTTCATCAGGGGTGTTCACAAGGTTTGGTCCTGCAGAAGCATTGGTAATCCTCCCAAACACTAAAGCCGCCGAGGCAGCAGCCGATACCTTCACAAAATGCCGTCTGTCCATAAATGATATTAAAAAACAAATAAAATAGTTGCGTTTGTTTATTTATAATTTGATGGGATAAAAATAGCCTTTTGCTGACAAAACGGCTACGAAATATAATTTAGTCTGAAAGTCTGGAAGTCTGGAAGTCTGGAAGTCTGGAAGTTCGAAAATGCGAAAGGTCGGAAAGTCTGGAAGTTCGAGAATCCGAAAGTCAGTAATCCCGATAGCTATCAGCACCGACCGCGTGCCGCCTTAGCTTTTGCGGTGGCGCAAAGAAACTGGGACTCACGTCCGCCAGCTGGCGGATAACCTATATACAGCGAAGATGGAAAAATGGGCCCCGAAACTAAAAAAGTCGGGCGTTACGCGATAACAAGTCTTTTTCGCCTGCATTTAAAACAACGATATCGCCGTATCGGCAGCCAAAAAAGGAACACTTTTACAAATGGCCCTCTTGGGATACGCTGAAGATCAGACCAGCTCGTTTTACCGCAGGGACATAATCTTTCGATAGAAGAAGATTGACGCAAAATTTCGGTCGGCATGGCAATATCAATTGAAAGTAAACCCTTTTTTTGAATTACTTCTCGTCGTATTGGCCTATAATAGGTATATCCAAATATACAATAGAAAAGGGTTGAGTCAAAGAATTAACTAAAAAATAATTTTTAACTGCCGATGCATTTATCTTGCAAACCCAAAAAGGTTAAAAACTTTGGCTGCATTGTGAATTTCAAAAATGGAATTATACAATATATTAGCGTCTTAAATTCCACAGTATAGCAGTCAAACATTAATGACTAAAATTCTCGTCATCATTCCATGTTATAACGAGGGAAATACACTCCCGCTCCTGTTGGAGCAGCTTTTTCTGCTTAAGCTCCCTGCTCACTACCAAATGAAAATTGCCGTGGTGAACGATTCATCCGGGGATGATACTAAATGGGTGGCGGCACTATACCCCGTTGTTTTACTGGATCTTTCGGTTAACCTGGGAATCGGCGGGGCTGTTCAAACCGGTCTTTTATATGCAAAGCAAAATGGGTTCGACCTGGCGGTGCAAATGGATGGCGACGGTCAGCATCCGCCACGCGAATTACCAAAACTCGTCGATGATTACGAACAAAAAAAGTCGGGTGTTACCATTGGCTCACGATTCCTTGTCGAAGGTGGTTTTAAATCATCTTTTGCCCGCAGGGTGGGAATCAGGTATTTTCATTGGCTGAACAAGGTGCTTACCGGCAAAAGTATTTACGACAGCACCTCCGGTTTCAGGCTGTTTGACAAAAAAGCCATCGCCATTGCGGTTGACAAATATCCGGATGAATATCCCGAACCGGCTTCGTTGGTACTGTTTTCAAAAGCAGGCTTGACCATACAAGAAGTTCCCGTGATGATGAGCGAACGGCTCGCCGGTCAGTCGTCCATCCGTAACTTCGCTTCCATCTATTATTGCCTCAAAGTAACCATAAGTATGTTATTTATATTTATCCGCAAACTTAATTAGCCATGACCCGCATTCAAATCATCACCATTTTAATCAACTTTCTTTTTATCGCGTATGTAGCGAGGTTGATCATTAAAGGCAAATTGCGCGAAGAATATGCGATTGCCTGGTGCGTTTTTACCTTGTTGCTGATCGTGTTTTCGTTTTGGACAAAAGGGCTGGAACTCATGTCGAAAATATTCGGCGTATTCGACCCGCCTAACCTGGTTTTTACAGCGTTTATATTTATTATCCTTGTTTACCTGCTACATTTGTCGGTGGTAAGTTCCCGGTCGCACCACAGCATTACCCGGCTCACACAGGAGCTGGCGCTTTTGAAAGAAAATATGAACAAAGAGGAACAGGCCAAGGCAAAGATGTAAAAGCAGAAAGCGGAAAGCAGAAAAGTTGATGATCAAAAGTTCTATTTCAATTTACGTTGAATTAAAATAGACTGGATATAAGATAAGTATTTGATGGACCATATAACATGCCCGGTTTGCGGCAACCCTTCTAAGCTTAAGTTTAAGCTTAAGTTCAATATTTACAAATGCCCGACTTGCGGATTGTACACTTCGGACGCCGGCTTCGATTTTTCGTTTAAGTCCAGCCTGGAGGAAGGACCAAGGGAAATCGGCTTAAAACAGCTTCGTTTCGATAACTTTGAAACCATTGTTAAAGCCCTGGAAGAAGCGAAGCCCGGGCAAATAACCGGACTCGAGATCGGCACCGGTAACGGCTGGTGGCTAAAAGTTTGCCAGGACGGAGGGATTGACTGCATTGGCATTGAACCTGAAACCTCGCACCAGGCCTATCATAAGGCCAACCGGCTGAACGTTCGTTACGGCTTTTATCCCGAGGTAGATGTAAAAACCAAAAATGGCTACGATTTTATCATCTTTAACGATGTTTTTGAGCACATCAAAGACATTGATGAATTGCTGTCGGCGCTGAAAGCCGATTTGGCAGACGATGGCGTCCTAGTCATCAACCTGCCTATGAGCGACGGCTTTTTTTACAGAACAGCTATATTGCTTAACAGATTTGGTATCAGCTCGTTTCTTACCCGCATGTGGCAATTCAACTTCCACAGCCCGCACATGAATTACTTCAATCAAAAAAACCTCAAAATGCTTTTAACGAAGCACGGTTTTAAAAACACTGCCGACATGGCGTTGAAGTCGGTGAATTTTTCAACGGTGAAGGAACGTATCAGCTCAGACAGCAGCGTAAATAAATTTAAAGCCGGGGTGTTGACTTCGGGTATAGCTTTGCTAAAGCCGGTTATCGAATCATCAAAGCCCGATACTCGGGTGTTCTTTTTTATAAAGGAATAGCTGTGAATGAGAACCAAGAGCCAAGAACCAAGAGCCAAGAGTCTCGGAATCGTAGTGGCAGTGGCAGCAGCAGTGGCGATATTGGTTCTAATAGTACAGCGCAGGGTTCTCTTCGAGAGACCGTGACGGGAAGGATAGCTGATAAACAACAATTTACCTGGTCGGACCGCTTTTTTTGGAGACGGCCTCTGCCAGGTTGTTTCTCAATATGGTGTTTTGCGGGTTATGCTGTAAGCCCGTTTTCGCAGCGGCTATCGCATCATCATACTTTCCGAGCTTGTTATCAGCTGCGCAAATGTTGTTGTAGGCAAGATCATATGCCGGCCTTAAGATTAGGGCATAGTTGCACGCGTTAATGCAATCCAAATATCTTCCCTCGTTAAAGTAGTAAAGGCTTAGGTTTATGTAATTGTCCGCTAAAGGATTAACAGCGCCGGCCACTCCGTTTTTTAACCCGTCTTCGGCCACTTTAAGATTATTTTTGGCCAATAAAAATCCCGGATTTATCGCCAATGCTTTTTTTAACACATCGGCTGCTTTGTCGTACTCGTGGAGCTTGTTATAAGCCGCACCAATATTATTATAAGCGTATATGTCCTTTGGATCTATTTTTAACGATAATTCTGAAACGGCTATGCATTGTTCAAAACGCATCGCCTTGAAATCCTTTGCGGCGAGATCGGCATATTGCGCTGTGGTTGGATTTTTCTCAATATTCTCCAACGCATAATCCAGTTCATTTTCTTTTTTTTCAGCCGCGGCAAGGTAGCTGAGCACATAAGCGTTTTGCGGCGCGAACCTGAGCGTCTGCTGTGCCTGCAGCTTTAGACTATCCCAGTCGCCGGTCATCGAATACAGATCCATCAGCTGCATACGGGGCGTAAGATAGAGTGGCGAAAGCTTGATAGATTGCTCCAGCAGGGGCGCCGCTTCGGAATACCGCCATTGCTTTACGAGGAAATCGGCATAATAACATAACGGATCGGGCATTGTGCTGCCGAGTTTAACGCCCGATTTATAATAATTTTCGGCAAGTACCGGATCGCCTTCCATCTCTTTGATCAGGCCGAGGTTGGTATAGATAACGGAATATTCGGGGGTGAGCTTTTCAGCCTTTTTTAAATATGCTTCCGCGCCGGGATAGTCACCTTGCGAGTAAAGCGCCAGGCCGTAATTCATAAGCCCCCTGGCATTGCCGGGGCTTTTTATAGTTACATCGTGCCAAAGGCTTGCTTCGTCGTGCCAAACCTGGTTGCGCTGATAGGTCCCGCAGGCATAACATATCAGCGCTATGGCAATTAGCGCAAGGGCGCGCCGCTTGTTTGCCGGCGAACCATATTTTTGCCAAAGCAGGACTAAGGTCCAGCCCACGCTCATTACCAGGCCCACAAATGGAAAAAACATCCGGTGATCGTTCAACACTTCGGCAAGCGGAATAATGCTTGATGTTGGCCCCAACGCCAAAAAGAACCACAGGATGCCAAAGCTGACGGGCCTTGTTTCTTTTCGCTTTGACGTGTAAAATGCTATTGCGAACATCGCAACAACAAAAGCGCAGCCGGCAAAAAAACGTATATCCCATATCGATGGCAGCAGTTTCCAATCAGTATCGGCGCTCAGGCTGGTCGGTAAAAAGAACTCGCCAAAATAGTGGAGAATTACGAAGGGCTGCGTGATCAAATATTTTAAAGCGCTGGTACCTCCGGGCTGCCAGCTACTTGGGGTCATTTTACCCGTAAACCAAAAAAGCAGGCCGCAAAAGGCCAGGGCCGGGAGCGTTTTTACCAGCGTGTTTAAAACCTGTTTGCGGTGTACTTTTCTAAACAGATCAGCCAAACTGAGTCCTGATTCAAAAAACAGGATATAAAAGAAAAGCATCGGGGCAAACATAACCGCGGTTGTTTTACACAAAATGCCTATGCCCACCACAAATAGGTATAGATACGTTTTACGGCAAAAAGGCGAGCTGATGTACAGCATAAAACCAAGCAAAACGAGCAGCGTGGATTGCAGATCCGTGCGCGCAATAATATAGTTCACCGTTTCGGCCATGGCCGGGTGCAGCATGTACCAGGTAACGATCAATACCGCCATCCATCCATTTTGGCTGTTGGTTGATGAAGCGTCGAATATTTTCCTGAAAAAGTACACCATCAAAGCCCCTTGCAACAGGAATAAAATAAATGTCGGGGTTTGGAAGTACGATGGGTAGTAATCGCCGGCCAGCCAATAGTCCAGGGCAAGAGACAAAACGGTAACCGGCCTGTAGGCCTGGTTTTGTGGCAGCACGCTGCTGGTGCTTCCGTCGGTAAAAAAAAGCGGTATATTCTTTAGCGTACGGATGTTCGCATTGTTTACGATGGTATGAAAATCGTCGAAATGGAACGAATTTTCAAAGTGGTTGGCATAGGTGAGCAGGGTAAACAGCGTCATTAACCCGATGCCGGCAGTTAGGGGATGTTTTAGCATATCAGGAAAACTCCGGTTTCTTCATTTAGCTGAATCGGCTGTAAATATAATATGCTTAATATTGATTTAATATAGCCGGGCGAAGGTTTTTTAGAGAATGGTGAGTAGTGAATCGTGAGCGGCAGTAGCAGTGGGCGGTTGGCGGTTGGCGCAGCTGGCACAGTTGGCGGATGGCAGAGTGGCAGTTGGCGGACGGTCATGATAGCATTCTACGCGTTGACTTGCGTGTGTTCCGCCAGTTGGTGGATCGCCCCCCATCACCTTTTGGCGGCTGTGACCGACGCCTGGTGAGGTATTAAGCAGAAACCGGCTGGCTATGTTTGATGTTGCCCAGCATAGCTATCAGCGCATCCATCTTAACCGGCTTGGGAAGGTAATTATTCATGCCGGCGCGGATACATTCCTCCCTGTCCTCAACCATGGCATTGGCTGTCATGGCGATAATTATGGGCTGTATTTTATGATGTTCCCTGATATAGCGGGTACATTCCAATCCATCCATTTCAGGCATCTGCACATCCATCAATATCAGATCATAGGATTGCCGGTTGAGCATTTGTATCACCTCTTTGCCGTGATTGGCCAGGTCGGCATTGTATCCAAGCTTTTCCAACACCTTCAATATCATTTTCTGGTTGATCAGGTTGTCTTCCGCCACAAGGATATTCAAGGGGTTTGCAAGGGCAAACTCGCTGTTCAATTTATTTTGAACGCTTTTTTGCAGTTCGGGCCTGGCCGGACCGGCATGGAATTGCGCCAGGATGACCTTCTCTAAATGCAGTGGCTTAACCGGCTTTGTTAAAACCGATGCAAATAACTCCGGGAAGTTTTTAAGGTTGTCATCTCCTATGGAACTCAGCAAAACAATCGGAATGTCTTTCCATTGCTTTTTAATAAGCGCGCTCAGCATTACTCCGTCCATATCCGGCATTTGCATATCGGTGATAATGAGTTCGATGCCATCGTTAGCTTCCAGCAGCTCAAGCGCTTCGTGGCCGCTTGCAGCCATCAATGGAGCCAGTTGCATGTGCTCGGTTTGGAGTTGAAGTATGCGCCTGTTGGTGAAATTATCATCAACCACAAGCACTTTCTTCCCTTTCAAACGCTCCCTGTTTGTCGGGTCGGCAATAATTTGAGGGCTGTCGCTGGCCTGGCACTTAATGCTGAAGCTGAACACGGTGCCTTTTCCCGCCTCGCTTTTTACCGAAATGTCTCCTCCCATCAAATTGATCAGCCGTTTGCAGATGGCCAGGCCAAGGCCAGAGCCGCCATACTTACGGGTGGTAGACGAATCAACCTGCGAAAATGCCTCAAACAGCCTCGACAGTTTTTCGGCAGGAATGCCTATTCCGGTGTCACATACGTCAAACCCAATTTCTATTTCGTTGTCTGCGGCGCGAACCTGGTGTACCGAAAGAAATATTTCGCCTGCCGGTGTAAACTTAATAGCGTTGCCCAGCAAGTTGATCAATACCTGCCGCAGCCGCATGCCATCGCCGTGTACGATCGCAGGCAGATTTGGTTCCATATGGTAGATCAGGTCAATACCCAAATCAGCTGATTTCGCCGCAAAAAGGTCCAAAATTTCCTCCACGCAACTACGCAGCTCGAAGTCGTGTGCGTCAAGTTCCATTTTACCTGATTCGATCTTCGAGAAATCCAGTATATCATTGATTACGTTCAGCAGAGCTTCGCCGCTGTGGACAATCGTTTGTGCGTATTCGCGCTGCTCGCAGTTAAGTTCCGTTTCGTTCAGCAGTGTCGCCATGCCCAGCACCCCATTCATGGGCGTCCTTATCTCATGACTCATCGTTGCCAGGAATACACTTTTGGCCTGGTTCGCCTTTTCTGCCTCTTCCCTTGCTTTTGAGGCCTCTATTCTTGCCCGTTCAGCTACGGCCAGGGCCTTCTCGGCTCCTTCGCGGGCGCTGCGTTCGTCGGCTGTCATCCTGGCCAGCATCCCGGTACGTTCCTCCACGAGTTTTTCCAGCATCAGCTGCCTTAGCTTTATCGATTTTACGCGGTGCCGGAATAAGGCAATGATCGCCCCCGTAACCAATACCACGGCCAACAGTTCAAACCACCAGGTGAGCCAAAACGGTGGAACGATAATTATTTGAAGGCTATCCTTTACCGGCGACCATACCCCGGCGCTGTTACGGTATTTTAGCTTAAACTCATACCGACCAGGGGAAAGGTTGGTGTACGATGCGCTGTTTTTATCGCCTATGTAATTCCATTCGCTGTCAAAGTTTTCAAGCTTATAAGCATACTGCTTTTTATCGGCCGAGCCAAAATCGAGGGCTGCGAACTCCAATGTGATCCCTGTTTGTTTGTACGATAGGATGACTGATCTTGTATCGGAAATGTCTTCTTTTAATGGGGAAGGATCCTTTGCGTCTTTGGCAATTTCCAACGGCTTGTTGGCAACCTCAATCGAAGTGATCACAAGCGGAGATACCGCAATGGGCTTTAATATCTGGTCGGGGTAGAAAGCATTAAAGCCGTTAACCCCGCCAAAATATAGCCGCCCGTTGCTGGCTAATAATGCTGAATGCGGTTTAAATTCGTCGCCCTGAACACCGTCTTCCGTTGTGAAATTCTTAAACTTACCTGTCCCGGGATTGAAAGTGGCTATGCCGCCGTTGGTCGACACCCAAAGCTTACCCTTTTTATCTTCCCGGACTGCATAAATAATATCGCTTGGCAAGCCGTCCTTTTTAGAAAAGACTTTAAAAGTGCTTGAATCAGGGTCAAACAGGTCAAGCCCCGCAAGGGTGCATAACCATAATTGGCCTTTAGTGTCTTCAAAAATATCGGTAACCCCGTTGTTGCTCAGGCTATTCCTTTTTTCGTCGTGCAAAAAATGCGTAAAAGTATTTGTTTTGCGGTCGAGCAAGTCGAGCCCGGCATCGGATGTACCTATCCACAACCGGCCTTTGCTATCCTCGTGCAAGGCATAGCTATAATTGCTGCTGATGCTTTTTGGATCATTTACGTTAAGCTTGTAACGGGTCATGGTGTTATTTACCTTGTCGTAACAATCCAAACCCTCTCCAAAAACGCTGATCCATATTTTTTTATCCTTTGTTTGAATCAAATTGTAAATGTTGTTGCCGCTCAACTGGTGCGGGCCGGCCGCGTCCTTGTTAAAATACGTGCAGGCCTGTGTTTTAGGGTTCATTACGGTTATACCATTTCCCCAGGTACCCATCCATAGATCGCCGTCACTGTCCTGGTTAACAATCAGTACATAATTGCCTGAAATGCCGTTTTTATCGTCAGGCTGGTGCTTAAAGTTGATAAAAGTGCCCGTTGCCGGGTCGAACTTGTTTAAACCGCCGCCGTCAGTACCCACCCAGATGTTTTTTTCTTTGTCCTCAAATAACGATAGCACATAATTATTTGACAGGCTGTTCGGCAGGGAGTTATGGCGGTAAGACGTAAAGCTCGACGTTGTTTTCTTAAACAGGTTTACGCCGCCGCTGAATGCACCCAGCCACATGTTCCCCAGCCGGTCGCGGCAGATGGCGTATATGGAGTTGCCGTCAATGCTGTTTTGATCTACGTCGTCATGAGCGTAGTGGTAGAACCGGTTTGTTTTAGGATCCAATATGGAAAGACCGCCATTTTCGGTTCCGATCCATAAATTTCCGGATTCGTCTTTTCGAAGGCTATAAATCGTATTGCCCGAAAGCGTGTTCGGGTTATGATCGTCATGCCTGAAACACGTGAATTTGCCGTTGGTAGTATCAAAAAGGTACAAGCCATCTTCCTGTGTTCCTATCCACAACTGGTGGTCGTTTTCAGGGGTAATACAAATTACGTTATGCCCCGATTGATGCCCGGTAACGGGATCTGTAAAGAGGAATACCGAGAAGGAATTGGTTTTTGGGTTATAACGATTTAAGCCCCCGGTTGACGTTCCGGCCCATAAATTATCATGCGAATCGATGTAAACCGTACGCACATTATTGTCATTGATGGTGCCCGACACGCCCTCGCGCAGCAGGTGGTGCTCGAATTTCCCGGCGTGGATGTTAAAGCGATCCAATCCTCCATTTTGCGTGGCAATCCAAAGAATATCTCCATGCGCTATGGCCAACCGGTTGATAATGTTATTGGCCAAGCTATTGGCGTTATGCGCATCATGCATATACCGGGTAAATATGCCGGTTTTCCGTTCGTACCTGTTTAAGCCGCTCTGCGTAGCTATCCAGATGTTACCATCCCCATCCTCAACCAGGTCGGTGATCATATTATTGCTCAGGGTACTGTCGTTTTTTGAGTCGTACCGGTACACAATAAATTTGTACCCGTCGTAACGATTCAGACCGTTACGGCTGCCTATCCACATAAAACCGCGGCTATCCTGTATAATGCAGTTCACATTAATTTGCGACAGCCCTTCCCTCGTTCCAAAATGTTCAAAATTCAGGCTCTGCTGCTGCGAAAATGCCAGCAAAGGCAAAACCATAGAAAAAAGGAGGCTTTTTCCTATCCGCAATATTGTTCTCATGAGGGCACTAATCATTCATTATCAATCAATCGGTTATAATTGCAGGCGTGGTAAGGCCTTTTACGCTAAGCGTACTAAAAGGTTGTGGGTGAGGGGTGAGTTGGCAGTGGGTGGTTGTGAGTGGGCGGTGCGGATGGGCGAGGGTTCATGGTTCATGGTTCATAGTTCATAGCCGGAAGGGGAGAGCGGCAGTAGCAGTGGCAGTTTGTTTTGGTTCATAGTTCATGGTTCATAGCCGGAAGGCGACGCATTTCGGACGGACGCAAAATATTGCGTCTCTACGCGTGGTCATAATGACACCCGGGACAAATATTCAATATTACAAATTACTTAATATCAATTATTTACAAATATTTATTACGAGATAAGCCGGCACTTCCAGGGTGCTTTTGATGTACTTCCGGGGTACTTTTGATGTACTTTTCGTGTACTTTTGAGGTACTTTCGGTGTACTTCAGGGGTACTTTTATGAGCTTTTGAGGTGCTTTTTTTTCCTTGTGGTACTTTTGTATTGCAGGGTTAATACAGGGTTAATGCTACTTTTTTTGCTGAACTCATGGTAATTATTGCAGGGTAATGCGGTGTTAATGATAGTTTTTTTGCGGGGTCATTGTTGAAATATTTTCTCCTTAAACTGGCACTG
>Ga0206808_1186_pt1 | contig 12430 bp, 15 predicted proteins | sample Alteio_BWOrgCont_58_FD_152899 | JGI IMG/M metagenome (GOLD analysis project Ga0206808, IMG submission 152899) | Enriched cells from forest soil in Barre Woods Harvard Forest LTER site, Petersham, Massachusetts, United States -... | ecosystem: Environmental > Terrestrial > Soil > Temperate forest >...
CCAGTTTACCGATATAGCGCAACACCTTGCCGCTTTTTTCTGCATCGCTTTTTAACTGGCTAAAAAACGCATCCTCCGATTTTAGTGCTGCATAAAAATCACCCACTGTTTCCGCTTGCAGGCAGGCTTTCGGCAAGATGCTTTCTATAGCCACATCGAATGCTTCCATGTGGTGACCGGCATCGCGGGCAAGGATCAATATTTTACGCATAAAATCGGTCCCCCGCAAATCGTCGCGCGGGTCGGGCTCGGTGTATCCTTTTTCCTGGGCCAGCTTCACCACGTCGTGGAAGTTGGCGTCGCCCTTAAAATTGTTAAAAATAAAAGAAATTGTGCCCGACAGTATCGCTTCAATTTTGGCTATCCGGTCGCCGCTGTTCATCAGATCTTTAAGGGTGCGAATGATGGGCAGCCCTGCGCCTACGTTAGTTTCGTAAAAGAAATCGACCCCATGCTGTTGAGCGGCGTCCCTGAAAGTTTTGTATTGTTGGTACGATGCCGAATTACCGATCTTGTTGCAGGTTACCACCGAGATATTCGCGTTAAAAACCTCCTCATAAAACTCAACCGGTTTGGGGCTGGCGGTGTTATCAATAAATACGCAGTTCGGCAGGTTCATCCCTTTCATCGTAGCCACAAATTCCGCAAGGTCGGCCGGTTTGTGCGAGGCCTGTAATTCATCCTGCCAGCTGTCCAGCGAAATGCCATCCGCGCTGAACAGCATTTTTCGGGTGTTACTGATACCGGCGATCTTTACCTGTATCCCGTTGTTCTGCTGCAGGTAATCCGTGTGGGCATTGAGCTGCCTGAACAAGGTTTGACCGATATTGCCGGTACCCAGGCAAAATGCATGCAGTGTTTTGGTTAACTGGGTAAAGAAGCCATCGTGTACGGCATTCAACGCTTTGGCAAGGTCCTTTGCCGAGATGATCACCGAAATGTTATACTCGGATGAGCCTTGCGCAATGGCCCTCACATTGATGCCATTTCGGCCCAATGCATGAAATAATTTGCCCGATACGCCGGGGGTTTGCTTCATATTTTCACCTACGATGGCGATGATGGCAAGGTCCCGCTCAATGACCGGTTCTTCCAGTTTTTTGGCGATGAGTTCAAGCTCAAACTCCTGTTTCATCAGCTTTTTGGCCTTTTCGGCATCGCCTGGCGATACGGCGAATGTGATGCTGTGCTCTGATGACGACTGGGTGATCAAAATAACGTTGATCCGCTCGCGTGCGAGCATGGAAAATAAGCGACCGCTAAAGCCCGCTTTGCCGACCATGCCGCTGCCTTCCAGGTTAAGGATACTGATGTTGTTAATAGAGGATATACCTTTTATCGGCAGGTTGGATGGTTTGCAGTCGTGCCGTATGATAGTGCCTTCGAAATCAGGGTCGAAGGTGTTTTTAATGACGATCGGTATCTTTTTCAAAAATGCCGGTATCATCGTTGGCGGATAGATCACCCTGGCGCCAAAGTACGATAGTTCCATCGCTTCGGTATAGGTCAATTCAGGCAATGAAAATGCTTTGGTTACCATACGCGGGTCGGCGGTCATCATGCCGTTCACGTCAGTCCATATCTGTATTTCTTCCGCATTAAGTGCAGCGCCGATAATAGCTGCAGTATAATCGCTTCCGCCGCGGCCCAGGGTGGTGACGTGGCCGGCGTCATTTGAGGCTATAAAACCGGTTACCAGTAACAGCTTATCCTTATTTTCCTGATAGAACAGCCGGATCAGCCGCTCTGACAGTTCGGTATCCACTTTTGCCTGGCCGAAGGAACTATCGGTTTTGATCAATTCGGATGCGTCAACACTGATGGCCTCCGGGAAATGCTGGGCAGCTATCTTGCCGATCATCAGCGTAGCGCAGCGCTCGCCGTAGCTTAAAACCTTGTCGCGTGTTTTGGGCGTTAGTTCGCGCAGGGTAAGCACGCCCTGTAAAAGCTCCTCTAATTCGTTGAAAAACAACTTTAGGCGGGTAAAGGCCGGGTTTTGATTTTGAGGGGTAAGCAAGCTTTTTACCACATCAAAGTGACGGCGTTCCAATTCAGCCAGCGCTTCGGTAAAGTCCATGCCGGCCGCCGCACCTTCAGCCATGTCAACAAGCAGGTTGGTGACCCCGCTCATGGCTGATAAAACCACCACCGGTTTTTGACCAGCCTTAACTTCGTGCTGTAAAATGTTTAATAAAGTCTGGATGCTCTGAACTGATCCTACGGAAGTACCGCCAAATTTTAATACCTTCATTGTAATAAATAAAACAAAACGCCTTCCCCGTTTCGGAGGAAGGCGCTCATTTGGTTCTTTATGTTTTACACCATACGATTACCGTCCTCCGTTTTGTACCCCGGTGGATGTAACTGTTGTTGTTATGGTGTGGTTGAATAGCATATTTCGGAGCAAAAGAAACCAGTTATTTTTTTAATATACAAATCGGATAGCCTTTATTTTCCTATTTAAACATAATTCTCCGGCTTAAACCTTTTCGCCAGTAAGCCGGTTGCTTTTTCAAGGTCGATGTCGGCGACAAAAACGCCCGGTTCTCCATAAACGCCATGGGCTATACAAACGCCGGCCGGTGAAATCAAACAGCTTGCCGACTCCGGAAAATAAGTAGTGTAATTCGAGCTGGCGAAATAAATCGTGTTTTCCATGGCCCGCAGCATGATCGCTTTTTCGTAATAGAGGTTTTCTTTGTGGCCCCATTCGACCGGTAGGGTGCCGCTTATGTTACTCCCGGTACAGTGGGGGTGAAACACGATCTGTGCGCCGTGCCGCGCCGCCCAGCGAACAGACTCGGGGTAGCGAAAACCCTCATGGCATATCGTTATGCCAAATTTTATTCCTTCAACCTCAAATAGCTGCCGTTGGGTGCCCGGACTCCAGATCGTGTCTTCGCTCGGATCCAGCTGGTTCTTCGACTGATAGCCTAAAACCTCGCCTATGGCAGAAATAACTACGGCAACATTATAAACCTTATTACCCTCATACCAATCCAGTGGGAGGATAATGCATATGCGGTTATCCCTCGCTATTTCAGAGGCGCGTGCAATTGCCGCCTTCATTTTTTCCGGCGAGCCCTTTTCAGGCTCATATTCTTCCAGCGGGTAGCCGGGAATAAAGGTTTCGGGGAAGCAGATGATCGCAGCTTTTTTAAGGGACGCTTCCGCAGCAAGTTTTTGAAGCCAGTAGAGCCCGTCGTCGATTGACTTCGGGAGTGGCGGAGACGCAATCGCAATTTTCATAAAGGAACGTTGATAACGAAGACCCTCAAATTTACACACTCGAATCGGGTTTAAAAACGCGAAATCGTTTTTTTCAGGGGCTGGCTGATACTCCCGCCGAAAATGCATATTCCGGGTGCTATTAAAAGCGTGTTCAAGCAAATAACCCGGGTCGCTGTTTTACCCGATTTGGCTATAAACGAAGCTTATGCTGGCAATCCCTGTTAACTTTCCTAAATTGCGCCCCGATTATGCACGGACTAATTGTCAAATCCACCGGAAGCTGGTACACCGTTCTCACCGATGATGGGATTAGGGTGGACTGCCGTATCAAAGGAAAATTCCGCATCAAAGGCATCGTTACCACTAACCCGCTGGCGGTGGGCGATAACGTGGATTTTGAAATGGAACCCGACCTGGAAACGGGCGTGATCACCGAACTGCACAATCGCAAAAATTATATCATCCGCAAGTCCATCAACCTTTCCCGCCAGGCACAGATCCTTGCAGCAAACCTCGACCAGGCGGTCCTTGTGGTTACCCTTGCATCCCCGCGCACGTCCCTGGGTTTTATCGACCGATTTTTAGTGACAGCCGAGGCCTATGATATTCCCGCAACGCTTATCTTTAATAAAGTCGATCTTTTTAGCGACGAGGGCCTCGATATTCTCGCTGACTTTATGAGCATTTACCAGCAGATAGGCTATCCATGCTATGAAGTGTCGGCGCTGGAAGGTACTAACCTTGCTGTTGTGAAAGGCTTGCTAAAAGATAAAGTGACACTCTTTTCCGGCCATTCGGGCGTAGGCAAGTCCAGCCTGATCAATACGCTGCTGCCCGACCTTGATCTGCGGACCAGCGAAGTATCGGACTGGAGCGATAAAGGCACGCATACCACCACCTTCGCCGAAATGTTTCAGTTGCCACAAGGCGGTTTCATTATCGATACGCCCGGCATTCGCGAGTTGGGTGTGATCGACATTGAAAAGCAGGAGTTAAGCCATTTCTTCCCGGAGATGCGCCGCCGCATGAACCAATGCCGCTTTAATAATTGCCGCCATATTAATGAGCCGGGCTGCGCCGTACTCGAAGCCGTGGAACAGGGTGAAATTGCCCTCTCGCGTTATGAAAGCTATTTGAGTATTTACAATGGGAATGAAACGAGAGGGTAGGGGGATTTCGGATTTGCGATTTACGATTTCGGATTTGAGATGATCAGATTTTGGAATTGATGGCAGAAGTTATAGTATAATTAATTCTTCCATTTTCTTTTTATCTTCTAATCGGTGCAGCACAGAAATGAGAGCAGATTGTTTGATTAAACCTTTCAGTGACAAGTCCTCGTCAATATTTCTCCATCGTATGCCAATACCGTTTCCTGTTAGCTCCCATCCATTGAGATCATCCTGCGTAGCATTTTTTAACCTGACAAAATGATGAATTGGTACTTGCAGGGCCTTTGCATTGCTTAACAATATGAGCATGGTATCCAGGGCTTTATCCACCAGGATATGTTTTACACGAAGACCCTTTTCAAAAATGAGCCTGTCGAAAGGGTCGGTAGCCCTTTTGTTAATTATTATTTCGTCCTTGGACTTATGCGAAGAATTTATTCCAGTGTTCGATGATTTTACCGGCATTTTCGATTACTAATTTTTTTATTTCTTTCCTTTCCCGCCCTTTGAAGCCATACGAGTATTCTTCGGCTATTTTGGGTAATATCCAATATTTTGCTTTAGCCCCTCCTTTGTCAACATGAATATGTATTGGTTCGTCGTTTTCATTGCTATAAAAGAAAAAACGATACCCATGTACTTCAAACACAGTTGGCATACTTACAAAAATACATCAATATAAACATAAATGAATAAAGTTTTAATTGCCATTTATAATGCTTTTTTCAGAGCTGGCAGCATATCACCGCGCCCAGCTACACGGTGATCAAGACTGTGGCACCAGTCGAAAGCGTTATCACGCCGCGAAAGTTATTTGAGTATTAATAATGGAAACGAGATGAGGGGGCGTATTGAGTCTTAAGTCGAAAGTCTAAATTATTTACCGGTCAAAAAATTGGTTAGACTTACAAAGTATCACCGCAATATATTAATTTAGATAAAAATTATGACATGGAATTATTTGCGAGATTTTCGGATACGTACCCTGTTGGTGACCGTAATATAGATGATGACAATAAGATAAATACAATGCTTAATGCAAAACTCATTAAGTTTTTAAAGGAAAATTCTATAAAAGAATATAGAATACTAAATGGACAAACATCGGGTATACCGGGGTCAACATTAGGATATGGCTCTTTACCATCTGTGCAGTGTTCGATAAATATTGCTTATACAAAATAGCAGTCAAGCTGTAGCAATATACCATTATAAAAAATGAGGATACAATTATGAAGGGTAAGGACACATTTACTTTAGCCGAAATTAATAAACTTGAAGAGTTAATTATTCTTCGTAACAAAACTCCGTCTTCCGGGCAAAAGGCTATAAGGCAGAAAATGAGAAATATTGGGTTTTATGGAAAAGATGACTGGGGGATAATAGACCTTCAAGTTGCCGACTTACCTTCTCTTATCAAATCTGGTAGAATAAAAGTTGTAGGTGGTAATTTTAATCAATCTCTTTCACCTTCAGCAACAAAAGTAGAAGTTCGTACAAAACCAAAGGAAACAACTTCTGCAATAATTAGTTTCGCAGATTTAGAATCCATTCTCAAAAGTTTTAAGAATAATCGGTTTGACCCACAAGTTGACAACGAATTAAAAGTAAATAATATTTCAGGGAATTACATTATATGTTTACGAAAAAACGCAAAACTCCCGAAAGTTTCAATCACTCCAATACTTACAAGTTTTGAAGGGCTGGAGGTTGTTTATACGGGTATCGCAAGTATTAGTTTACGAACTCGGGATTACAGACAACATTTTAAAGGCAATAACGCTGGACGTTCAACATTAAGAAAGAGTTTAGGTGCGCTATTTGGTTACAAACAAATTCCCAGGGATAAAGATCCGAACAGTGGTAAGACAAAATTTAATGAACAAGACGAAGGAAGACTATCGGAATGGATGCATTCAAATTTAATTATGTTCACTTTCCCGACAACAAATTTTATTAATATCGAAATAAAACTTATAAATCATTTTAATCCGCCGTTAAATTTAAAAAATAGTAAAAACTATATTAATTCTGATTTTAGACAGTTGCTTTCAAATTTAAGAAACACTTAAGTTTTTTTACGAAACCAGCCTTATTTTATGAAAGATTGTCAAATAATTTTTTTTGTATAAATCGTTATGTCAATACCAGTAAAAAAGAAACAAACCCCTAAAGGAGTTAGGTTAAATTGGACGCCCTTGAAGGAAGTTAGGCCAGTAAAGCTGACACCTGGTTTGTTAGCGGGAGAGAAGATTACTACATATAATGTGACAAACGAAGATTCTACCCGCCCTGCAAATTCATATTTGATTCCTTGAATTTCAATTCCCTTTGCTACTAACCTCTAATCACAATCCTTTTAGTAAACATCATCATGTGTACCAATATCTAACAATAAGATATTTTCTGTATTCGGGTGGCTGATGTCCTTTTCAATGGTGAAGATGATACGGCAATCGTATCCGCAAGAGCATGCCAGATAAGCAGCAAGTCTGCCGCTTAATCTGTGAGTTCGCAATGCAGGATCGAAAGCATCCTGCTGTAGTTTAAGCAAAGCTTTTTTACTAGCTGTTTTTAAAGACGGGTTGTTATTAGTGAACTTTTGATAGGATTTTTCAAAAGCGCGGGATAAAACAAGTTTTCTCGCTACAGGCATAAATATACTAAAGCGCCTCCAGCTTTCTTACTGCTTCATCAGCGGAGATAGGGGCGGTTTTGCCTGACTGGTAATCTTTTATCGATATTTTCGCCTGTCGGGCCATCTCCCCGCGCCGGGCTTCTATTTGCCTTTTTTGCAATATTTCTAACAGAATCTCTCTGGATGTATAATCCAATTGCATTATATCCTCTAAAGTTGAATTGATAGTTACCATGGTCACGACCCTTATTATTACAAAAATACAAATTTTGCTATCAAAAATTAAACACCAATTTTAGTTGAGCGCATGCTTAAAATCATGCATCAGATCATCCAAATCCTCAATACCAATGGACAGCCTGATCATCGACTCTGAAATGCCCATTTCAGCACGCTTTTCCGGACCGAGTTCATTGAAAATAGTATGCGCCACGGGTATCGCCAATGTCCTGGTATCACCCAGATTGCTTGATTTTATTACGAGTTTCAGCTTGTTCAGGAAGGCAAAGCAGTCGATGCTCTCATCCAGTTCAATGCTCATCAGCCCCCCATATTTTAAAAACAGCTTGCCGGCAAGTTTATGCTGCGGATGCGACGCCAGCCCGGGGTAATAAACCTTTTTAATGAGGGGGTGGCTTTCAAAAAATTTGGCTAATGCGAAGGCGTTTGTGCAGGCCCGCTCCAGCCGCAGGGCAAGCGTTTCGGAGCCTACCGATATGGTATGTGCAGCTTCCGGTGCAAGGGTGCCGCCGCCGTCACGCAATCCTTTTTTTCTTATCTGAGTGAGGCCCAGCACTTCGGGAATAACTTGTTTTTTAAAGCCTTCAAAGATATTCGGAAAAGTGGTCCAGTCGAAAAGGCCGGTGTCCGTCACGCTGCCGCCAAGGGCATTGCCATGGCCGCCGATGTACTTAGTGAGGGAATTGATCACCAGGCTGGCTTTTACATTTACCGGGGTGAACAGGTACGGCGAGGTCATGGTATTATCGACCATGTAAATAATGCCTTTTTCCGAACATAGCTTACCGATTTTTTCAAGGTCGGCAACCTGGGTGGCAGGGTTAGCAATGGTTTCCACAAAAACCATGCGGGTATTTTCCTTTAATCCCTTTTTGACCTCATCAACAGACGTCGCGTCAGCAAATGTGATATCCAAACCCAGGTCGATAAAAGATTGAAAAATACTGCGGGTATTCCCAAATAGGAAAGAACTGGCCAAAATATGGTCGCCTCTTTTTATCAACGACAGGACAGTCGCGGTTATAGCCGCCATCCCGGTCGAAAAGGTGACAGTAGCTAAACCATTTTCCATTGAGGTGATCTTAGTCTCCAGTGCTGTGGTGGTCGGATTCCCTTGTCTTGAATAGGCATAGCCTTTTTTGCGGTTCTGAAAAACTTCAATAAGGTCTTCCACTTCATCGTAACCAAATGTTACCGATGTGTGGATAGGTTTATGCAAAGCGCCATGCTCCGGTTTCGAAAGACGGTCTGAATGTAGTATAATAGTCGTAAATCCCCTTTTAGTCGTCATAGGGCGCGAATTTCATGATTTAATTCGTGAAATTCGCCAAAATTCGTGTAATTCGTGTGTTTATGAGAGCCGTCATCCAAAGAGTTTCTTCCGCCAGCTGCACCGTCGAAGCGGACGTCACCGGTTCAATTAGTGCCGGTTTCGTGGTTTTGTTAGGTATTGAAGATGCAGACACTGACGACGACCTGCAGTGGTTAGCCCAGAAGATCGTAAATCTGCGTGTTTTTGGCGACGAAAACGGCTTAATGAACAAAGCTTTAGCGGATATTGATGGCGAGATTTTATTGGTCTCGCAGTTCACCCTGTTCGCTCAAACAAAAAAAGGTAATCGCCCCTCATTTATCCGCGCCGCCCGGCCCGAAAAGGCCATACCTCTTTATGAAAATATGAAGACGACCCTGGAGCAGTTGAGCGGCAAAAAAGTCGCAACCGGAATTTTCGGTGCTGATATGAAGATCAGTCTCGTTAATGACGGGCCGGTCACGATAATAATGGATACTAAAAACAAAGAGTAAACACTAATTTCACGAATTTATAGACACTAATTTCACGAATTTTAGCGAATTTCACGAATGAGAATAGGCACGGGTTTCACGAATTAAGACATTTATAAAATTGTATGACCGATATATTATTCAAGGAAGAATCGTATAAAATAGTAGGTGCATGTTTTGAAGTGCACAGGATATTAGGTCATGGTTTTAAAGAATCCGTTTATAAAGACGCACTCGAACTAGAATTCATCCGATTGCAGATTCCGTTCACTAGAGAAAAATCATATCCGATATTTTACAAGGAAGAAAAGTTGAAACATTTTTTTGTGGCAGATTTCGTAGTGTATGACACGATAATTCTTGAAATCAAGACTGGAAGCTACATCGGTGAACCATATCTCAAACAAACGTTAAATTACTTAAAAGCTTCAGGTCTGCGTTTAGGTATAGTGCTAAATTTCGGAACGCCTTCGTTGGAACACAAAAGAATAGTTTTCTGACAACTGGAGACAAGCCTATCCGTATAATCCCGCCGAAATTAGTGAAATTCGTCCCAATCAATTCGTGAAATTCGCCAAAATTCGTGTAATTCGTGTTTATATGACGATCAAAGACGCTCAATTGACCATCGATACCTGGATAAAAACCACCGGCATCCGCTACTTCAATGAATTGACCAACACCGCGATTTTGATGGAAGAAGTCGGTGAGGTGGCCCGCATCATGGCACGGCAATATGGCGAGCAATCCTTTAAAAAATCGGATGAGGAGGTAAACCTGGCCGATGAAATGGCTGATGTTCTTTTTGTGCTGCTTTGCCTGGCCAATCAAACCGGTATAGATCTCACCGACGCACTCGAAAAAAACCTGGAGAAGAAAAATAACCGCGATTCAGGCCGCCATAAAGCAAATAATAAGTTGAAATAAATAATAACGATCATTAAACTATATTTGAACTGCTCCAGTCCAAACATACAATCTTCTTTAATGTTAGCCTAACATGACATACCCCTCTTTTCTCCGCGTGGCTGTAACAGCGTTGTTCCTCCTCGCTGTCACATCCGCTTTTGCAAAACATAAAGGTGCACCCGATAGCCCGGTTAGCATTGAGCAGTTTGGTGCACAAGCCGGCAATCCTAACTTTGATAACGGCCCGGCAATAATCAAGGCGCTGCAAAGCGCGAAGGCCGTTTTAATTCCCGCCAATAAGAACTATTATATCAGTTCAACAATATCAGTCACCGGCCTGGACGGCGTAACCATTACGGCAACCGGCAGCACCATCACAAATACCAATTACGATGTGCAGACCCTTCATTTCGTAAAATGCAGTAACATTACCATAAACGGCGGGCACTACACGCGTGATGTTATGCCCGACAAACAGGACGGAAAAAACCAGCATACTATTGAGTTTGTGTCATGCGCCAACGTTTCAATTACCTATGCCCATATCGAACGGTCCCCCGAAATGGGCATCGCCAATAATGTCGTAAACGGCGGTGTTTATACCAATAATACCATAGAGCATTGTATGCGGGATGGTATTTACGCCCATTACAGCATCAATTTAAAATATATCGATAATACAATAACCGACATAAAGGACGACGGTCTTTCCATGCACGACTACGGTATACCCGTGCAAAAATCAATGATCATACAGGCGGGGCACCCCCAGGCGGGTTATTCCGTAATTTCCGGCAACCATGTTTCAAACTGCGTCGAAGGCGTCGCTTCCATTGGTTGTACCCACCTTACAATATCGAATAATACCATCAAAAATACCGTTGATGCCGGTATTTCTCTGTTTAACAGCGAGGATCTGTCGCCGGGCTCCAATGCGCGCCTGTCTTTTATCACTGTGGTGAACAATACAATTGACAATGCGGGAGCCAATCTTACCGTTGATGGCGTTTTCTTTAAATCTACGGCAAAGTACATTGTCGGACGTTCGGCCATTTATATTGCATGCGTAAAACAGGGGCAGCCCTACTACTTAAGTAAGCTCCGCTCTTCTGATATAAATGTTCAGGGCAACAGGGTAAGCAATTGCCCGGTAAATGGCGCCACGCTTTACAATATCGACGGATTGGTTTTGAGGGATAACCAGTTCACCAATTGTCATTCCGACAACAACGCTGATACCGGTGATATTGTTGAAATACAAAATTGCACCGCCATAAATGTTTCAGACAACGAGGTGATCGATACACGCAGGCCGGCATTGCACGACCGGGGCTACGCCATTGTTAATTGCAGCGGTACGTTTAAACAGGGCGTGGTGAATGGCTTCAAGGTTGAAGCGGTTTCCATCAAAAATTCCCCTGGGCTTACCCATTGAGCAGGGGCTCCGGGTTACTATTCGTTCAACCGCACTAATTTGTCGCCTTTCAAAACGGGTATGGCAGTTGTCAGGTCAACCTGGAGGCAAAATTCGATATCTTTTTCAATACCCAGCTTTTTGAGCCGCTCGCTGTGTGAGGTTTTTTTAAGATAACCGTTGATATCCGCTTTGCCGGTTTGAAAAAGATCATTGGCCGCGATAGCTGCATCATCAAGTTTAAAATTCAGCGGTTTCAGCTGCTCCACTACCGCCCCGGCAAACAAGGTGTCTTCGAGGTTGAAATTGTTTTTCCAGCCCGCGCATGCCAGCAGGATATCTTCGCCCTGGCTTTTAAGCCAGTTGCACAACGAAGTGAGGTTTAGGAACGATCCAATAACAATTTTTTTCGCGTTTCGTGACAGATGTAGCGCATGTGTGCCGTTCGTGGTGGTTAATACGACGGTTTTGCCGGCCACTTTTTCTTTGGTATACGAGAATGGTGAATTCCCGAAATCAAATCCGTCTACCACTTTGCCATCGCGCTCGGCCGCCAACAGGTAACCCGCACCAAGTTCTCCGTAGGCGGCGCACTCCTCAACCTCTGCAACGGGAATGATGGCTTCGGCGCCATTCTCAATCCCGTAACAGATAGAAGATGTCGCCCTGAAAATATCAATAATAACAACGATATAGTCTTCCACCTTAAATAGCGGGATCAAAGCCGGCGAGAGGCAAACGTTTAGACGGTTCATTGGTTCACTGGTTCATTCGTTCATTAGTTCATTGGTTCACTGGTTCTCCCGATAGCTATCGGGAGGTTCACTGGTGACGGAGAGGTTAGTTCCAAATTGACGGCTTCCGGCATGCCGGGCGGAGTGATGATTATTTGATAAAAGGCGGCTTTACAACGGATGCCTTTATTTGGTTATCGCGTATCTTGATGAAGATTTCCGTCCCTTCTTTGGCAAATTCAGTTTTAACATACCCCATTCCGATTGCTTTTTGGAGCGACGGTGATTGCGTGCCCGAAGTTACTAT
>Ga0206808_1187_pt1 | contig 12423 bp, 10 predicted proteins | sample Alteio_BWOrgCont_58_FD_152899 | JGI IMG/M metagenome (GOLD analysis project Ga0206808, IMG submission 152899) | Enriched cells from forest soil in Barre Woods Harvard Forest LTER site, Petersham, Massachusetts, United States -... | ecosystem: Environmental > Terrestrial > Soil > Temperate forest >...
GAGGTGAGCCTGGCATCGCCGGTGATATGATCGCGGGTATTTATCGTGGGCGCTTTATACCATTCGTGCTCTTTGTAAAATGCGTTCTTATCCTCGTACACGTTAATACCTTCCACGTTCCGGAAGTCAAGGGGATCCGGATACATCGACCAGGTGCCCCCATAGTAATCGGGGTAAAGCACCTGCAGCGCAAATGACTCCCATCCGCCCGTCGAGCCGCCGGTCAACAAGCGCGCCCAGCCCTCCGGAATACAGCGGAATTGTTTCTCGATCAATGGAATCAGCTCGGTTTGAATTGCGTCGGCGTAAGGGCCGTTGTTGGGGGTATTTACCGCGTACGAGTCGTCAAAATAAGGCGTAGGGTGCTGTAGTTTCACAGCAATAAAAGCCGGGAAACCGTCGGAGGCCCAGTCTTTATAAAATGGATTTTGGGGATCGTCTTTAAACCAGAAAGGCGCGCCCCATGAAAAATGATCCTCCTGGTAAATAGTAGGGTAATGCTTGCCGGGATTATCTTCATACCCCTTCGGCAGCAGGATCGTTGCGCCGATATAGATCGGTTGCCCCCAGAATTTGCTTAACAGTTCGCTTTTTATCTTGATACGCTTTACCCATTTGGTATCCGCAGGTACCGGGATTGGCGGCATTACCAAGCTCGTTTCCAATTTTATCGACTGCTGCTGATCCTGGTTAATGGAAACCTTTATCACTTTACTATACAAATTGCCCGGTGAAATCCGCCAGTCCTGGCCCTCCCATTGATCGTTGTGCATCCAGAGGGTATGGCCATCCAAACGCTTAAACTCCGTGTATTTGTTCAGCACAGCCTGCACATAATAGTCGCCCGGGGGAACATCTTTCAAATTATTGATAGGATAGCCCAACACAGTACCATCTGCGATCACCTCTTTTGCAGGTTTTAAATTTTCGAAATCTACGCCAAAAAATTGGGTGCCATACCGGCCGACCTGGAAACGCGGCTCGATACTATCCGTACGTGAAATGATCAAAAACATGCGTCCGGTTAACGGGGCATCATTTACCGATGCGGGGAAGGATAACTTAAACTCGAGTTTTCCCCTGGCTTCGGATTGTGCACTGGCTTTTAAGAATCCTGCAATAATAAGTAAGCAGAATATTGACAATAGTTTTGGTTTCATGGTGCTTTTTGCTGGTGACGGTTGAAATTACAAAGCATTTTCCAAATAATGTAAACCCATCCTAATTGTGACGTTAAAATCTGTTTGATAAAATGTATTATTGGTTTTTAAATTACCTCACAATGAAAAAAATCATTTTTGTACTTTTATTTATGGCGACTTCTATTGCTGCAGGTGCACAGGACAATACACAGTCAGGCGCTACCCGGACCATCTTTGCCTATGGCGGTGGCTTTACCAAAGAATTTATGCGGTATGTGATCAAGCTTACCAAAAAAGATAATCCAAAGATCTGTTTTATGGGTGCGGCAACGGGCGATAACCCGGCAACCATCACTGCATGGTATGCCGTATGTGAGGATCTGCCGATGCGCCCTTACGTGCAAAAAGTGTATGTAGCATCCTATACCGAAACCAAAACTTTTGAAGACAACCTGCTGAGCATGGATGCGATAGTAGTTGGCGGCGGCAACACCCTGAACATGATGGCCATTTGGAAAGCGCAGGGTATAGATACGGTATTGCGGAAAGCCTATGATAAGGGTATCATTTTAAGCGGCGGCAGCGCGGGTTCGCTATGCTGGTTCCAGGGAGGAACTACTGATTCAAGGCCGAAAGACCTTTCTATTGTGCACGGCCTTGGTTTTATACCCACCAGCCATTGTCCGCACTACCACAGCGAGCTCCTGCGCAAACCCTTGTATTTCGACAATATCTTAAAAGGAAAGCTAAGCCCAGGCTATGCAATTGATGATAAAGCCGGTATTGTATTCGAAAATGAAAAGTATGTTAAGTCGGTAGCTTTAGATGATAAGAACAATACGTATTACGTTTCGGTCGTGAACGGGCAGGTTGATGAAAAATTGTTGCCCGTAACGGAGATATTGAAGTAGCAAATTTCAACTTTCCATTAGTCGCGTGCGACTGTTAAATTTGAATTGTATTTTGTGAGTTGTACATTTGTATAAATCAATCATCTAATGGTGTATAAACAGGTATTCACTCCCAGCAAAAAAAATCACAGCATAGAAATGCCGGAAAAATTCTTTGGTAAAAGAGTTGAGGTGATTGTCGTGGAGTTAGAGAATCCATCCGAGAATACTAATTACCCATTGCCAGAGGGTAAACGAATTGCGGCGAGTGAATTGCTGGAACATTTCGGGCAGGCAGCCGATTTTCCGACGATTGATGAAATCAGATCAAAGGCCTGGCCGGCAAAGTGGTAATTTTTGATACCAATATCTTAATCGAACTTTATCGGGGCAATCCTATTGTAAAGCAGGAAGTGCTCCAACTCGATCCTGAAATTTTTTACATCAGCGTTATCACTGTTGCGGAATTTATGGTTGGAGCGAAGGATAAACATGACTTGGTTAGAATTGAAAATCAGCTAAGCAAGTATATTGTCATTCCACTAAATCCTGAAATAAGCGAAATTTTTACAGACCTATTCAAAAGATTTACACTTGGCAAACGTCCCGGAATTGCTGACACGCTCATCGCGGCAACAGCGCTGTATCACGATCTTCCAATTTACACGTTAAACAAAAAGCATTTCCAATTTATTCCGGGTGTTCAATTAGTGTGATCGTCAAACCTGACAGGCCTTTACTCGCTTTCGTCCTGCTACCACAAAAACAAAGGCATCAGCCAAATCGGTGAAATATAGTAGGGATCGTAATACGGTTCATAATATTCCACCGTCTCTTCTTCAACTACCGTATCTCCGTTATTTCCGCCATCCTGCGGGTTGTTGGCTTCCTGCTCTTTTTCCTGCTTCAGCAGTTTCATCATCAGTTCCGAGCCCTGGCCGATCATATCCAGCATGGCATCTTCGCCAACCTCGTCTGGTTTGATCGCGGTTGCACATATTTCTTCAATGTTGTCCCATTCGTTGTCTGATACCAGGTCCATCTGCCAGCCAGTTGAGGCGGTATCGAACCGGTTTTCGTTAATGAACGACATAAAAACGATCTCGGCCGGATCGATTTTTTTGAAGATAGCCACGGCGATCCGCAGATCATCAAAGCGCTCGTCGCCGGCAAAGCTCAACCAGGCCTCGTCTGTATCGAAATCAAAGTAACGGGAGAAGGCGAATTCACCTTTTTCAAGATCGACATAGGAATAAACGTCATACACCTTGAGGTATTCGGTATAGCGCTTCATAAAGGTATCGAATACCTCTTTGCCCTTACCTGTCACCTCGTAGTTGATGCCCGAGGTTTGAACGTATCCTTTCGACATCAGTTCAATAAACAAGGACTCCAATACGCTGTCGTCGCCATTTGCGACTGTTTTAAAAGCATGGCTGCCGTTGATCATTTCGTCCAGCAGAATGATGGCTTTAAAGGTTTTTTTATTATCGTCGGTTATATACATGGGTAAAATTCAAGATGGGTGAGCAAGTCAATTAGTTTTTTGGCTGAGTATTACCACGGTTCATATAAAAATGGTATAAATAGTTATAGTGAGGAGGCTGCTCTGCAGCCTGACACATTTTCTGTTTTTTGCTATAAACAGGAGGCTCCTCCGGAGCCGATAACTGGCTTTAACTGGCATGTCCCAAGAGTTTAGAACAATCCTATTGTATCGACAGCCCTTTTTAGACCCCGTAGGGTCGCCTGTTTATAGAAAACAACAATCAGACATTCTGGACTCCATAGGAGCCTCCTCACTCAAACTATTTGATCCAACGCGATTTCCAAACGTCGGTCATGCACGCCGTCACCGCCTGGGATAATACCGAACCGATGACGGGCATGCCTTGTCAAAATTAGTTTAACAGTTTTGTCCTCTTTGCTTTAATAGCTTCCAAAGCGTTTGATTGGGAGCCTGATCCCAGCACTTTGTTAATTTCCTGTTCGGTCGACATCGTGCTGTCATCGATCTGTGCGTACGCTGCTGCACGGAATTCCTGTGCCGAAGCTTTCTGATCCATACGGTTCAGGGTAGCCATCAGGCCGTCTGTATCCACGCTGGATAATGTTTTATTGATGCGTTCGGATACTTCGGCTGTTTTTGCCCGTGAGCTGATGATCTGGGCACGGCTTTCGGTTTCGGCTATCTGGTCTTTTATCTGCTTTATTTTCAAATCCATCACCGCCAGGGCGCTTTCTTCCTTTTCAGCCATCTTACCGTATTCATCTGCCTGTCCTAATGCAGCCTGGTATGATTCGGCTGCTTTGCTGGCCAGGTCATTGCCTTTTGCTTCGTCGAGTTGTTTGGTTTCAACCCGGTCCAGTAATTCATTTGTCTTTTTCTCCCAGTCCGAAGCGGTATTGCGGTATTGCAGCTCACTGGCGCGGTGCTGCAAGGCGAGCGCTTTTATTTCAGCCTCGCCCTGTATCGCTTGCTGGTAGTTGTCCCTCAGCTCGCGGAGGATTTGCACCGCCATTTTTTCGGGATCTTCTAAATGATCTACTGCTGCATTTGCTTCAGCCTTGCTGATGCGGAATAACCTATCGAATATGCTCATTTTTTAAAGTTTTATGTGTGTTTGTAATTGTATGAAAATTTTCATCGCCCATTTCGAGCTTTATTATTTTTAATCCATTTTCAAGTCAATGGTCATTAGTTATGTCGTTTTCCCGATTCAAGGCTTTCGACTTTCGGCTCAAGGCTTTCGGCTCAAGACTTTTGACTTAGAACTAATCGTCATCAATGCCTGCGTCCAAAACCACGGCTATGCCCAAAACCCGACCGACTCGGACTGCTGCTGTGACCAAAGCCACCGCTGCGGGTGCTTCCCGTGCTGCGTGAACCAAACGATCTTTGTGAGCTGGATGGGTTGCTCAAGCTGCGCCTGCTGCTCATCCGTGACGACATGGCCGATGAAGTAGTCGGCCTGAAGTTGCTCACGGTACGAACCCTTGTGTAATAGCTCGGGTAATAGCCGTAATGATACATGGGCATGTAGTACATGTGCGGGCGCATCAGGTAGCTAAGCAGCAGGAAATCGGTAAACGAGAACGAGGAATGATAGTAATTGTCGTACCCGGCATATTGAGGGTTGCCCTGGATGTTCAGGTTGGCCGTCTGGTTGGTGCTGTCGGGTTCTACGTTGATCCTGGCTACGGTTACCGAATCGGAGTCGCTCACATCGTCAACCACCTTAAGCTTGTTGGGGCCGGTTTCTTCTACCTTAAGATAGTCGATATTGCCGTCCTTGTCCAGGTCGAGGTTGTTGATGTGGTTGTTAGGGTCATTGATCGCTTTCTCGATCTTGCCGGGATCGGTGCTGGTTTTTACGATTTGAGCCAGCTTGTTCACATCAAAACCGGCCGGGGCCGAGCTTTGGATAGTGACATTGTTTTGTTGCGGCGGATTTTGCTGACAACTAACTGCAAACAGCATTGCTGCAGCAGATAACAGTATTAGTATTCGTTTCATGATGTTTTTAAATTGCTTTGGGACAAATTTTCGTTGGCGCCTGTTGCGACTCTTTGCCTTGCTTTCGCATTTTTGATTAGTACCATTTAGATGTACAATACATAGCAATGTTACAGAAATATTTTTTGTATTTCCGCAGCAATAGAAAATGTTTGAAACATGTTTGCCCCGTGTACAGTCCGTCCGGAAGAGTTAAAGGATAGTTTTTTCTATCTTTACCCGGTATGAAATACCTGCGCTGGCTTTTGATCCCTTTCTCATTGCTTTATGGCCTCGCGGTTGTTATCCGCAATTTTTGCTACGATGCGGGCGTATTCAAAACAACAAAATTCAGCAAACCCGTTATTTCGGTCGGTAACCTCGACGTAGGTGGCGCGGGAAAAAGCCCGATGACGGAATACCTTATTCGCTTATTGAAGGACAATTATAAACTGGCCACCTTAAGCCGCGGATATGGCCGGGAAACCAAAGGCTTCCTAACTGCTATTGCCACTGCCACTGCTACTGCTACTCCCACTTCAACTGCCACTAAAACAGGCGACGAGCCAGCCCAATTCAAGCACAAATTTCCGGATATTACGGTCGCGGTGTGCGAGGATAGGGTAGCGGGTTTAAAAAAGCTGCTGCCGGACCATGACGTGGTATTGCTTGACGACGCTTACCAGCACCGTGCCGTTGAACCGGGGCTGAGTATTTTATTGTTCGATTATAACCGCCTTAACGAGCCCCATTTGCTGTTACCCGCCGGAAACCTTCGCGAACCGTTCAGCGGGCGCTGGCGGGCCAAGGTTTTGGTGGTAACCAAATGCCCCGTTACGCTGACTGAAGAAGAGAAGTACAGCGCCGCTGCAAAGGTGCAGCCTTTGCCGTACCAGTCCCTGTTTTTTACATCCATTGCCTACCAGCCGTTAGCGCACCCAAATGGCGCACCATCGCCGCAGGTTATCGATGCGGATACGGTAGTGTTTTTACTTACGGGCATCGCCAATGCAAAACCCCTCGTTCAGTATTTAAGGAGTTTCACGTCGCAAATCGTTCAGCACAATTATCCCGATCATCACCGGTTTACCTTAAAAAATATCGCTAAACTTGCCGCTGAATTTTCAGCCTGCCCGTCACAAAAAAAGCTGATCGTCACAACAGAAAAGGATGCGCAGCGTTTAGAAAGTTCATGGTTAAAAGAGGTATTGCCGACAGGCGAAGACCTGCCGGTTTTTGTGATACCGATTAAGGTTGAATTTACAAATCACAGCGGCCCCCAGTTTGACCAGATCATAACGAATTATGTTAGAAAGCATTCAGCACACCACAGCATACATTAAAAGCCGGATAGGCGATTTTGAGCCTGAAGCGGGAATTATTTTGGGCACCGGGCTGGGCGGCCTGGTTAACGAGATAACAATCGAAAAGCAGCTGATGTACGCCAACATACCCGATTTCCCCATCTCGACGCTTGAATTTCATTCGGGTAAGCTGATTTTTGGAACGCTGGCAGGCGTAAAAGTTGTAGCCATGCAGGGCCGCCTGCATTACTACGAGGGTTATACCATGAAACAGATCACTTTCCCGGTACGGGTGATGAAAATGCTGGGTATAAAAACTTTGTTCGTTTCCAACGCGAGCGGTTCCTTGAACCCCGATTTTAAGAAGGGGGAACTGATGGTGATAGCCGATCATATCAACCTGCAGGGAGATAACCCTTTGCTGGGACGTAACGAGGATGAACTTGGACCCCGTTTTCCGGATATGAGCGAGCCCTATAACCGGATTTTGATAGAGAAAGCATTGAAGATTGCGAACGCAAACAATATTATATGCCATAAGGGAGTTTATGTTGCGGTAACAGGCCCTAACCTGGAAACAAAAGCTGAATACAGATATTTACGTACAATAGGCGGTGATGCAGTTGGAATGAGTACCGTGCCCGAGGTGATCGTGGCTGCCCATATGGGCTTGCCCGTATTTGCAATATCGGTACTTACAGACGAAGGATTTCCCGAAGTGCTTCAGCCGGTGTCGGTGGAAGAAATACTGGAAGTAGCCCGCGAAGCAGAGCCTAAAATGACAAAGATCCTTAAAGAATTGATTTCCGCGTCCTGATGTCTGTAAAGTTAAAATATATCATTTTGCTTTTGATGTGTGCAATTGGGCAGGCTGCCTTTGCGCAGGTGCCTAACTATCCCAATAATCCTAACGTACCTAATTACCCGGGGCAACAGCGACAGCCCAATTACAACGATACCGGGACGACCAAAGTTCTTTCTGCTGATCAGCAGTTAGACTCGCTGCGGAGGAAGATAGATAAGAAAAAGGATACCGTGGTTTTTAGTTCAAAATTTATCAGGGTTACCAACGAGCGGCTGCTTAAGGACAGTACCCAGCTTTTGCGCCTTGACACGGGTATTGTAAACTTTGAAAATTACAGCCCGGTACTCCAACCCAACGACCCTAAGATAACCCTGGGCAATACCGGCCTGCCCGAACGAAGCCTGTTATTTGAGCCGCCGCAAACGATCGGTTTCGATCCGGGGTTGCATGAATTGGATGCCTACCTGTTCGGGCCGCAGGATATTAATTATTACCGTGCCAGGGTGCCATTTACCGACCTGTATTTTGTGGAAGGCGGCCTGAAAGAGCAATTATTTAAGGCCATTCACACCCAAAATATAAACCCGCGGTTAAACGTGGGCCTTAATTTGAATTTTTTGGGCTCGCAGGGCTATTATAGCAGTAACGACGTTTTGCTGCAAAACGTGAGCAACGTGAACGTTGCGGGCTTTGTGTGGTACGAATCGAAAAATAAACGATACAATTTATTGGGCAACGTTATTTACAACGATCTGAAGGCTCCGGTTACCGGGTCGATATTAAACGATTCCATCTTTAAAACGGGTTCGCTGGATAAAACTACGGAGCTCGTGCGCTTGCCGAACACTTACGAAAACTGGAAGGAAGCCGGTTTTTACCTGAAACAGTTTTATTACATCGGCAGGATAGACAGCACGAAGAAGGGCACCGGAAATGAAAATATTTTACCCACGCAGCGGGTATCCTACACCATGTGGTACGATACACGGAAGTACAATTTTATACAAAATGACCCGGACGATTACCAGGTCTTTCCCGACTATTATTTCGAATCCAATTATGCGCGTGATTCGCTCACTGTCCGGCACTTCCAGAATACGTTCTCGTATAGTTTTTACCTCCGGAGTAAAAGCCAAAAGGCAAAAAATAATGAAGCCAAGCTCGATGTGGGGCTCACGCAGGACATCTGGTCATATAGCCAGTACGTTGCGGATACGGTATTAAATCAGTACGGGGCCAAGGTGAACCAGGCCTTAAAGGTGCAGGTTACTTCCTTCCAGGATATTACTTTGAACGGGAAGCTAAGCTACCGCCTCAGCGATAAGCTCCTGCTGGAAGGCAGCGCGAATCAAATTGCCGCTGGGCGCGATTTTGGTAATTTTTTGTATGACGGCAAACTTACACTGGCCAGCGGAGGCAAAGCGGGGAAGATCGTATTTGAAGGCTATTCGCAAAACAGCTCACCGCCCCTGGCTGCAACAGACTGGATATCCGACCATTTTATTTTTCATAACAGCTTTAGTACCATCAAAACTAACTGCCTTTCGTTTAATTATATCAACGAGGCCCTGCAGCTCGACCTTAAGGTGCAGTATTACCTCGTTGGCGATTATTTGTACTACCAGGCGCAACCGGGTGGTATCGATGCAACGCCTACCCAAATAACTTCGGATATCAGCATGCTGAAGGTCAGCCTGGGCAAAAACTTTTCCTGGCGCAGATGGCATTTTGATGATTACCTCGTGTATCAGAAATCTGACTATGAGTCAACACTCCGTACGCCTGAGTTTTATAATTACAGCAGTTTGTATTACAAAGCCTTTGCATTTAAGGTGCTGTATGCCAATATAGGCATTGATGTTCGCTATAACAGCGAATACCTTGCGCCCTCGTACGCGCCCGGCATGGGCCAGTTTTACAACGGGGCAAATGTGACATTTTCTTCATACCCCATCGCCGGTGTTTTCCTGAAGGGCACTTTGCTCCATACCAATTTTTTTGTGATGTATGATTATGTGAACCAGGGATTATTGAGCCCGGGCTACTACACCGTAAACCGCTACCCCCAATCCGATCGCCTGCTCAAATTCGGGGTATCCTGGTTGTTTTACAATTAAGAGCCAGGGTTCGAGCGACGTTTTAACCACGGAGGCCGCGGAGGAGGCACAGACGGCACGGAGTAATTTTCTAAAACGAGATATCAGCGAGTTCTAAAGCCCATTTTTCACCTTTCACCTTTTCTTCTTGGCTCTTTCCCGCACGTGCGGGATTGGCTCTTGATTCTTTCACCTTTCACCCCAATTATGTCTTCTGTTTCTTCCTTCTTGCAGCCGGAAAGAGCACATTATTCAGGATGAGCCGGTAGCCCGGCGAGTTGGGATGCAGCGAGAGATCGGTGGGCGGCTCACCGCTGTTGTGCGCATAATCCTCGGGGTCGTGGCCGCCGTAAAATGTCCATTGGCCTTTGCCATATTCGCCATGAATATAATGTGCCTCACCCGCGCTTTTTAATTCGCCGAGGATGGTTACGTCGGGCTTTAGCTTGCTGATATTAAAAGCCGTGGCGAGCCCCTTGAACCCTTTAATTACGCGGTCATGATCCTGGGTAAGCATGCAGGGCACAACATCCCATTTTGCCGAAAAATCAAATAGCGTAAAGAAGTCGTCCTCCCGCCGGATATGCCGGGTATGTGTAACGTCTATATCGCTGAAGACATGGGAGTACGGGTTTGTGTTTACAGTAAAATTTTGGAAGGCAAGGGTCTGCCCAAAATCCAATTTGGATTGCGCCATCGGATCGGCCGGGTCCCCGTCATAAACAGCTCCGCATATATCAGTATTGCATGCCGCCAGGGCTATATCGAAGCTATCCGCGCCGGAGCACATCGCAAACAAGAACCCGCCGCCTGCGCAATAATCGCGGATACGCCGCGCAACTGCCAGCTTCATTTGTGATACCTTTTGATAGCCGAAACTATGCGCGGTGGCCTCCTGCGCCTTTTTGTCTTCGATGAAAATGGGCTGGTCTTTAATGCGCCGGTAGCTTTTGCTATACTGTCCTGTAAAATCCTCGTGGTGCAGGTGCAGCCAGTCGTATTTCGACAGGTCGCCTTTTAATATTTCAGAATCATAAATAATGTCAAAAGGGATTTCGGCGTATTGCAGCACCAATATAACGGCATCGTCATTATCAACAAATCTTTCCTTTGGTGCATAGACGGCAATTTTCGGCGCTTTCTCCAGCTTTACCACATCCATGTTAACGGAGGGGTCGCTTATTTCGGTGATGATCTCATTGGCTTTAGCATCGGCTATTACCTCGTAGCTTATGCCGCGTATTTTGCACTCGTCCTCGGTTTTTTTTACATACTGGGTCATAAAGCTGCCGCCGCGGTAATTGAGCAGCCAATCCACTGTTTCGCCGTTCTTCAGCACCCAAAAAGCTATTCCATACGATTTCAAATGATCCTTCTGCACATCATCCATCGGTATCAGGATGAATGCGGCCTTCGCAGCAAACACAGAAAGTGTTAAAAATAGCGCTAAAAGGTATTTCATATCCAGGTAAACGGGGCCACACGCAGGATTGAACACTGGAACGTAGTGGCAATTCAAAGGTCTTTAGTCGTAGGCCCAAACTCAATCTTTTTGCCTTTCACCTTTTACCTCTTCTTCTTGGCTCTTGGTTCTTGGTTCTTGATTCTTTCACCTTACGTCTTCTGTTTCTTCTTCCTCGCGGCCGGGAACAATACGTTATTTAATATCAGCCGGTAACCGGGCGAGTTGGGGTGAAGCTTAAGATCGGTAGGAGGGTCGCCGACAATATGCTGGTAGTCTTCCGGGTCATGGCCTCCGTAGAAGGTCCATTGTCCCTTGCCGTATTCGCCGTGGATATACCTCGCTTCGTTATTGCTTTTCATTTCGCCCATAATGGTAATGCCGGGTTTTAGCATTTTTTCGTTGAAGGCGGTCGTCAGTCCCATAAAGCCTTTGATCACTTTCTCATGGTCCTGGGTAAGCATACTGGGGACGACATCCCATTTTGCCGAGAAATCAAATAAGGTGAAAAAATCCCTCGTACGATCCACCTGCCGGGTTGAGGTGACATCGATGTTGCTGAACTGGTGCGACATGGGGTTCATATCGAGCGTAAAATTCTGAAAGGCGAACGTCTGGCTAAAATCCAGTTTCGACTGTGCATCCGGGTCCGCTGCGTCGCCGTCAAACATCTGCCCACAGATGTCGGTATTGGCTGCGGCTAATGCTATATCAAGCGTATCCGTGCCGGAGCACATCGCAAACAGGAAGCCTCCTCCGGCGCAAAACTCCCGTATCTTTTCGGCCACTGCCAGCTTCATCTGCGATACCTTTTTGAAGCCTAGCTTTTGGGCCATCGCCTCTTGTATTTTCACATCCTCGTTGTACCAATCGGCAAAACGGAATGCGCCATAGAATTTACTATACTGCCCGGTGAAATCCTCATGGTGCAGGTGCAGCCAATCGTATTTGGGCAGGTCGCCCCTGATCACTTCTTCGTCATATACCACTTCATAGGGTATTTCGGCATACTTCAAAACCAGCGTAACAGCATCGTCCCAGGGCAATTTATTTTTTGGCGAATACACAGCGATGTTCGGCGCTTTTTCGAGCTTAACCACGTCCATATTCACGGATGGGTCGCTTACCTCGGTGATGATCTCGTTAACCTTCGCATCCGCGATCACCTCGTAGCTTACGCCGCGTATTTTGCATTCTTCCTCAACCTTCTGATCATATTTCGTCATAA
>Ga0206808_1062_pt1 | contig 12396 bp, 8 predicted proteins | sample Alteio_BWOrgCont_58_FD_152899 | JGI IMG/M metagenome (GOLD analysis project Ga0206808, IMG submission 152899) | Enriched cells from forest soil in Barre Woods Harvard Forest LTER site, Petersham, Massachusetts, United States -... | ecosystem: Environmental > Terrestrial > Soil > Temperate forest > O...
TTTGCACAGGACAGCGCGGGCAATCATTGGCGGGTTTTTGACTTTTTAACTAATACCAAAAGTTACGACCAGGCATTAACCGACAAGCAAGCCTCCGAGGCCGGGAAAGCCTTCGGTAATTTCCAGGCATTGCTTAGCGATTTAGATCCCACACTCATTGTTGAAACAATTCCTGCGTTTCACGACATTGAATCGCGCCTTGCAGCGCTCGACAAAGCGGCCGCTTTCGATAGCGCGCACCGGCTAAGTAAACTGCAGCCGGAAATAGCTTTTGTAAACGCACGCCGCGAACAAATGATGCGCATTTTAGAACTGGGGCGCACTGGGGTATTGCCGAAACGGATCATCCATAACGACACGAAGTTTAACAATGTTTTGCTGGATGAACGCGACCGTGCGCAATGCGTTATAGATCTCGATACCGTAATGCCGGGGTACGTAGCTTACGACTTCGGCGATGCCATCCGCACCATCATTAACAGCGCGCCCGAGGATGAGCCCGACCTGGCATTAATTCAGTTGAATATCCCGCTTTTTACCGCCTATGTAAAGGGTTACCTACAGAAAGCAACTGTTTTTTTGACCGATGCCGAGGTAGAGTCGCTGATCGACGGCGTATTGCTGCTCCCCTATATGCAGGGCGTAAGGTTTTTGACCGATTACCTGAATGGCGATACGTATTTCAAAATCCATTCGCCCTGGCATAATCTGCAGCGGGCAAAAGCACAATTTCAATTGGTGAAAAAGCTGGAGGATGTCCGCGAAACGCTCCACGGTATCATCTTAAAACACAGAGTATGACAACTCGGATATTTATAGCAGGGGTGATTATGCTATTACCCGTGTTTGCTTTAGCTTCACCAGATCCCCAGGCTCACCCATCAGATACCGCAGTGGTTGTCCCGCTGGGTGGCAATGCCTGGCGGATGGATAAGGATACAACTGGCGGCAAGATCAGTAATGAAGGCATTGTCGACTGGACAAACGGCAAGGCCATCTTTACAGCGTATATCCGTTTTGCCAAACCCGGTAATTTTAAACTGTGGCTAAGGCTGCGCACTGCCGCGGGGGAATCCCGCCTTTCCGTGTCGGCGTTAAATCAAAGCCGGAAGATCATTGTAAAAGGGAGCGCCTTTAGCAACTGTTATGCCGGGGAATGGGCCGTGAAGGATACCGGTTATGTCGCGATAACGATTAATGGCCTTGATAAAACAGGCGACCGCTATGCCGTTATAGAAAGCTTAAAACTAACGGGCACGGCTACCGATGCGCCTGCGGCTTATGTAAAGAATAACGAAGGCGACTTTTTTTACTGGGGCAGGCGTGGGCCATCCGTGCATTTGAGTTACCAGGTTCCGAACGGAAGCAATGTGGAATGGTTTTATAATGAGGTGACCGTACCTAAAGACAACGACGTCATCGGCTCCTACTTTATGGCCTGCGGATTTGTGGAAGGATATTTCGGTATGCAGGTGAATTCCGGCACGGAAAGGCATATTTTATTTTCTGTATGGAGTCCTTTCACTACAGATGATCCAAAAAAAATTCCCGATGATGAAAAGATCATTATGCTAAAAAAGGGCCCCGATGTACATACGGGCGAATTTGGCAGCGAGGGATCAGGCGGTCAAAGCTATCTTTTATATAATTGGAAAGCCGGTAATACTTACAAATTCTTAGTACAGGCAAAACCCGGTAAAAATAACAATACCGTCTATACGGCCTGGTTTTTTGCCCCTGAAGCAGGCGTATGGCATTTGATTGCCAGCTTTAACCGCCCAAAAACTAATACCTATTTGAAGCATTTGCACTCCTTCCTGGAGAACTTTGATCCCGAACAGGGGACAATCACGCGCAAGGTATTTTTTAATAATGAATGGGTCGCCGACGAAAACGGCAACTGGACGGAATTAACCAAAGCCCGTTTCACGGTTGATAACACCGGCGCCAAAGGTTACCGCATGGATTACTCAGGAGGAATTGAGGGCGAGGGATTCTTCCTAAAGAATTGTGGTTTTTTTGACAGTTATACAATCCGGAACGGCTTTTTTGAGCGGCCGCCAGGCAGCGTTAAACCGGATGTGGCGCTGGATAAGTTACCCTGATTCTTCCATATGACTTAGACTATTTTTGCCAAAACAGCAGTCGCAGCTTCCTCCGGTCTTCCGGTCTTCCGGACTTTCGGACTTTCGGACTTTCCGACTTCCGGACTAATCCCCAACCAATCTCTTTATAAAATCATCGTTAAAATCAGGGGCGAATCGTAATATATTCGAGAAATGCTCAAACTCTTCGGGTTGATGTGTGGTGGTGATGATCACTGTTTTCATGCCGGCATTTGCAGCGGTTTCTGCCCCTTTTGGCACATCTTCAAAAACAATACAATCAGCCGGATCGACCCCTAAAAGCGCCGCCGCCTTTAAAAACGTTTCGGGATTCGGCTTGCTGAAGGTTACATCATCCGCGCTGACAATAGCTGTAAAGTAATGCCTGATATTCAAATTATCCAGCACGAAATCAATATTGATGGGTATTGCGGCCGTTCCAATCGCCATCGGGATTCCTTTTTGGTGAGTTTTTTCTAAAAAATCGTGCAAACCGATAACCAGCGCAAGCGACGGGAAAAATTCTTTTTGATATTTAAGTTCCTTTTCAACGGATATCCGATTCATTTCTTCGGCCGTGAACCGGTCGGGACCGAACATCCGCACCAGCACTTCCGCATTTTTGCCGTACATCTGCGGCTTCACTTCTTCCCAGGTAAAATTGCCGCCCAGGTCGTTATTTAGCAGGTTAAACCATGCGCGGGTATGATAGGGCATGTCATTGACCATAGTGCCGTTCAGGTCGAAAATAAAAGCTTTCATTTGCTGGTTTTACGTGTTAACGGCGGCCGAAGCCACCCGTTCTTCTGCGGCAAAAATAAGCTTTTAATAAAATTGCAATTTAATAAATCTGTAGTGTATCATATCGCGTATTTCAATCGTAATTGTTTGTAATCGCAGCAAATAGTTTCAGCCCCGCACTACCGTGAAAGATATTAAAGAAGTGGCTAAATAATTAAGGACAACGCGATGGAGTGATTTGTGCGATTAATTTCTATTTAGCGAAAGCCCGGCAAGCAGCAGCTCAGGGGCTTTTTTTTTGCGCCAAAAATTGGCGAATTTTAGCATCCTCTTCAAAACACGCTTTGGTGCCACCTCGGCTACCCGCCATTACACATAATTCATGTTCGACGGGTCAATCGCGGTTAAGCACTAAAAAAATGTTTACCATAAACACATCCGAACATACTTTTTTGAAGAATTTCTTTTTCGCGTTCCCCTATGTTCAACCGGGGCGCTGTAGCAATACACCAAAAATCAAAAAAAGCACCCCTCCTAAATTTAGGGGCAATGTCACTAAATTAAGAGTCCACCTACCCCGTAAGGGGTAAAACGTTTGTAGCGAAACATCAAAGAAGCATACAGCGCTCCGTAGGTGCGCAACATTAACCGCTGACTGCCACAGGTTACATAGGCTTAACTTAGTGACATTGAAATTTAGGGGAGGTCGGGAGGGGTAAAGAGAACGAAATAGACTCCGGACTTCCCTCACTCAAATACTGCCGGAACAACTACATTATTGATTTTCCGGGTTTTTATGTACTTTCGCAGCTTTAATAAATAAAATAATGCAAAAACAAGGAACAGTTAAATTTTTCAATGAAACAAAAGGGTTCGGATTTATCACCCCAGACGGCGGTGGCCAGGACGTATTTGTTCATTCTTCAGGCCTGATCGATGAAATCCGCGAACACGACAAAGTTGAATTTGAAGTGGAAAACGGCAGAAAAGGTGTAAACGCGGTGAATGTAAAAGTTATTTAATTATAATATTACCATCAAGCCTACCGGCGCCCGGTCTTTTGGACCGGGCGCCTTTTTTTTAAAACTGGCGGAACCAGGCAGAGAACCGAAGGCAAAAAGCCGAAAACATTTTCAGCGGTTTTATGTAAATTAAATTATCGATTTTACTTGCCGTTGGCATCGTTATTGTGTTACTTTAATATCTACTAACAAAAAAGAAATATGAAAGATCAAACCAGGGTTATAGCTGCGCTTTTAATTGGCGCTGCGGCGGGTGCTGCTTTAGGATTATTGCTGGCTCCCGAAAAAGGCGAAACTTTAAGGGATGGCATCGCCGAATATATAAATGATTTAGTTGACAGCGCAAAGGACAAAGCTGCCGCTAAAGCCAATGATATTAAACAGTATGGCAGCGGGCTTTATGACAAGGCCAAGTCAAAGATCAACGATGTTACCGGCGAATTGATCGACTATAAAGACGAGGCCGTAGAAGCCGCCCGCACCAAAGGGCAAAATTTGAAAGATGAAGCCCAAAGAAGATTTAACGAAGGAAAGGCCCATGTAAAAAACGGTTCTAACGATGTTAACGATACGATTCAAAAAGCTTAAAAATATTTTCATTTAAACGCGAAAACCCGGCCATAAGCCGGGTTTTCGCGTTTAATATCCGTGTATTATTTAGCAATCCAGGTATTGTTGGAAGTATCGGCATCCATAAATATCCCACCGTCAATGGTGACCGTTTTGATGGTTTTGGCCGTTTTAATGTTCACTACTGTATGTTTTTGATCACGCTCCCAAATGATCGGCGTTTGATGTACGGTCTCTGTGGCGCCGTCGGCATAAGCCATAATCACATCAAAAGGCGTTGCAAAACCGCCTATGTTTTTAATGTCAACTTTATAGCCCGCGCCTGACTTTGTGACATTTTCAATCGCCAGGTCGATGTACCCGTTGGTAAAAAACCAGTTATTGAAAAACCAGTTTAGGTTGCGCCCGGCGCCGGTACTCATGGAGTTAAAATAATCCCATGGGATCGGGTGTTTCCCGTTCCAGTTGGTCATATAATTGTGGAGCGCTTTTTTGAAGAGTGCGTCACCCAGCATATCTTTCAAAGCGAGATAGCTTAGCGAGGGTTTACCATAGGAATTATTGCCATAACCGCTCCTTAGCTCGCTGGACGGCGTAATAACAGGAAGGTCCTCGGCAGTTGACCGGTCATGGATCCACCTTGTAACCCGGAATTGCTTATAAAAACCGTCCGCCTTTTCTTTGCCGTTCTCAGCCGTGCCGATCAGCAGCTCAAACGTTGTGGCCCATCCTTCATCCATAAAAGCATAACGGCTCTCGTTGATCCCCATGTAAAAAGGAAAAAAGGTATGCGCGATCTCGTGATCCTGGACGAGTTCTGCAAAATGCAGGTCGGTTTGGTGGCTGTCGTTAACCATCATCGGGTATTCCATATCGGCAAAGCCCTGGAATGAGGTCATTTTTGGAAAGGGATATGCAACGCCCGGCCAGTTGTGCGAAAACCAACCAAGTGAATTGCGGCCAAACTGTACCGCATGGTGAAAATCGGCCGAGGTATCGGGAAAAGCCGACTGCATGCTGGCCCTGCGATGCGTGGCATCGTCCACAACCACGCTGGCGGCGTCCCAATCATAGTGATCGCTGATACCTACCGCCATATCCGTGATGTTATCCGCCTTCCATATCCAGGTATTGGTTTCGCTTTGAGCGGTAATGTTTTTCGATGCCAGATCAGCAGACGTCGCGATGTGAATGGTCGAGTCACTCGTCATAGAGGCGGCCAGGCGCTTTGCATATTCAGGCTGCAATACCTGGGCGGGATTTTGCAGGGTGCCTGTAGCCCAAACAATAAAGTTTTTTGGTACCGTTACGCTAAGCGTGTAGTTATTAAAATCGTTATAAAATTCCTGGGCATCTAAAAAAGGCAGCGTGTCCCATCCGTTGTAGTCATCATATACCGACACCCTTGGATAAAAATAAGCAAGGTAATAGCTCGTGGAATCAATAGCGCCTTCGCGGCCATGCCCGCTCGCCAGCGCGTAATGCCAGGTAATATCCAGGTTAACCGAATCATGCGGCATAAGCGGTTTAGGCAGCTTCGCCATTTCGTTGGTCGTGGCGGCGGTTTTGTTGTTCCAATCCTCCTTCACGCCGTTCACCAGGAGCGCATCTATTTGCACGCCCTGCGTTAAATAATTGTCGGGTGCGGGCCTGAAACGGGCGGCGCCGGGCCGGTGTATGTTCATGATCAACTTCATGTTCAACCCCTTTAAAGTGTCGGGGCTGTTATTGAAATAGGTAATCGTTTCGTGACCGGTGATTGTCCGCCCCGGCGGCGAAACGGCTATTGAAATGTTATAACGGCCATGGTTTTCCCAATAGTTTTTTCCGGGGGCGCCATTAAGGGAGCGGGTCCCCTTATCGTAGGCGCGCTGAATGTCGCGCGGCATGTACAATTGCTGGGCATGTAACGCCGAAAAAACGACGAACAGGAGGAAAAACAGGGTTGCTGATTTGATCATTTTGGTGGATTTTCGAACGAAAGTACCAACTATTTGCGTAAAAATTAAAACGCGCAAAAAAAGTCAAAAAAAAGATAAATTTTTTTTGACTAATTATCAGCACATTAGAACGAGATTAGAAATAATTGCAACAAGTTTGCAAAAAAAACGCTTTTTCAGTTTGTACTCCAATAAATATTTTTTTACTTTGCAACAGTTATTTTAATAGGGGTATTAAATAACTAATTTGTAGCCACCTGCCTTTGGGCGGGTGGTTTTTTTTTACCACCCCTCAAACCATCTGGAACCATGCAGCTCAGGCGCGATTTTTTGCCGGGGCGAAACCTGCACAGCCCGGATTTGCCGAAGGGTTTCCTAACTTTACACCTCCGGGTTTTACCACGGCCGGTGAAATCTGATTAAAAGTATACCATCCCTATGAAATATAAACTTGGCGATTTTGTGCGATTTGTGGACGAGAAAATGGAGGGCTTTGTCACCCGCATTATCGACGACCAAATGATCGGCGTGACGGGGGAAGACGACTTTGAAATCCCCGTGTTAGCCAGCAAGGTAACTACAGTACACGGCTATGAACCCGAAGGTTCCGTAAAGGAAAACAAGATCGGGGATTTAACACCCGCCGGGGAATTTATAAAGAGTGGCGTCTTATTGGCGATTGTGAGCGACCCTAAAGCTAACTCGGTTGTCCATTTTCACCTCGTCAATGAAACTTCTTTCTTGCTGATGGCGGCCTTAACAACCAATAGCCAGCAAAAGTTTAAGGGAGAATTCGCAGGCACGATCGAACCAAAATCTACCGTGAAGATCTATTCAGCACAAATGGCCGACCTGCAAATATGGCCGGTATTTATGTTGAATATTATTTATAACACTAAACATAATATTGAGCCTCCCAAACCGGTTGTGCTGATTGAAAAATTTAAAGCGAAGGATTTTTCAGGAAGTAAAAAACAAATCCCCGCATTAAATCAAAGCGGCTGGAGGATTCAATTGGACGAACCGGAAGTGATGATTGATGCGCAAAAATTAAAAGAAAGCTTCTTTAAAAGCCCGGCCGAAAAAACCAATATTGAAAAACCTTCAAATGAAATCGACCTGCATATTGAAAAACTACGGAACGACCACCAGTTTTTAAGCAGTCACGAAATACTGGGCATCCAGCTTGAAAAATTTCACCAGTCGCTGGATGCGGCCGTGGTGCACCAGTTACCGGAAATTATTTTTATACACGGAGCAGGTAACGGCACCTTAAGGCACGAACTGCATAAGATACTGGGCCGGCATCAAAAGGTACAAACTTTTATGGATGCCCAAAAAGAGAAATTCGGCTACGGAGCCACAAAAGTGCTCCTGAAATAGTAGATTGCGACAGTTTCCATGGTTATAGTATTAATCGCAATATTGTACTATTGATCCCTGTATTTTACACTCCCGGCAACTCTTAAACCCAAAAGAATGAAGAGACCTTTTTACCTGGTCATGCTTTTATTAGCCTGCTTAACCGCAAGGGCGCAGGAACTAAAATATGTTGTCAAAAATAACGACTGGGACATTGATTCGCTGGGCACCCACCGTGTGGTGATGACGGTCGACAGTACCAATGCCATTGGCGCATGGGTAAATATCGACTGGAGGCGTAACGACAGCAACCCTGAGAATAAAGCCATTTTTGTAGTCGACTCTGCCGCTGATCAACGTGTGATGAACGTAACGTTGACGGCTATCAATCGCGAAACCTGCCAGCTTTATTTTCAACCCGTGGCAGGGCACCATAAGTATTTCGCCTACTACCTGCCCTACCATGTCGACCGTAAATCGAACTACCCCAATGCTAAATACTTAAGCCTTACGGACACGGCGTCGACCGACTGGTTAAAAAGCGTAAAATTCCTTAAAAACATCACCCCCGCCAGGGTGGAGTGTATCGAGGAGATCAATGCACTGAACAGCTTTTACCCGATGGACGTTATCGCCACGAGCGAGGAAGTCAGCATGCTGATCCATAATAACGCGGGCAGATCATACCTCGTTTTTCCCGAAGACCGGATGCATCCGATACAGATGAAGCACGACCTGCCGCAGCGATGGATTGAAAACGGCATGTGGGGCGTTTTTAACGGCGAAGCCCGTCGTGGCGAAAATTACACCTACCAATTGGGCATCTACCCGGTAACCAAGCCACTGGAAGGCGTCAAAGTAACTTTCTCCGACCTGAAAAGCGCTACCGGGCAGGTTATACCAGCCTCGGTTATGTCCTGCCTTAACACAGGCGGCATTGATTATAAGGGAGCGCCCTTCACCAAAAACGTTTACGTTGATGAACGCGATGTCCAGGCATTATGGTGCCTCGTAAATGTACCTGCCGGCACGCCACCAGGCATTTATGAGGGATTCGCCACGGTATCTGCCAGAAATGCAGAAAGCACCCGCATCGGCATCGCTATCAGTGTGGATAACCAGGTTGCCGTAAATAATGGAGTGAACGAACCGCAGGAACAAACCCGGCTTACCTGGCTCAACTCCACCCTGGCGCAAAAAAACGACGTCATTAAACCGTATACGCCGCTGGTAGTTAATGGAAATATCATCTCATTGCTGGGGCGAAAGGTAACGCTTGATAAAACAGGCTTTCCGGAAGGCATTCAAACTTATTTTACGCTTGAAATGACCTCGTTCTCGCCGAAACCGAAGGCAGTTATTTTAAAACCCATCGTATTTGTGGCCGATAAAGCGACCGGCCCCGAAACGTGGACACCCGGTGGGATAAAGTTTACACAAAAAGAACCCGGGACGGTAAAATGGGAAAGTCGCAATACGTCGGCCGACCTGCAGATGGACGTAAAAGGCTCGCTGGAATTCGACGGGTTCGCCGCCTACACAGTAAAGATAACTGCATTGACAGACGTCAGCCTGAATGACCTCCGGATGGAGATTCCGTTCAATAAAGATGCCGCTAAATACATTATTGGTTTAAACCTGAAAGGTGGGCATCGGCCGGCCGCCTATTCGTGGAAATGGGATGTCGCCAATAAAAACCAGGACGGCGCCTGGCTCGGGGATGTAAACGCCGGGCTGCAATTTTCATTGAGGGATGAACATTACGGACGCCCCTTGAACACAAACTTTTACCTGCAGAAACCGCTGCTGCTTCCAACCTCCTGGGGCAATGACAACAAGGGTGGCATCGACGTTAGCGAAAACGGCAACACCGTGCTGGTGAAAAATTACAGCGGACCGCGGTCTATGAAAAAAGGCGATACGCTGTATTATAATTTCAACCTGCTGATCACTCCCTTCCACCCCATCAATACTGATTTTCAATGGGCCACGCGTTTCTACCATCGTTACGCAAATATCGATACCATTAAAGCTACCGGGGCAACCGTCATCAATATCCACCACGGCACGCCCATTAACCCTTATATCAATTACCCTTTTATAGCGCACGACGCCATGAAGGCTTATATCGACGAGGCGCACCGCAAAGGTTTAAAAGTTAAGATATACAATACCGTGCGCGAGCTATCTAACAGCGCCTACGAAACCTTTGCTCTACGCAGCCTGGGCCACGAGATCTACTCCCCGGGCAAAGGCGGCGGGTATTCCTGGCTGCAGGAGCATTTGGGCGACGATTATATCGCCGCCTGGTACGTGCCCGAAGTGAAGGACGCTGCCATCATCAACAGCGGAATGAGCCGCTGGCATAATTATTACGTGGAAGGGATGAACTGGCTGGTGCAAAATGTAGGCATCGACGGCATTTACCTCGATGATGTGGCATTTGACCGCACCACCATGAAACGCGTTAAACGGGTATTGACGCAAAACGGCCACCCCGGCATTATCGACCTGCATTCGGCCAACCAATACGATAAGAGCGACGGATTTAACAACAGCGCCAACTTGTACATGGAACATTTTCCTTACCTGAACCGGCTTTGGTTTGGTGAATATTTTGATTATGAGCACAATTCGCCCGATTTCTTTTTGACAGAAGTGTCGGGAATTCCATTTGGCCTGATGGGAGAAATGCTGCAGGACGGCGGCAACCCATGGCGGGGTATGATCTACGGCATGACCAACCGCATGCCCTGGAGCGCTAACGCCGACCCGCGCCCAATCTGGAAGGTTTGGGATGATTTTGGCATGAAGGGGACACATATGATCGGCTATTGGGTTGACAGCCGGCCTGTGCGGACCAACAATAACTATGTGCTGGCAACTACTTATCAAAAACAAAAAAAGGCGCTGGTAGCCATCGCCAGTTGGGCTGATTCGACGACCAGTGTTAAGCTGCTGATCAACTGGAAAAAACTCGGCATCAATCCTGCCCGGGCAGTTATTATAGCGCCCGAAGTAAAGAACTTCCAGCCGGCCCGCAGGTTCAAACCCGGTGACGAGATTCCTATTGAAAAGGGAAAGGGATGGTTGTTGGTGATTACGGAGCGGAAGTAATTTGTCTGAACCGGGATTAAGCAGATTTTTCTGATTACACTGATATAAAAAAGTCATGCTGAACTTGTTTCAGCACCCCACAGGACATTCACGCCACGCATTTACGCTAATGCTTGTACAAACACGCTTCTTATGACTTGGATTATTTTTACCGAAACATCAGTTGAAGATTCTTGCGGACTTTCCGATTTATCTATAATAAACCTCACTCCACTGCAACTCCTTTTTTAGCTGATGAAGCTTAGTATCTTTTCCTATTAATACGTACTCAATACCAGCTATTTCCGCGAAATCGGCTAACTGACCTGAACCGATATTCTGGCTGTAGCAAGTATGATGGGCGCCGCCGGCGAGTATCCAGGCTGCGCAGCCGGTTTGCATATCGGGATAAGGTTTCCAAAGCACGCGGGCTACCGGTAATTTGGGCAGATCATGCGGAGGCGTTACCCCTTCCACTTCGTTTACCAGCAAGCGGAAACGGTTGCCCATATCAACTACCGAAGCATTTAAGGCCGGTCCGCCGGCAACATTAAATACCAGACGAACCGGATCGCTTTTGCCGCCGATGCCAAGAGGATGTATTTCGCATTTGGGCTTACCATCCGCAATGGACTCACAAATCTCGAGCATATGTGAGCCAAGCACCATTTGGTTAGCGGGATCAAAATGATAGGTGTAATCTTCCATAAAAGAGTTACCACCTTTCAGGCCGCTACCCATCACTTTTATCGCCCGCACCAGTGCTGCCGTCTTCCAGTCGCCTTCGGCAGCGAAACCATAGCCCTGCCCCATTAGGCGCTGTGCAGCTATACCGGGTAGCTGCAGCAAACCGTGCAGGTCCTCGAACGTGTCGGTAAATCCTTTGAAATTTCCGTCTTTTAAAAATGCAGCCAAGCCCAACTCAATCCTCGCTGCAGCCTGCATGGAACTATAATATGCCCCCCTTTTTTGCAGAGCCGGCACTACGGCATAAGTTTCCTCGTACTCCGCAATGAGTTGATCGGTTTCAGCATCACTTATTTCATCGTTGATGATCTTTACCAAATCGCCGACGCCATGAGTATTTACCGAATAGCCAAATTTCAACTCAGCTTCTACCTTATCCCCGTCGGTTACGGCCACAAAGCGCATGTTATCGCCAAAGCGAACAAAGCGCGCGCCCTGCCAGTCGTGCCAGCCCGTCGCTACCCGGCACCAGGCACCGATCTCGCTCAATACACCTAGGTCTTGCCAATGGCCAACTACTACCTTACGGTTTAACCGCATACGCGACATGATAAACCCAAACTCACGGTCGCCGTGGGCACTTTGATTCAGGTTCATAAAATCCATGTCGATGCTATCCCAGGGGATATCGCGGTTAAACTGGGTATGCAGGTGCATCAGGGGTTTTTGTAATATTTTCAGGCCGCCGATCCACATCTTTGCCGGAGAAAAAGTGTGCATCCAGGCAATAATACCGATGCAGTTTTTATCCGTATTGGCTTCCTGGCAAACATTGTAAATTTCTTCTGTAGATTTAACGGTAGGCTTAAACAC